>OGOP01002095.1_pt1 | contig 12902 bp, 10 predicted proteins | sample 1552591 | NCBI WGS metagenome assembly OGOP01 (sample SAMEA2580120, study PRJEB22360) | human gut metagenome | biome: human gut; feature: human-associated habitat; material: faeces | place: Denmark | collected 2008/2010 | reverse complement strand
GTACTGCCCGTGAAGCGGGGTGGTGGCCCCCCTGCCGTTGGGCAGCTACCCGGTTACCCAGATCACCAAGGAAAAATACAACGGGTACGATTGGGTCGTGTTTGAATATAACGGTGGCCAGTATTGGACCGCCCTGATTGGGGACCGCAACCGCCTAGAGCGCGATGACACCACAGACGATTGTTCCCGCCAGTTGGCCGAAGCCAACGCCAAAATTGCCGCCGCAAAGGCAGCGCTGGAATAAGCGATGCGGTAATGACAAAAGCCTGCGGAACCTGCAATCCCTGTACCCGTACATCAATTTTGCCGCCGAAAGCATCACCGCATGGCTGGACGGTCTTGCCTGAGTGCTCCCCTTTTCCGTATAACTTAAACGCAAAGCCGCCCACACAATTTTGCTGTGCGGGCGGCTTTGTATTATGTCTTGCTTTTTTGCAGGGTTGCGTTTATAATAATAGGGCAGTTGTACTCCTGCATCGCGCACAGCTGCCTGATTCAAATTGTCTCAGTAGCTCAGTTGGATAGAGCGGTCGCCTCCTAAAAATCGAATCGTTCGAATCCTGGAGCCCTGTAAAACTGAATATTTTCTGTATAAGCCCCCGTAGCTCAGTTGGATAGAGCGGTCGCCTCCTAAGCGACAGGCCACTGGTTCGAACCCAGCCGGGGGTGCCAAAAATGACCGTTGTAAGCCGTTTTTTGATGGTTTACAGCGGTTTTTTGTTATCGCTTTTCGGGAGCGTTCTTGCCGCTCCGCCGGAACGATTTTATACATTTTCCGCTGCATGCCTGCTAATTGGCTTCGAACTATTTTTCCGGCCTTGCTAATAAAAAACGCCGATTTGCTAATACGATTTTCCCGCCCTATTTTTCGGATGGGGCCGACGCCAGCAATGCGGCCAGTGTGTTGGCCAGTTCTGGCGACTTGCGAAGCTGTTCTACCAGGGCCTCCAAATCCAAGGTGGCGGGCGCCGGTTCCTTTGGTTCCTCCGGGGGACGAACCGAACGCAGGTCAGGATTGGCATAGAAGGCGCTCTCAAACTTCTGGGCGTTTATCTTGCGGTCCTCGTCCAGAATGTGCGCATACACGCTGGTGATCATGTCGATCTGAGCGTGGCCAGTATCGCCCTGGGTGGCCTTCAGGTCGCCGTGGTTCAGCTTCAGCTTATAGGTGGTACTGGAATGGCGCAGGGAGTGAAAGACCACTTTAGGAAGCCCTGCCTTCTCCCGCAGCTTCTCAAACGACTTCAGGATGATGCGATCTTCACAGGGGCGGCCATTGGCCAGCGCCACCACCAGATCGTAGTCCTGATACTCGTCGCGGAGCAGCGCCCGCAGCTCGTCTTGCGCTGATTTCCATTCCCGCAGGATATAAGCAAGAGTCTTGGGCAGCCATACCTTGCGGATACTGGAATCGGTCTTGGGCTTCTTCAAAATGATCCTGGTGCTGGTGTTGGGAAACAGGGGCGTGAACACATGGTAGATGTCCTTTTGCCCCAGCATCTCAATGGCCCGCTTGGAGGCCCGCGCCAGCTCCTTGTCGATGTAGACATAGGCGTTGTCATCAGCGATTTCTTCATCGGAGATGTGGACATTGCTCCAGGTCAGTCCCAGAATCTCACCCATGCGCAGCGAACAGGCAAAGGCCAGATTCATTGCCACATAGAGCTTGCTGTCCGTACACTGGTCCAGGGCGGTGCGGATCATATCGGCGGTCCAGATGTCCCGCTTCTTGTATTCCACTTTGGGCAGCACCACATTGTCAAAGGGATTCTTGGCAACCAGTTCCCACCGTACCGCCTGCTTGAAGGCACAGCGGAGGAGCTTAATAATCTTCTCAATAGTGGCGTTGGTGACAAACTCCGTTTTGGCGTGGTGTGTTCTGGTGTTCACCGCAGGGGTTTTCTGCAAAGTCTGGATGTACTTGTCCACCACTCGCGTAGTGATGTCCTGCACCTTCATATCTCCGATGATGGGGTTGATGTAGTTGGCGATCAGCGAGTTTTGGCTGTCATACATGGACACGCCCCACCGCTTCTCACCGTAGAGGGAAACGAAGTCCGACAGGAACTCCGCAATATTCTGGTTGGTGGGCGGAAGGAAGGAATTGGAGCTTTTCTGACTCTCAATCTCTGCCTTGCGCTTCAATGCCTCCTGATAGGAAGTGCGGGTTTCCCATTTCTGCTTGGTCTCGCCGTTCTCGTCCACATAGGTATAAACAATAGAATAGTTTTTCTTTCTTTTAATGATGGATGCCATAACGAACCTTCCTTTCTGATGTCACAGATCAAGCGGCTCCAGCCACTTGTCAAACGATCGTTTGGGAATTCGTATGGCGTTACCAATTCGTACGCTTTTGAAAAGGTTCTCCTGCACAAGACGGTATGCTTGTGCCCGGCTGACACCTAGTATACGGGCAATCTCATTGACCGTATAGGTGCGGCACTCCAAAGGCCTTTTCTCCGTACCGTTCTGAATCTCTGACACAGCAGCCTCCTTTCCAGTCAGAAACGGCACGCAAAAGGGGGTTCATTCATAACTTCCACCCTCATTGTACCGCGCCGTTTCGGGTTTGTCTGCTGCTAATGGAAAGTTTACGAATTATCCGTAAACAGAAAAGCAGAAGATTTATCTGAAAATTAAAGAGGCAAAAAACGGATGGCTGCTGGCTGCAGCTCCACGGGAGTCTAACCCCGGCCCATGCTGATGGGTGCGCCGCGCAATGCTTTGAGGGCGTTCAACGCGGGAGTCTCATTATCCTGTCTGTGCATCCTCGCCCACAGGCTGCCACACCTGTTTCACGGCCTGGTTTTGTCGCTCACCTGTTTGGTAGGGGTCCCGTCCTGCGGACTTGCAACAGGGTCATGGCGCACCGGCCGACCGGCTCCACACAGACAGATCGTATCCGTCTGCCTTATGCTGCCCGAAGGCTTTCTTTGTCAAGGATCATGGCCTCCGCTGCTGGATTGTTGGGGCAAGGAAAGGGAGCGAAACTTGCCCCAACAACTTTAGACCGGCAGCACCTTGAAGCTCGTCACGATGCTATGTATCAGCTTTGTTTCCAGCCTGAGCCGCATATCTTCGTCCACATACAGGTATTCGTTCCCATACTCGTCCTTCACCGGTCTGGTGGCAAGAGCCCGAATGTACTTCTGATAATGAGCGACGACAGCAGCAAGAGCATTCTCGTCACCATTCACGGCTGCCAGAATTACAGGCACCGGAATGGACTTTACATGTCCGGCCATTCAAATCCCTCCTTTACCAGATATTCGTACAGTTCTTTCAGCGTAACGAGCCGCCGCTTGGATACGGCCTGATGAACGATGTGCAGCTTTTCGCTGATTTCTCGATCCGTCATACCCAAGAAGTAGGACAGCAGGATTACATCCCGCTTGCCTTCCGGCAGCTGCGCTAACGCATCGGCCAAGGCTTTGCCGATTACGACTACCGGAAGTCCCAATACTTCAAAGACATGCTCGTCCATAAAGTAATCGTCCCACACGGCGGTCTGCTCCAGCTCGGAAGCTGTCAGCTCGTCCAAAGTTTTTTCCTGGTTCAGAAGGCTGGCATAGTCACGTTGGATATGCCGGGCCTCATTCTTCAAAACCCTGACGCAGAAGGCGCCAAACTGATTTTGAATGAGTTGCTCATGGGAGTCTTTCATATTCTCACCTCCCTTCGCGCCGCACAGGTGCGGGGTGGTGATTTCCTCCCTTTCGCCTCAGTAATCCAAGGCTTGCGATTTTGGCAACCTGGAAAGGAAAGAAATTTTTATGAACAGATTCCAGAGGATTTGGAACATATTTTACAAAGATGCATTTTCGAATTATATTATCCAATCCATGATGATCGACAAGAAATCGTTTTAAATCTGTTAAAAGAAAATAAAGACAAAATAAAAGATGAAAGTTTTTATATTTTTGGAAGTTACATAGAAAGCTTTTATGGAAATGATGATGTCAATGTATATCAAGAATGGCTAGAAGAAAATGGTTCAAGAGAAAATGAAGCAATCATCTTATATTTAAGGGCGGTTTGGGAAGTTGCATTGAGTGATTATGAAGTATCAAATAAAAGAGCCTTAAGATATGCTAAAAAAGCTTTGAAATGTGCAAAAGATATTCCAGCAATTTATCATCTCATTGGGAGATTAACAAGCCCGGATACTGATTATTACATAGAGCTAAAAGAAAAAGTGAAACAACATACAAGATATGTGGCATTGCATGAAATCGATGATATTTCATTCGAACAATTATATAGCTATGAGACATTTTTGCAGATGGATATTCTAAAGAAGATTGCAAAACCAAAGGATTTTTCATGTATCTGTATTGAAGAAGATTATGAGAAGTTTTGGAATTGGGGATTAGAGAAGAGCGTTTTTGGTGAATGGACGAAGTCAGTAAAATAATGTATAATAAGAACCAAAATAAGGAGGAATCCAACTCATGGGAAGATATCTAAATAGTTCAACTCCATATGCGTTATATCAAGGTGAAGCAAATCAGCCATATTTTGTAGATAAATCATTATTGCTGACAGAATTGTTCCCTGTTTTGGATGCAGGGAATCAGCATGTTTGTATCACAAGACCAAGACGTTTTGGAAAAACGATCATGGCTAATATGATCGCAGCATTTTTGAGCAAAAAAGTGGATTCAGATTCGATTAAAAGGAATATCCACAGATCGAAGTTTACGAAGATGATTCTGCGGCGGATGTGCTAGAGACGATTTTTGAAGAATGCAGTCAGGAACGTTTTGTTTTTGTTTTGGATGAGGAAGTGGATCAGCTTTATAATATTTATAAAAAGATAACAAAGAACCCGAAGATTTTAAGAATTGAATTAAAAGAATGGTATGATGGTTATCGAGCGGTAGCAGGAGATTATTTATATAATCCAAGATCTGTTGTCTGTGCATTAAGAGATAACCAACTGGCAAACTATTGGACAAGTTCGGGAACTTACGATTCCATTTTCAACTATATCAAAGGAAATATAGCGGATGTGAGAAATGATATTGTATTGATGGTTGCGGGAGAACGTGTTCCGGCAAAAATGCAGCAATATGCAGCAACAGCAAATGATTTATATACAAAAGACCAGATTTATTCAGCAATGGTCGTTTATGGATTATTGACTTATGAAGAATTACCAATTGAGATTCCAAGGAAAAATTGTAGAAATTTCAGCATATGAAGGAAGTATATTAGCAGTTGGAATCAGTTATGATAGAAAAACGAAGAAGCATAGTTGTGAAGTAGAAAAGCTATAAATAAAAAAAGGATACACAATCAATTTGAAAGTAATATAAAATCGGTTGTGTATCCTTTTATTATGGCATTATTTTAGCTGATCAGGCAGAAAACTGAAAATATATTTTTCTGATTTTTTTACTATGAATGCGCCAATATAAGTGGCAAGAAGTTCAAAAATCAACCCAAAAAGAAGGGTAAATTGCAAGGTCTTTATGTTTTGAAATCATAAAACAATACCTCTGTTTCTAATGAAATGATCGTAATTCATGTACCGCAAATGTAATCGCACATATCGCCGCAAATCCATCCGCAATTGGTGCTGAAAACATAACTCCCTCAATTCCAAAGAAAATCGGCAGAATGATCATCAATGGCAGCAAGAAAATAACCTGTCTGGTCAATGAAAGGAAAATACCACGGTTCGCCTTTCCAATCGCCGTAAAAAAGTTCGCAGTAATTGGCTGTAAACCATTAATAAAAGTACAAAACAAGAAAATTCGAAAGAACTTCTCAGCAAAACGGAAGTAAGCTTCACTCTCAGAACCAAAGATTCCAATGATCTGTCGTGGGAACAACTGGAAGCAGATAAAAGAAACCGTACTGATGATCGTTGCAGAGATTGCAGCTTTTAAATAGGCTTCTCGCACACGATCCAGTTTCTTCGCACCATAGTTATAACTGATGATTGGCTGTAATCCTTGGGAAATACCAATATTAATGGAGAAAAAGATCATATTGATCTTTGTGATGATCCCGGCACATGCTAGAGGGATATCGCTTCCGTAAGAAGATTTTGCACCATATCGGATTAAAACATTGTTCATAACGATCTGTACGACCATCATAGAAACCTGATTAAAAAATGGTGCCATACCAAGGGAAACAATTCTTCCGATATAATGTGGGTGTGGTTTTAATCTTTTCAATGTCAGATCGACGGTCTTAAATTTTCTTAAATATAAGATTACCATAATACCAGAAACAATCTGCCCGATCACAGTTGCCCATGCAGCACCGGCAATTCCCATATGAAAACCAAAAATCAATGTAGGATCAAGGATCGTATTAATGATTGCACCAGTCAAAGTACAAGCCATAGAAAACTTTGGACTTCCATCAGCACGTACAAGATTTGTACCTCCAGTTGTTAAGATCAAAAATGGAAAACCAAGGGATGTAATTCCGGTGTAGGTTAAAGAATAATTTAAAACACTAGAAGTTGCTCCAAATAAGATCATCATTGGTTTTAAAAATAGTCTTGTCACGATACAAAGAATCACACCAAGTGAAAATAGCATGGTGATTGCATTTCCAGCGAAGGAAGCTGCATCATCCTTTTCGTGTCGTCCCATGCAAAGGTTAAAGTTTGCAGCGCCACCAATTCCACACATTAAAGCGATGGAAGTACAAGTGATGACTAATGGGAAAGCAACATTCGTTGCGGCATTTCCAAGCATTCCAACGCTTCGGCCAATAAAAAACTGGTCTACCATATTATATAAAGCACTTACGACCATAGCGATAATGCTTGGAATTGCAAAACGAAGAAGCAAGCTAGAAATCTTCTCAGTACCGAGAGGATTTGTCTTTTGTTCATTCATAATAAATAAAACCTCTTCTTTCTAATTAATATATCAATGTTATAAAAATGGTCCAAACGATTAAATTTAATCGAAACGGACGTTATTTAGTATAGTATAAATGACAAAATAGTACAACTTTTTTAAAAAAGTTTTTGAGAAATAGTGCTTAATAAACGAGAAAATAAGAGATAATTTAATATATTATCAGAAAATAACTATATATAATCTCAAGAAGTCTAATTATCTGACAACTTAAGAAAATTCATACTTTACAACTAGGGAAAATTTCGGTATGATAAGAAAAAACAACGAGAGAACACAGCGAGAAAGGATGAATGGATATGAAACAGACAAATCAAATTCCTGGATTATATGATCCAAGTTTTGAGCACGATAACTGCGGTATCGGTGCCTGTGTAAATATTAAGGGAGTCAAGAATCATCAGACAGTAGATAATGCACTGAAGATTGTTGAGACATTAGAGCATCGTGCAGGAAAAGATGCAGCAGGAGAGACAGGAGACGGTGTAGGAATCATGCTTCAGATTTCACATAAGTTCTTTAACAAAGCCTGCAAAGAAGCTGGAATCAATATCGGGAAAGAAAGAGAATACGGAATTGGAATGTTCTTCTTTCCAAATGACGAATTAAGACTTCGTCAAGCAAAGAAGATGTTCGAGATCATCGTTGAGAAAGAAGGAATGACATTCCTTGGATGGAGAGAGGTTCCAACAGTACCAGCAGTTCTTGGTAAGAAAGCAGTAGAATGCATGCCAAAGATCTTACAGGGATTCGTTGCAAAACCAGCAGACGTTGAAAAAGGACTTGATTTTGACCGTAAATTATATATTGCAAGAAAAGTATTCGAACAAAGTAATGAAGAATCTTATGTCGTTTCATTATCCAGCAGAACGATCGTATATAAAGGTATGTTCTTAGTTGGACAGCTTCGTACATTCTTTAAAGATCTTCAGGATCCAGATTACGAATCAGCAATCGCACTTGTACATTCACGATTCAGTACAAATACGACACCAAGCTGGGAGAAAGCTCATCCATATCGTTTTATCGTACATAACGGAGAGATCAACACAATCCGTGGAAATGCCGATAAGATGCTTGCCAGAGAAGAGAATATGGAATCAGAGTACCTCAAAGATGAAATGCACAAACTGATCCCAGTGGTAAACCCAAACGGATCTGACTCTGCAAGACTTGATAATACATTAGAGTTCTTAGTTATGAGTGGTATGGATCTTCCACATGCGATCATGATCACAATCCCAGAACCATGGGAGAACAATAAAGTCATTTCACAGGAGAAACGTGATTTCTATCAGTACTATGCAACAATGATGGAACCATGGGATGGACCTGCATCTATCATCTTTACAGACGGTGATCAGGTAGGAGCGGTACTTGACCGTAACGGACTTCGTCCATCAAGATACTATATCACAGATGATGATCAGCTGATCTTATCATCAGAGATTGGAGTTCTTGACATCGATCCAACAAAGATCGTAGTTAAAGAAAGACTTCATCCAGGAAAGATGTTATTGGTTGATACGATCAAAGGAGAAGTGATCGCAGATGATGTAGTCAAAGAAAAATACGCAGAGAAAGAACCATATGGTGAATGGTTAGATAGTAATCTGTTGGAATTAAAAGACTTAAAGATTCCAAATGAACCAGTTCCAACATACGGAGCAGAAGAACGTGAAAAACTGATGAAAGCGTTCGGATATACATATGAAGATATCCGTACAGCAATTCTTCCAATGGCATTAAATGGGACAGAAGCGATTGCAGCGATGGGAAATGATACACCACTTGCAGTGTTATCTAACCGCCATCAGCCATTATTTAACTATTTTAAACAGTTATTTGCGCAGGTAACAAACCCTCCAATCGATGCGATCCGTGAGGAACTTGTAACATCAACAACGGTTTATGTCGGAAAAGAAGGTAATATCTTAGATGAGAAACCAGAAAACTGCCGCGTATTAAAAGTACACAACCCAATCCTTACAGATACAGACCTGTTAAAGATCAAATCCATGAACAAAGAAGGATTTAAAGTTGTAGAACTTCCTATTATATATTACAAGAACACATCTCTTGAGAAAGCATTAGACCGTTTATTCATAGAGACAGACAGAGCTTACAGAGATGGAGCCAACATCATCATTCTTTCTGACAGAGGAGTCGATGAAAACCATGTGGCAATTCCTTCATTATTAGCAGTATCCGCAATGCATCAGTATCTGATCAAGACAAAGAGACGTACATCTGTTGCACTGATCTTAGAGAGTGGAGAACCAAGAGAAGTTCATCATTTTGCAACACTGTTAGGATATGGTGCATGTGCAGTAAACCCATACCTTGCATTACAGGGAATTAAGAAACTGATCGATGAAAATATGCTTCATAAAGATTACTATGCAGCTGTTGAAGATTACACAAATGCGATCCTTCATGGAATCGTTAAGATCGCATCTAAGATGGGTATTTCAACATTACAGTCTTATCAGGGATCTCAGATCTTTGAAGCGATTGGTATTAATTCGGATGTTATTGAAAAATATTTTACAAATACAGTCAGCAGAGTAGAAGGTATTTCATTAAAAGATATTGAAGCGGATGTAGATGCAAGACATGATACAGCCTTTGATCCACTCGGACTTGAGAATGATCTGACATTAGAGAGTTCAGGAAGTCATAAATGCAGAAGTGGAAAAGAACAGCATCTTTACAATCCACAGACGATTCATACACTTCAGGTTGCAACAAGAACAGGAAGTTATGAGCTGTTTAAACAGTATACAGATATGATCGATAAGGAATTAGAGCCAGGAAACTTAAGAGGTTTAATGGAATTCAATTACCCAGAAAAAGGTATTCCAATCGAGAAAGTAGAAAGCGTTGATTCTATTGTCAAACGTTTCAAGACAGGAGCAATGTCTTACGGATCTATTTCCGGAGAAGCACATGAAACACTGGCGATTGCTATGAACAAATTAGGTGGTAAATCAAACAGTGGTGAAGGTGGAGAAAGACCTGAGAGATTAAAAGTTGGAAGAGACGGATTAAATCGTTGCTCAGCGATCAAACAGGTTGCATCTGGACGTTTTGGAGTAACAAGTGAATATTTAGTAAGTGCCAAAGAGATTCAGATCAAGATGGCACAGGGAGCAAAACCGGGAGAAGGTGGACATCTTCCAGGCAAGAAAGTTTACCCATGGATAGCAAAAACTCGTCATTCAACAGCCGGTGTAAGCTTAATCTCACCACCACCTCATCATGATATTTACTCTATTGAGGACTTGGCACAGTTAATTTATGACTGTAAGAATGCCAACAGAGATGCAAGAATCTCTGTAAAACTGGTATCCGAAGCAGGAGTCGGAACTGTTGCATCTGGTGTAGCAAAAGCTGGAGCACAGGTTATCTTGATCTCTGGTTACGATGGTGGTACAGGAGCTGCTCCTAGAAACTCTATCTACAATGCAGGACTTCCTTGGGAGCTTGGACTTGCAGAAGCACATCAGAATCTGTTAATGAATGATCTTCGTAACAAAGTTATCGTTGAGACAGACGGTAAGTTAATGAGTGGTAGAGACGTAGCAATCGCAGCAATGCTTGGAGCCGAAGAATTTGGTTTCGCAACAGCACCACTTGTAACACTTGGATGTGTCATGATGAGAGTATGTAACTTAGATACATGCCCAGTCGGAGTCGCAACACAGAATCCAGAATTACGTAAGAGATTCGCTGGAAAACCTGAATATGTTATCAACTTCATGAGATTTATTGCTCAGGAATTAAGAGAATATATGGCAAAATTAGGAGTTGCTACTGTTGATGAATTAGTTGGACGTACAGACTTATTAAAACCAAACGCAAAAGCAGCCGAAAAACATGTTGACTTGTCTAAGATTCTTGGATATAAATATGATCCAGCTCAGAAGATGGATTACAATCATAAGAATGTATATGATTTCAAACTGGAAAAGACAGCAGATATGAAAGTTCTGATGAAAGAATTAATGCCAGCACTTGAGAAGAAACAAAAGAAGATCATTCAGTTGGACGTTACAAATATTGACCGTACATTTGGAACGATCTTTGGATCAGAGATCACAAAACGTTGGGGTGAACAGACATTAGATGATGATACATATATTGTAAAATGTAATGGAGCCGGTGGACAAAGCTTCGGAGCTTTCATTCCAAAAGGTCTTACATTACAGTTAGTTGGAGATAGCAATGACTACTTCGGAAAAGGACTTTCTGGTGGTAAATTAATCCTTTGTCCTCCAACAGGTGTCAAATTCAAAGCAGAAGATAATATCATCGTAGGTAACGTTGCATTATACGGAGCAACAAGCGGTAAAGCATTTATCAATGGTGTTGCAGGAGAACGTTTCTGTGTCAGAAACTCAGGAGCTACAGCAGTTGTTGAAGGAGTTGGAGATCATGGATGTGAATACATGACAGGTGGTCGTGTTCTTGTTCTTGGACCAACAGGAAAGAACTTCGCAGCTGGTATGAGTGGTGGAGTTGCTTATGTATTAGACGAAGACAGCAAGTTATATAAGAACTTAAATAAAGAAATGGTTTCTGTAGAAACTGTAACATCTAAATACGATGTTATCGAATTAAAAGATATGTTAAAAGAACATGTTGCATATACAAATTCCGAAAAAGGAAAAGAAATTCTGAAAGACTTTGAACAGTACCTGCCTAAATTTAAGAAGATCATGCCAAATGATTACAAAGCAATGTTAAATCTGATTGTTCAGATGGAAGAACGTGGATTAAGCAGTGAGCAGGCACAGATGGAAGCATTTAATATGAAAGCAAATGCAGGAAAATAGGAGGAAATTATGGGAAAACCAACTGGATTTTTAGATTATGAAAGAGAAGACGCCCGTGCAGAATCTCCGAAAGAACGAATCAAACATTTTAATGAATTTCATATTCCTCTTTCAAGAGAAGAACAGCAGAAACAGGGTGCAAGATGTATGGACTGCGGAGTACCATTCTGTCAGTCAGGAAAAGTATTATTAAATGGAATGGCATCAGGTTGTCCACTAAACAATCTGGTACCAGAATGGAATGACCTGATTTATACAGGAAACTGGGAACAGGCATATTTAAGACTTAAAAAAACAAACCCATTTCCAGAGTTTACCGGACGTGTATGTCCGGCACTCTGCGAGAATGCTTGTACATGCGGATTAAATGGGAATCCTGTATGTTCCAAACAAAATGAGTTAAGTATCATCGAATATGGATACAAACACGGACTTGCAAAAGCAAGACCACCAAAATTTCGTACAGGAAAGAAAGTTGCAGTCATTGGTTCCGGACCTTCTGGATTATCTGCAGCAAATTCTTTAAATAAACGTGGACATGAAGTGACTGTGTACGAACGCTCCGACCGTCTTGGTGGATTACTAATGTATGGAATTCCTAATATGAAACTGGAAAAACATATCGTAGAACGTAAGATTGCGATCATGAAAGAAGAAGGAATTCATTTTGTAACAAATACAAACGTCGGAAAAGATATCAAACCAGAACAGCTAAAGAAAGACTACGATGCAGTGATCTTAGCATGTGGATCTTCTAATCCAAGAAATATTGAAGTTCCTGGACGCGAAGCAAAAGGAATCTATTTTGCAGTTGACTTCTTAAAATCTACAACAAAGAGTCTGTTAGATTCTGGATTAAAAGATAAGAAATTTATTTCTGCAAAAGGCAAAAACGTCATCGTTATCGGTGGTGGAGATACAGGAAATGACTGTGTTGGTACATCCATCCGTCATGGAGCAAAGAGTGTGACTCAGTTAGAGATGATGCCAAAACTTCCAGACGAACGTGCAGAAAATAACCCATGGCCAGAATGGCCAAGAATCTGCAAGACAGATTATGGTCAGGAAGAAGCAATCGCTGTTTTTGGACATGATCCTCGTATTTATCAGACAACCGTTAAAGAGTTTAAGATGAATAAAAAAGGCGAAGTAACAAAAGCTGTTTTAGTAAGTCTTG
>OGOP01002094.1_pt1 | contig 12904 bp, 9 predicted proteins | sample 1552591 | NCBI WGS metagenome assembly OGOP01 (sample SAMEA2580120, study PRJEB22360) | human gut metagenome | biome: human gut; feature: human-associated habitat; material: faeces | place: Denmark | collected 2008/2010 | reverse complement strand
TGGCGGGCAGCTCGCCTTCCCGCCATGCCAGATGCAGGCTTTCCTCCAGCAGACGGTTCCGTTTCCAGTACGAATAATAGACCACATGTGCGGCGGCGAGTCCTCCCCACAGCATCAGAATGAGCAGGACGGCGCCGCTTCGTTTTTTGAAATCGGTCCGGGTCATCACCGGGTGCGCGGAAGTTCGTGAAGAGCGGTTGCGGAGCTTCGCAGGGCGAGTTCCGGCGCATCGGCAACCAGCTGGTTCCATGCGGAACGCTGTTCCGGAGGGAGGTAACGGCTCATATCCGCGCAGGTGTTGCGGCAGATGCCGACGTTCACGGCGCGCCTGGAGCGGGGTTTCCGCTCACCGTCTGTCCGGGAGAATCCCAACAGCATCAGGGACAGAAAAAGAGCGAGTGCGCAGAGTACATAACGGAATTTGACGGATCGTTTCATCATCATACAGCCTCCTTTTTTTCTGTTTCATTATTGTTCGGCGGGACTGTTGTCCAGATCCCGCATCATTTCCAGTTCATCTTTTTTCATGGAGTGTTCCATGATTCTACGCTGTTCCTCTTCCCAGCGCTCCATACTCCATATTTCCACGCCGATCTCAATTCCGACGACAACCGCGTCCGTTCCGTTCGCGATTCCCGCGTGTTCCTTGAACATGACGGGAAGGGTGATCCTTCCCTGCGCCGAAATCGTTTCGGATTGTGTCCATGCACCGAAACGGCGCAAGGTCCGGCGGAATACAATCGAGTTCGCCGCGCGTTCCGCCGGGTTGGTCTCCTGTTTCCGCATTTCCAGATAGACCGCTTCCGGATAAACCGCGATCGTGCCTTCCGGCAGACAATGCAGAACCACGTCCCCGCCGTGAGCCGCGAAATCATCAATCACCCGCGGACTCAGCTTGATCCTTCCGTTCGCATCCACAGAGCATTTGTCGATTCCACAGAAAGAAAGCATACAAAAATCTCCGGTTTATTCCATTTTATTCCAATATATTCCGAAAAATTCCAAAATGGAAAAAATCGGAATGTGTATGATTATGTTGCTTTAACATATAATAATGCCTCCTTTTGGAGGTTTTTATATAAAATAAAAAAAGATTTATCTAACCAAATCTTTTTTATCTATTTTGCTATTTTTATATTTAACTCTTTCGTCTGTATTAAATAGTATATAATCAATGCTTGTTATATAGTATTCACTTAGTTTTAGAAGTACCCAAGTGGGTATATCATTTTCTCCTGTTTCATAAGCAGCATACCCAGTTTGACTCATACATAAATAAGTTGCGATATCTTTTTGTTTTAAATCTCTTTCTTCTCTTAAATCTCTTAATCTGTTCATCATTAATCTATTAGTTCTACTCATAAGAAGCCTCCATTCTTTACATAAAAAGATACCATAACTTTAAACTTAATATTGATTTTTAACGTGAAACACGCTATAATAATTTTGTAATCATATAGATAGTAAGGTAACACCATTAATATTATACTTTTTGTATATAATTAATGAAATACGACAATATAAATATAGAAGGAAAAATGTGATTATGATAGGAGTATAATGTTATGAATAAAAAAAGTATAACAATATTAGTAGTATGTTTAATAGTGAGTGTAATGTCTGTTAGTCTAGCTTTTTTTAGTGCTAGAATAATAGGAAACGGTAAAAACGTAAGCGTGAATGCAAAAGAGCTTACAATAAACTTTGACAATAATAACGAAATAGCAAGTGGCATAATAGAGCCAGGGTGGAGTAGTGCTAATACTTTTAGTATTACTAATAAAAGTAAAAATAACTTTACATATGATATTGTACTAAAGAACTATAAGAATACTACTAAGACTAATGGATACTTAGTTTATAAAATAACAAGTACAAATGGTTATAATATGACCGAATATAAAGATATGCCAAAAGATGGAGAAAATACATATGACTTAGTTATAGCAAGAGGTATAACTATTGAACCAGGAAGTAGTAATAAACAAAGTTATACTTTAGAAATAAAATACCTAGATAGCACTGAAGACCAAAGTATAGATATGGGGTCAACTGTAACAGGTAGTTTATACATAGTAGAGAGTACAACAAACGAAAATAATCCATATACTAAAGGTACTTTAGGTTATCAAATAATGGAAGATAACTCAAACATTAAAACTAGAACAGATTTTAGTACAACCTACACAGATGTAAATATTGGAACTATGTATAAAGCAAAAGAAGAAAATACTGACGTGTATTACTTTGCAGGAGATGCTAGAAACAACTGGGTAAAGTTTGGTGGATACTACTGGAGAATAATAAGAACAAACTCTGATGGAAGTATTAGACTTTTGTACCACGGAACAAGTCCTGAAACACAGAATGCCTATATTGGTGATAGTGAAATTGCTTTCAATGAAAGCTATAATGACTCAATGTATGTAGGTTATAAATATGGTACAAGCGGGTCTTTGGAAAATAATAGATTAAATACAAATGATAGTACAATTAAAAAAACTATAGATACTTGGTATAAAAATAATTTGGTAAATTATACAAAATACTTAAGTACAACAGCAGTATATTGTAATGATAGAGAATTAGGAAGTGGTACATATTCAGCAACCGGCGACAAATTTTATTATGTTGGATATACAAGATTAGGAACTAATAAAAATCCATCATATAATTGTACAAATGAATATGATGCATTTAGTGTAAATAATACAAAAGCACAATTAACATATCCAATTGCCTTAATGACAGCAGATGAAATAAGTTATGCAGGTGGTGTATGGACAAAAAATGCTGCAACATGGTATTACTTAAATAGTAAAGGCAATGCGTCTATTAAAAATGGACAAAATGAATGGTGGTTGTTGTCGGCTGCTAGTTGGGACACTGATAAAAGTTCTGTAGTGTTTAAAGTATCAAGTGCACAAGATAGGAAAGCACAATTTGGAGCACAAAGTGTTCAATATAAGTTGCACGTTAGGCCTGTTATCTCATTAAAATCAGATGTACTTCATAAATCAGGAGATGGTAGCGCAACTAACCCTTATGAAATACAGGAAACACCTGATACAATATATGAAAGACTATTATTAGATAAATCAACAAGACCTGGTGAAAGAACAGACTTTAGTACAGTACTAACAACTGATAATACAAAGACATTATATACAGGAACTGAAGAAGGAACAACAATATATTATTTTGCAGGAAATGCAACAGATAACTGGGTAAAGTTGGGTGGATACTACTGGAGAATAATAAGAACAAATGCTGATAGAAGTGTAAGGCTTTTATATCACGGAACAAGTACGGACACAACGGAGGCATATATAAACTCAAGTACAGCTTTCAATTCTTCTCATACTGACTCGATGTATGTAGGTTATATGTACGGAACAAGTGGTTCTTTAGAAAGTAATAGAGCAAATACAAATAACAGTACAATAAAAGAAGTAATAGATAGATGGTATGCAAGTAATATGACATCATATGCGAAATACTTAAGTGAGACAGCAATATATTGTAGTGATAGAGAAGTAGGCGAAGGAACATATACAGCAACAGGATTAAAATTCTACTATGCACCATATACAAGAATAGATACTAATAAAGCTGCAACATATGGCTGTACGGCAACAGAGGACAAATTTACAGTTGATAGTGCGGCTGGTAATGGGAAATTAACATATCCAATAGCCTTAATGACAGTCGACGAATTGGTTTTTGCTGGAGGAGCATATAGAGAAGAGAGTGCACTAACATGGTATTATTATAATAGTGTAAAAGGTAGTTCAACAGGCAAAATTTCATGGTGGCTTATGTCTCCTTACGATTGGGGTGCTAATTCAAGTGTGTTTCGTACGTATGGCTCTGACAGCCCTGGTCACTTATATGCACGTCGAGTTGACGACACTCTTGGCGTGCGTCCAGTCATAAGTATTAAAGGCAATAACTTATGGAAAAGTGGAGACGGAACAGCATCAAGTCCATACGAAATTGTAACAAATTAAACTATTGACATATTGTACCTATTTATGGTACAATATGTTTGTTTTTTTTAAGGGGGATATTATGAAATTAAAAGATTATTTTTTTGATAATTTTATGGGAATAGATGAAAGGACTGTTCTTACTGCAGTTGAAGAGTTAACTGATGCACAAAAGAAGTTAGTTTACTATACTTGGGGAGTGGATAGTAAGCACAGAAATCCAAATAGCAAACAAGCAAAAGATGTAATAAGTCAAATATATAAGAAATTATATAAGAAGAATTTATTTAATGAATTTAATGCACCAAAAGAAACTGTAATTAAGTTAATAGATACTTTAAAAGAAAAAGAACTAATTAATTTATTTACTGAGTACTCTTATAAAGATTATGAATTAAAAACTAGTCCAGTAACTAAAGAGATTAGACAAAAGAATTTATATATAATAAAGAAAGTACAAAAAGCTATTAAAGAAGGTAAAGTATCAACTAGAAAAGTAGATTATTCTAGTGTTTATAAAGGTTTTTTTAATCAATTTGATAGACCTAAAGAAGAAGTATTAAGAGTGGTTTATTCTTTGGATGAAGAAAGTATTAAAACATTAAAAAAGAAATTTGGAGAAAACTTTGATAAGTTATATAAAGTAGATAATAAAGTAAATGATGAGATAAACGTAAGAATATGTAGATTAATTAGAAGAAAGCTTGCTTTGTTAGAGAATGGTGAGTTTGTTAAAATTACTGATTATGTTAATCTAGACTTAGATACTATTAAAGAAAGAATGAGTCTTTTAAGCAAGAAAGAACAGGAACGTATATATAGTTTATTTGGAGAAAATTTAGATAAAGAAGTGGCTGTTAATATTGAACAAAAGAATAGTTTATTAAGAAAAAAGTCTATAGAAAGACTAAAAAGTGGTAAACTTAAATTAGTACATACTAACTTTAAACCATTATTTCTTATATTAAGTAAGAATAAGTTTGATGATGAAACAATGGAAGAATTTAAATTAAGAGTGTTAAATGCAATAGATAGTCTTCAAGAAAAAGATAAAGATATTCTAATAAAGAAATATGGGAAAAATTTTGATTTGACTACTACTAAAAATATTATGACAACACAGGAAAACGAATATATCACACGTTTTGTTATAACTAAGTTATCTTGGAGTTTAAAAGATAGAGAAATTAAAAAGTATAAGAGTTTATTTGAAAGAGTTAATGCTGAAGAGAAATATTTACTTTTAGAATTTATTGATACACTAAGTAATGAAGATAAAATGCTTTTACAAAAGAAGTATGGAGTAGATTATTCAAATACAAGTGAATTACATACATTTAGTAGTGAAGACAATCATAGAATTAAAGTGATGTTAGAAAAAGCAGTTCTTTATTTTAATAGAAAGAGTAAAGAAAAGTATGTAGGTGTTAGAATTAATAGTTTAAGAGATATGAGAAATATTGCTAGAAGTAAAGAATACAAAGAATTACTTAGTTACTTTAGTGAGAATGAAAGTCTAGCAGTGCTTACATATTTAGCAAGAAAACTTGTTAGTACAGAAGAGATTACGAAAGTAACTGGAGTAAGTATAGAAAGACTACATGAGTTAGTTAGTGAATATAATAATCTCGGAAGAAATATAAATGTTTTAAAGAGAAATATTTAGTTTACTACTTGAAAAATTAAATTAAATGTATTAAAATATAAGTATCTTTTAGGAAAAAAAGGTAGTATGTAATTTATAATTATAGAGAGTTAGTGGTAGGTGTAAACTAACAATGTTATATATGAAAGTTCGTTTTCCATTATATAAAAGAGCGTAATAAAGGCGTTAACTTAAGAGAAGCATAAATTAACTTTATGAATTAAGGTGGTACCGCTGCAGTTTGTAGTCCTTAAGTCATGAAGTTTTTTATTTTGAAAGGGTGATAATATGAAAGAAAAATTAAGTAATTTACTTGAAAATGCTAGAAAAGAAATTGAAAGTAGTAAAGAAATAAACGAGTTAAACTTAATTAAAAGTAAATATTTTGGTAAACAAAGTGAATTTACAGAAATTATGAAAAGTATTGGTACTATGAGTAATGATTTAAAGAAAAGTGTAGGAGTTTTAACTAACGAGTTTAGAAATAACTTTAATAGCTTGTTTGAAGAGAAATACGAGAATTTAAGTACAGAAGAATTAAACAAGAAGTTAGAAAGTGAGAGAATTGATGTTACTTTACCTGGTAAAAAAGTTAAGTCTGGTAGTATGCATCCATTAACTTTAGTAAGAAATGACTTAGAAGACTTGTTTGTTAGTATGGGTTATGATGTTGTAACTGGGCCTGAAATTGAAACAGATGTAAACTGTTTTGAAAAATTAAATATTCCAAAAGACCATCCAGCAAGAGATATGCAAGATACTTTCTATATAACTGAAGATATGTTACTTCGTAGTCAAACTAGTAGTGTACAGGTAAGAACAATGCTTGCAAATACCGAGAAAACTCCAATTAAAATGATTTGTCCTGGTAAAGTTTATAGAAGAGATGATGATGACGCTACTCATTCACATCAATTTATGCAGTTAGAAGCTCTTGTAGTAGACAAAAATATTAGCCTAAGTGACTTAAAAGGTACACTATTAGAAATGGCTAAAGGAATGCTTGGTGAAAACACTAATATTAGATTTAGACCTAGTTATTTTGGATTTACTGAACCATCTTATGAAGTAGATGTAACTTGCTTTAAATGTGGTGGTAAAGGATGCTCATTATGTAAAAATATTGGTTGGATAGAAATACTTGGTTCAGGAATGGTTCATCCAAATGTACTTAGAATGTGTGGATATGATCCTGAAGTTTATACAGGCTTTGCTTTTGGTGTAGGGCTTGATAGACTTGCAATGTTTAAGTATGGTATAACTGACTTAAGAAATATTTATACAAACGATATAAGACTATTAAATACTTTTAATAGAAAGGAGACTAAATAATGATACTAAGTAAAAAGTTTGTAAGTAATTATATTGATGTTAAAAGTATTGATATAAAAACTATTGCTGAAGATATGACACGTGTAGGAAATGAGTATGACTATGCTGGAAAACTAGTTAATGCAACTAACTTAGTTGTTGGACACGTTTTAGAGTGTGAAATGCACCCAGATAGTGATCATTTACACGTTTGTAAAATTGATGTTGGAGATGAAGTACTTGATATAGTGTGTGGTGCACCTAATATGAGAAAAGGTTTAAAAGTAATTGTTGCAAAAGATGGAGCAGTGTTGCCTGGTGGCACAATTAAAAAAGGTGTTATAAGAGGGGCAATAAGTAACGGAATGTGCTGTAGTTTAGAAGAACTAGGGCTTGACAAGAAGTTCTTAAACGAAATGGACATAAACGGTATACACGAACTACCAAGCGACGCGCCTGTTGGAATGGATGCTTTAGAGTATCTTGGTTTAGATGACGAGATAGTAGATTTTGAACTAACTGCAAATAGAAGTGACTTACTTAGCATGATAGGCTTAGCTTATGAGCTAGGGGCAGTTTATGATAAACCTGTAAATGAACCAACACCAGTATATGAAAGTGTTAAAGATAACTTTCTTTGCGATGTTAACTTAAGTGTTGATACTGATAATTGTTCATTATATTTATTAGGAAGAGTTAATAATGTTACTATTAAGGAAAGTCCTGACTATATTAAAAATGCTTTAATAGCATCTGGCATAAGACCAATTAACAACGTAGTAGATATAAGTAACTATGTAATGCTTGAAACTGGTCAACCACTTCACTTTTATGACGCTGATAAAGTAGGTAAGTTAATAGGTGTTAGAATGGCTAATAATGAAGAAGTGCTAACTACATTAGATAAAACTGATAGAGAATTAACAACAAACGATATAGTAATATATAACGAAAGTGGCCCAATTGGACTAGCAGGTGTGATGGGTGGACTTTCTACTGAGGTAACAAAGGATACTAAAAATATTCTTATAGAAAGTGCAATATTTACTCCTGGTATTATTAGAAAAACTGCTAAAAGAATATTAAGAAGTGAAGCTTCTAGTAGATTTGAAAAAGGTCTTGACTATAAAAGAACATACTTAGCTATCAATAGAAGTAAAGAACTTCTTTCAACTCTTGCTGGTGGCACAGTTAGTGAAGGATTAATAATCTATGATAAAGTAGATAAAAGTGAAAAACACGTGCTAATCTCGTTAGAAAAAATTAATAGTGTTCTAGGTCTTTGTCTTACTAAAGAAGACGTTGTAAATGTATTAAATAAGCTTAAATTTAGTGTAAATATTAATAACGATGAGTTTGATATAATCGTACCTAGTAGAAGATTAGATGTGTCAATAAAAGAAGATATAATAGAAGAAATTGGTAGAATATATGGGGTAGATGAAGTACCTATTACACTACCTAGCACTAATAATGGAAGAAGTAAGTATGATAACTATGATAGAATTATTAAGACTAAATTAAGTGATATGGGACTAAATGAAACTATTACATATAGCCTTATCAATAAAAAAGACATTAATAAATTTGTAAGTGAAGAATTTACTCCAGTTGAAGTAATGGAACCTTTAAATAGCGAAAGAAGTACTTTAAGAAATAGTTTAATCTCGTCTTTAATTAATGTGTATGAATATAATAAAGCAAGAAACATCAAAAATGTAAGCATTTTTGAAATAGGTTCATGTTATTCTAAAGTAGAAAATGACTATGTTGAAACAAGTAAACTAGCAATACTTATGAGTGGAGAATTTATTACTGGAATTAATACTAGTGTTAAAATAGATTTCTACTATTTAAAAGGTGTAGTTGAGTCTTTACTAGATTACCTTGGCTATAAAGGAAGATACTCATTTGTAAGTGACGTGACTATTAAAGAAATGCATCCATATATGAGTGCAAATATAATACTAAATGGGCTAAACGTTGGATTTATTGGTAAAGTACATCCACTAGTAAACAAAGAAGACTTGTATGTATGTGAAATTAACTTAAGTACATTAAGAAGTGTTAAAGCTGGTAAGATTAAGTTTAAAGAATTAAGTAAATATCCTAGTATTAAAAAAGATATATCGTTTATATTTAGTGACGTTGTAGTAAGTGATAATATTATTAAGGATATTAGAAAACTTGGTGGTAAAACACTTACAGAAGTAGTAGCGTATGACGAGTATATTATGGGTAAAGAAAAGAGTTTAACATTTACTCTTAACTATATGAGTGAAGAGAGAACTTTGACTGAAGAAGAAGTTATGGCTTCATTTAATAATATTATTAATGGAATTACTGTAAAATATAATGCAAAACTAAAAAATATGTAGATAAATAAAAATATTTATTGTATAATTAAATAGGAAAGGTGGTAATGATATGAATCCATGGATAATTGTGGGAATAGTTGTGCTTTTAATCATTTTTTATGTAATTAGTATATACAATACTTTAGTTAAATTAAGAAATAGAGTAAAAGACCAATGGGCACAAATTGAAGTACAATTAAAAAGGAGATTTGACTTAATACCTAATATAGTTGAAACTGTTAAAGGGTATGCAAAACATGAAAGTGATACTTTGAAAGGAGTAATTGAAGCAAGAAATAAATTTACTGTAGCAGGTACAAAAGAAGATGAAATGAAAGCTAATAATGAGTTAACTGGCGCTATTAGACAATTATTTGCATTAAGCGAAAGTTATCCTGAATTAAAAGCTGATACAAGTTTCTTAAAACTTCAAAGTAATCTTGAAGAAACAGAAGATAAAATATCTAGTGCTAGACAATTTTATAATGATACAGTTTTATCTTTAAATAATAAAGTTGAATTATTTCCTTCAAATTTAGTTGCTAAAATATTTGGATTTAAAAAGGAAGCATTCTTTGAAGCAGAAACTGAAGCTAAAGTTGCTCCAAAAGTACAGTTTTAAGCTTACTAAATGTAAGCTTTTTTCTTTTAATAGGAGGATTTATGAAAAAAATATTGGTTTTAATAATAAGTTTGTTTTCATTTATTAGTGTTAACTATGCAGTAAGTAATGTTAATTATAAAATAGATGATTATATAGTAGATGCAAGTATTGATATAAGCGGGAACTTAAAAGTAAGAGAGATTATCAAGAGTACTGGTAGTTATAATGGTTATATAAGAGACTTAGTTTATAAAAATGATAGATTAGGAGACTTTACTGGAGATACTTCTAGTTTTGAAGGAAGTAGTATATATAACCCAACTGGTATAGACAATATAAAAGTTGGTAGTATAAACTATAATGGAGAGTTAAGTTTTGATGCGTTTAATAGTGAAGTGACTGAATTTAGTGAATGCACTAATAGTCGTGGATGCTATACTATCAGTGATATTACAAATGGCAAAAGTATAAAGATGTATAATGAAACAATTAATTCTAGTACATACTTTTATATAGAATATACTTTAGGTAATACGGTAGTACTACATAATGATGTAGCAGAGTTGTATTTAAGTTTTATAGGTAATGGGTTTGATGATGATATAGGAAGGTACCAATTAAGAGTTACTTTACCACAGGCAACTACTACTGAAACAAGAGTATGGGCACATGGTCCACTAAGTGGAGAAGTTAGTAGAATAGCTGACGAAGTAGACGGACTTACTAAATACTACGGTGGATACTTAAAAATTGAAGACTTAAAAAGGAACACTCCAGTAGATATGAGAATGGTTTTTGATAAAAGTTTAATTATGGTAGACCATCCATTTTTAAAGAAAAGTAAGGTTGATGCGTTAGACAAAATACTAGAAGTGGAACAAGTAAGAGCTGATGATGCTAATAAACAAAGAAAAACTGCTAAAATATTAGTGTATGGAACATATGCTTTAAGTGGGACTTATTTATTAATTTTACTATTAATAATAGTTTATCTATATATTAAGTATGACAAAGAAAGAAAGCGCTCTTTTGATATGGAATACAATAGAGAGTTTATAGATGACTATGATGTAACAGCAATTGAATACCTATATGATAAAAAGATAACTGAAAAAGCTTTTTCTACTAGTATATTAAATCTAATATATAAGAAAAAAATTAGTTTTGAAAAGTTAGATAAGAAAGACTATAAATTTACTAGAACTACAGTAGATGAAAGTGAGTTAAATGAGGGCGAAAAGAAAGTAATGGATATACTTTTTAATAAAGCTGGAAGTAATAATATGGTTACTTTAAAAGATATAAAAAAATATGCTAAAGAAGTTAATGGTACAACTAGTCCATTCTTAAAAGGTTTTGATACTTGGAAAAGTATTGTTACTAATGAAAGTGAAAAATTAAACTTCTATGAAAATAATAGCAGTGTTAAACTTAAATTTTCACTATATGCCTTAGTAAGTATATTAATACTTTATTTAGATATAAAACTAGGTATGTTTAACTTACTTGCATTTATAGTTATAATTAGTACAATAGTTTATATAATATATTTAGTTAGCTTTAACAAAAGAACTATAAGAGGTAACTTAGACTATAATAAATGGAAAGCTTTTGAAAGGTTTTTAAAAGACTTTGGTAGATTTGATGAAAAAGAACTTCCTGAAATTAAGTTATGGGAAAGATATTTAGTGTATGCAAATATATTTGGACTTGCAGATAAAGTAGGTAAGACTATGAAAATTAAGTTTAATGAAATGTATCCAAATGATTACACTAATAGAGATTTTGTATTTGATTATTACTTATGGAGTAGTTTAAATAGCAATATTAATAGAACAGTACACTCGTCAATTTCTACAGCACATTCTGAAGTAGCGTCTAAAATAGCTGAAAGCTCTAGTTCAAGTGGAAGTGGTATCGGCGGAGGATTTTCTTCTGGCGGAGGCTTCGGCGGAGGCGGAGGTGGTGGCCGTGGTTTTTAATACAGAACTTAACTATATCAAAAATGATAGAATTAGAAGTAGTATAGAAGTATTAATTAGTAAAATACCTGATTACTTCTATAAAGAGGCTGCTAGTTCTACAGGCAAATACCATCCTGCATTCAGTCAGGGTGAAGGTGGACTTTTAAGGCACACTAAAGCTGCGGTAAAAATAGCTAATACATTATTAAATAATGACACTATTGGATATAAGTTTACAAAAGATGAGAAAGACTTAATAATACTTGCATTAATAATGCATGACACGGTAAAACGTGGAATACCTGAAGAAAGATATACAAAAATAGAGCATCCACTTTTAGCAAGTAAGCTTATAAAAGACAATAAAAAAGAAACTACTTTAACAGAAGAAGAAGTTAACTTAGTATGTAGTATGATAGAAACTCATATGGGACAGTGGAATACTGACTTTAACGGTAACGAAGTATTACAAAAACCAAAAACTAAATACCAAAGATTTGTCCATATGTGTGACTACTTAGCTGCTCAAAAGTTTATAAATATAAACTTTGATGAAAATAACGAAATAATATGCTAAAAGGTACTTGAAAAAGTCTCTTTTTTTTGATATTATTATAATGTAATAGTGAGAGTAACAAAAAAATCTCAAGTTTTAAAAAACAAGGGAGAGATACACATGAAAACAAAATATGCTGTAAAACCTAGTATGGGGGGGGGTATATTAAGACTAATAATTAATCTTAATGATTTTTCATGTGCAATAAAATGGATAGAATAATTCTACCCATTTTTTCGTGTGTAAGAAAAGAGGTTAGGTATGACAAATGAAGAATTAAAAAAGTTAGTAGGGAGAAACGTAAGAAAGTATAGGCTTATATATAATGCGTACAACAAAGAAAAACTTACTCAGAAAGGTCTTACTAGTAAGATAGGTGCAAAGACACCTCTTATAGGTGCTTTGGAAAGCGATAATAACACAATGGGAGTAAGTATATATAACTTATATATGATAAGTAAAGTACTAAATGTACCAA
>OGOP01002093.1_pt1 | contig 12908 bp, 9 predicted proteins | sample 1552591 | NCBI WGS metagenome assembly OGOP01 (sample SAMEA2580120, study PRJEB22360) | human gut metagenome | biome: human gut; feature: human-associated habitat; material: faeces | place: Denmark | collected 2008/2010 | reverse complement strand
CCATATTCATCAGTTCCGGCAGGGAGACGGCCTGCCCCGCCTTGTTCATCAACTTCACGCCGTAAGCCGCCCGCGCGTAGCGGGAACCCCGGCAGTCGGGGCAGATGATGTTCACATCCGGCAGGAACTGCACGTCCAGGCTCACCTCACCGGTGCCGTCGCAGCCGGGGCAGCGCAGACTTCCAGTATTGTAGGAAAAATCGCTGGCCTTGAAGCCCTTTTGCCTGGCGTCCGGAGATCTGGCATAGAGCTTCCGCAGCTCGTCGTGGACGCCCGCGTAGGTCGCCACGGTAGAGCGCACATTGATGCCGATGGGCGTCGCGTCGATGAGTTTGACGTGCGCGATGCCCTCGGCGCGAATCTCCCGGATATGTGCCGGGAGGGCGCTGCCGTTTATCTTTGCTTCCAGCGCCGGCACGAGGCTTTCCAGCACCATCGTCGTTTTTCCGGAGCCGGACACGCCCGTTACCACGGTGAGCCGCCCCTTGGGAATGTCCAGCTCCAAAGGCTTGACCGTGTGGATGCTGCCGGTAGAGAGATGGATCCCCCCCTCTGCGAACATCTCCCCTGTCCCGGCACACCGGCGCAGCTTTGTCTCAGCTTTTCCGGAAAGGAACGGCCCGATCTGGGACTCCGGCTTTGCCTCCAGATCATCTATCGTCCCCTCGGCAATGATATGTCCACCTTTAGCTCCCGCTTCCGGCCCCATCTCGATTACCCAGTCGGCCTCTTTCAGGATCTGGGTGTCGTGGTCCACCAGAATGACCGAGTTGCCATCGGCCACGAGGTCGTGCATCACACCGGTCAAGCCCACGATGTTCGACGGATGCAGGCCGATGGACGGCTCATCCAGCACATAGAGCACGCCGGTGGTGCGGTTGCGGACGGCCCGGGCCAGCTGCATCCGCTGGCGCTCACCGGTGGAAAGGGTCGAGGCCGAGCGGTCAAGCGTCAGATAGCCCAGACCTAAATCCATCAGCCGCTTGGCGGTACTTTCGAATGCCTCGCAGATGCTCTCCGCCATCGGGCGCATCTCTTCCGGCAGGCTGCCCGGCACGCCCTTCACCCACTCCACGAGGGCTTCCAGCGTCATCTGGCAGGCTTCGTCCAGCGAGATGCCCCGCAGCTTCGGCGCACGCGCCGCCGCTGAGAGCCGTGAGCCGTGACACTCGGGGCAGACATCTTCCCGCAGGAACTTTTCCACCCGCTTCATGCCCTTGTCATCCTTGACCTTTGCAAGAGCATTTTCTACAGTGTAGACGGCGTTGTAATAGGTAAAGTCCAGCTCGCCGGCCTGGTTCGAGTTCCTGGCGTGGTAGAAGATATGCTTTTTCTCTGCCGGGCCGTGGTAGACGATGTCCTTTTCCTGTTCGGTCAGGTCGCGGAACGGCACATCCGTCCTCACGCCCATCTCCCGGCAGACGTCTGTCATCAGCGACCACATCAGGCTGTTCCACGGGGCGACCGCGCCCTCGTCGATGGTAAGAGACTCGTCCGGCACGAGCGATGCCATGTTCACAGCATGCACCGTTCCCGTGCCGCCGCATCTCTGGCAGGCTCCCTGCGAATTGAACGCCAGTTCCTCGGCGGACGGTGCGTAAAAATGCGCGCCGCACTGCGGGCAGATCAGTTCCTTTCCGGCCGCAACAGCCAGGGACGGCTCCAGATAATGCCCGTTCGGGCAGCGGTGGCTTGCGAGGCGCGAGTACATCAGGCGCAGGCTGTTGAGTAACTCCGTGCCCGTGCCGAATGTGCTGCGGATGCCCGGGACATTGGGGCGCTGGTGCAGTGCGAGCGCGGCCGGGACATATAGAACTTCGTCCACCTGCGCCTGTGCCGCCTGCGTCATACGGCGGCGCGTGTAGGTGGAAAGCGACTCCAAATACCGCCGCGAGCCCTCTGCATACAAAACACCGAGCGCGAGCGACGATTTGCCGGAGCCCGAAACACCCGCTACGCCAACGATTTTATGCAGCGGCACATGGATGTCAATGTTTTTGAGGTTGTGCACGCGCGCACCGCGCACCTCGATGTGGTCGACAAGATTGAATTTGTGCTTTGCTTGTTCCATTTATTCTTCCTCCGCTTTGCGGTTGATCTCTTCCAAAAAGGCCTTGCCGTAGCGATGCGCCTTGCGCTCGCCCACGCCGGAGACCTGCAAAAGCTCCTGCTCGTCCGTCGGCATTTTGGCGCACATATCGCGCAAAGTGGCGTCGGTGAAAACGACGTAGGCCGGCACACTTGCTTTTGCGGCAAGCGCGGCACGCAGCTTTTTCAGCCGTGCGAAAAGCTCCGGGTCGGCATCGCCTGCGGCCTTGTCCGGCTTCTTCGCTTTTTCCCGCGGCACGGGAATACGCATTTCAAAGCTTTTTTCCCCGAGCAAAACCGGCCGCGCGTTCTGCGTCAGCTTTAAAACCGGGTATTGCCCGTCGGTCTGGATGAGCAATTCCTGCATCAAAAGTGCGTCGATGATACGCTTAATTTCAAAAATCGGCTTTTCGCGCATGAGCCCGTAGGTGGACTGTGTTTGCAGATTCATTTGCAAAACACGCTCATTTTCGCTGCCGCGCAGAATGTCGCAGATCATGTTGATGCCGAGCCGCTGCCCGGTGCGCGCCACGCAGGAGAGCACCTGCTGTGCTTCCACGGTGGCCTCTACCAAAACGGAGCCGCCCGCGCAGCTGGAGCAATTGCCGCAGTATTCCTCGGCGGGCTCGCCGAAGTATTTTAAGATGAATGCGCGCAGGCAATCGGCCGTCGTGCAGTAATATGTTATTTTTCGCAGACGGTCGTATTCGCGCTGGATGAGCTTTTCCTGCGTTTCAAAGTCGAGATCGGGGTTCGGGTCGCTGTTTTCGATTAAATAGCGGTTCGTGCGCACGTCCTGCGGGCTGTAAAGCAAAATACACTCGGCGGGGCTGCCGTCGCGCCCGGCACGCCCGGCTTCCTGATAATAGCTCTCGAGGTTTTTTGGCATGTTGTAGTGGATGACGAACGACACGTTGGATTTGTCGATGCCCATGCCGAACGCATTCGTCGCGACCATAATGGGCTTGCGGTCATAGACGAAATCGTCCTGGTTTTGCCTGCGTTCTTCCTCCGGCAGACCGGCGTGGTAGCGCGTGGAAGGGATGCCCTTGTCGTTTAAAAGCGCGTCCACTTCTTCCACGGTGCGGCGCGTGGAGCAGTACACAATGCCGCATTTGCCCGGGCGTTCCTCAATGAGCTTCAAAAGCGCCAGCGCCTTACTGTGCGGCATCTGCACGCCGAAATATAAGTTCGGGCGGTCAAAGCCCGTCGTGATACGCACGGGGTCAATGAGGTGCAGGTGCTCCGCAATGTCCTTGCGCACGGCTTTTGTTGCCGTGGCGGTGAATGCGCCGATCGTCGGGCGATTTTTCAAACTTTCGGCAAATTCCGCAATCTTTAAATAGTCCGGGCGGAAGTCCTGCCCCCACTGAGAGACGCAGTGCGCTTCGTCCACGGCGATGAGAGAAATATTGAGGTTCTCTACGGCCGTGCGGAAGTTCTCGGTCGAAAGGCGTTCCGGCGCGACGTAGACGAGCTTATACAACCCCTCGGATAAATTGTGCAGTGCGCGGCTGTACTGTGCCGGGGTGAGTGAGCTGTTGAGGTATGCCGCGTGCACGCCCGCCTGCGTCAGCGATTCTACCTGATCTTTCATCAGCGAAATGAGCGGGGAGATGACAAGCGTGATGCCCGGCAGCAGGAGTGCCGGCACCTGATAGCACACGGATTTGCCTGCGCCCGTCGGCATGACGCACAGCGCATCGCGGCCCGTGAGCAGTGCGTTTACAATTTCCTCCTGACCGCGGCGAAAGGACGTGTAACCGAAATAGCGCCGCAGAATATCGAGTTTCGTTTCCATAGATCTGTTCCTTTACGGTCAAAAATACCCGCGCGTGCAAAAGCACGGCGGGCATTTAACGTTTTAAATTAAGAGAGCTTCTTCATTTCGATGGTCTTCCAGTCGCACTCCTTGTCCATCCAGCGGATGCCGACATCTGCATATTCGGCTTCGCCGCGCTGGTTGTCGAACGGGTCGATGCGCAGCTGTGTCTTTGGCGGGTCAAAATCCGCCTGAAGCTCGCTGTTTGCCGCCATGCGGAACGGGTCGAGATTGCCGAAGTAGAAGTCATTGCGCTCGCTGTCGCCCATGCGGTGCGCACTGCCGCCGAAGGACGGGTCTGCAAACAGCCAGCCGTAGGGAGCAATGTAGAACTGCGCCCAGTCGTGGCAGCCGGTGTCGTCCGGGGTGGCGAAAACGGCCCTGCAAACAGCCGGTGTCGGCCGGCGTGACGAACAGGCCGCTCTGCCAACGGGCAGGAATACCTGCGCAGCGGCACAGCGTGATGAACAGCAGCGCCTGCACGCCGCAGTCCCCGTGCAGCCCCGCGCCGTAATAATCCGGAATGCTGCCCGGCAGCGTGAAGTATTCGCGCACATACGAATATGTACCGACCTTCGTGCAGTAGTCGTAAAAGCTGCGTGCGAGCAGAAGCGGGTTCTTCTCATCGCCGGAAAGCTCTTTGCAAAGCGCACGGATGAGCGGCGTGAAGCGAATGTGCGGGTAAAGCTCCTCGGTGTCGAACGTCGGCTGCTCTGCACTGACCTGTGCGGATTCGAGGTTGTTGTATTTCACATAGGAAAGATATTTGTATTCGACCCAGAAGGTTTCGTTTTTCTCGAATTTGCCGCGGAATGAGACCGTGCGCGCGGGTGCATTTTCATCTGCAAGCTTATAAATGGGGTGGGAGGTCGCAAGGATCTCAATGTCGCGCATGTTCATCGCGTTCTTCGGTACGGGAAGATGCACGGTTAGTTCTTCGCCGGGACGGAAAACATCGTCATGCAGACGGAACTGGGCGCGCAGCTGAATGCTCCACAGCGCGTCGCCGTCTTTTTTCATGTCGCGTACATTTTGGCGCAGAAATTCCACGCGATCACTTTTGTCCTTCGGCGGCTTGCCTGCACGCGTGGCGATATCCGGGTAAACGCCCAAAAGCGTATCGTAGAACGTGCGGGAATACGTCGTTTTGCCGTTGATGTAGATCCAGTCGATGGCGCCGCGGTCACGCAATGCGTCAAGCTCGGCCTTCGTGAAATCCGGAATTTCCTTCTGCACGAGCGCCAAAGCGTCTTCCTCGCTGTATGTGTAGCCCGTCGGCAGTGCTTTCAAGACCTCACGCTCCAGTGCAAGGCGTGTTTTCATAAACGCCGGGACTTTCTCGTTTGCAAGGTATAGGTCGATAAGGTGGAACGCGCGGTTAAAATCGCCGCACCATTTTGCTTTTAAAATGTCTTCCGGCAGCGCGATTGCAAGCGTTTCAATATCTTTTTGGTTCATAACAGCAACCTCCTTTGATGGATAAAGTTAACCGATATGCAGCACCGCGCACGCAATGCGGAAATAGATCAGCAAGGAAAGCGCGTCTACAATGGTCGTGATGAATGGACTGGCCATGACGGCCGGGTCAAAACCGATGCGCTTTGCAAGCACCGGCAGCGAGCAGCCGACAAGCTTTGCAGCGAGCACCGTTACAACAAGCGTGCTGCACACAACGATGGCGACCGGGATGGTCACACGATCGATGAGCAGCAATTTGACAAAGTTTGCGGCGGCAAGCGAAACACCGCACAAAAAAGCCACGCGCGCCTCCTTCCAGAGGATACGCCCGATGTCTTTATATTCGATCTCGCCGAGGGAAAGACCGCGGATGATGGAGACCGAAGCCTGACTGCCCGCGTTGCCGCCCGTGTCCATCAGCATGGGGATAAAACCTGTCAGCACAATGGAAGCGGAAAGCGCATCTTCAAACGAGGTGATGATGCTGCCCGTAAATGTAGCGGAGATCATGAGGAGCAAAAGCCACGGGATACGTTTTTTCCATGTGGCAAAAACGCCCGTCTTCATGTACGGCTTATCGGTCGGCGTGATAGCCGCCATCATTTCGATATCTTCCGTCGCCTCATCCTGAATAACATCGATCGCGTCGTCAACGGTGACAATGCCCACAAGGCGCTCTTCGTTATCGACGACCGGCACGGCAAGAAAATCGTACTTGCCGAACAGGGAGGCCACTTCTTCTTTATCGGTATGGGTGGAAACGTAAATAATGTTCGTTTCCATGATATTGCGGATCAGCTCGTTTTTCGGGGCAAGCAGCAGGTCTTTCACGGTCACAATGCCTTTCAGCTTGCGACGGCTGTCCGTGACGTAGCAGGTGTACACCGTCTCTTTTTCCACGCCGATGGCACGGATGCGGTCAAACGCCTCCTCCACCGTCATGCCGCGCTTCAAATCGACGTATTCCATCGTCATGATGGAGCCTGCGCTGTCTTTGGGGTAATTTAAAATCTGGTTAATGAGTACGCGCGTTTCGGCGTCCGTGTGTCGCAGAATGCGCTTGACGAGGCTTGCGGGCATTTCTTCAATCATGTCTGCAGCGTCGTCCACATACAGCTCGTTCACGACGTCGTGCAGCTCTTTATCACTGAATGCTTCAACAAGCACCGTCTGTTCGTCCGGATTCATATAAGCGAACGCGTCCGCTGCAAGCTCTTTTGGAAGCAGGCGAAACACAAGCGCCATCTTTTCACGCGGCAGGTCTTCAAAAAGTTCTGCCACGTCTGCCGGGTTCATGTCTTTCAGAAGATTGCCCAACTGGGGGAAATCTTTATTCTCCAGCAGCTCTAAAATTTTGTCCAATATATCCAACATAGTTCGTCCGTCCTTTCTCTGCAATCGTGCAAAAATCGGCAATCGGACGATACGGTTTGAACTCAGCCGTTTACAAATGTAAGGTTACGCAAAAAACAAGCGGAGAAAATCGCCTGTTTTTCTGCGGGCGGCTGCATCCGTTCTCGAGGAACCGCACCGCCACTACTGCCAGCGTCCATTTTCTCCACTCCTTTGTTTTAGTATTTTTGTCAGTGTGTTTGCAAATAATCGCAAAGTGCTTTTGCGTTTTTGCATACGGAAACAAAACGCCGCATTTTTGTCGGCGTTCTTATCTATAAAGTTACCCTTTTTTTGAATAATTGTCAAGCCTAACAAACGACTTTTCGGGAATTTTACGTCAGAGATTTCGTTTGGGGTTCGCCGTCTGCCGCAAGAGATAATCAATGCTCACGTTATAGAAGTTTGCGAGTTTAATTAGAATGTCGTCCGTAAGCTGCTGCTGGCCTGTTTCGATATAACTGTATTTGCGCTGTGTAATGCCGATTGCATCTGCGACTTGCTGCTGCGTTAAATCAGAGTCCTCCCGCAGATCGCGTATTCTGTTTTCCGTCAATTTTTTCACCTGCTTTGAGTGGTATCAACTCAAAGTATATGTAGACGGATTTTATCTATTGACTTTTAGACATATTTCATCTAAAATTGGGAAAAGAGGAGAAACAGGAGAGAAAAGCAATGCTTAAACGCTGGGGACGAGTAATTTTTGCTATGCTGTTGGTATGCTTTCTTCTTACGACCTGCACCTGTGCGCATAAATGGAAGGAAGCCACCTGCACCGAGCCGAAAACCTGTGTATATTGCGGTATGACGGAAGGCGAGCCGCTTGGGCATGATTGGAAAGCTGCTACGATCAACTACCCCAAGACCTGTGTTCGCTGCGGTAAAACAGAAGGTGAAGCTTACGGTATCTATTAAAAAAACCGATGCAGAGTTTCGACTGCATCGGTTTTTTTGTTGGCTTTAATTTATCGCTCCATATTGGAGTTGCGCTTTGTGATGGCTTCCCACAGGCCATTTAAGTACGCGGCGCCGAGGGCACGGTCGTAAAGGCCATAGCCGGCGCGGCCGGTCTCGCCCCAGATCATTCTGCCGTGGTCCGGGCGGATGTAACCGTTGAAACCGTTTTTGTAGAGCGCGCTCAAAATGGCATACATATCGAGCGAGCCGCATGCGGAGTAGTGTGCGCGCTCCTCAAAACCGTTTTCCAGCACGGCGACGTTGCGGGCGTGAACGAAATGGATGCGGCCCATCGCGGCGTATTTTGCCGCCATGTGCACCACATCGTTTTCGGCGCTGCATCCGAGCGAGCCGGTACACAGCGTGATGCCGTTGTGCGGGTCATCGACGATTTTCAGGAAGCGGTCGAGATTCTTTTCGCACGTGATAATGCGTGGCAGTCCGAAAATGCTCCAGCACGGGTCGTCTTCATGGATGGCCATGTTCACGTCACATTCCGCAGCGACGGGAATGATGCGCTCAAGAAAATAAGTGAGGTTTGCCCAAAGGTCTTCCTCGGTCATTTTGTTGTATTCCGCCACGACGGCCCTCAGCTCCTCGCGCGTGTAGCTCGCGTCCCAGCCGGGCAGCGTGAGGTCGCTGTCGCTTTTCAGCGGGTCCACGGCATCCACCTGCTCTTTATAGTAGACAAGGCTTGTAGAGCCGTCCGGCAGGCGGTGGTCAAGCTGCGTGCGCGTCCAGTCAAACACCGGCATGAAATTGTAGCAGATGCAGCGGATGCCGGCCTCGGCAAGGCGGCGGATGTTCTCGCAGTAATTTTCGATATAGCGGTCGCGCGTGGGTTTGCCGAGTTTGATGTCCTCGTGCACCGGCACACTTTCAATGACCTCAAATTGCAGGCCGTTATCTTCCGTTTGTTTTTTCAGCGCGGCAATGCTCTTGCGGCTCCAAACTTCACCGACGGGCACGTCGTATACAGCGGTGACGATGGCCTGCATGTTCGGAATCTGACGAATATTTTGGAGGGTCACGGGGTCGTCCGGGCCATACCAGCGAAATGACATTTTCATAGATATAATCAACCTTTCCGGTGTATTCACGTGTTATTCAGGTTCATCGTAGCACATCGGGTGAAAAAACTCAAGGGGCTAAATTCCTTTTGCGCCGATTTCCAATCAAACGTGGGATTTATACACAGTTTTGCGCAGGCGGTCTTTGTATCTTTCGCCGAAATCGCGGACAAGATGCAAAAATCTATAAAAACATCTTGAAACTTGCGCGTCTTTTAGTATAATAAGGTGTATAGCGCGTAGTTTAGAGAGCGCAAATAGGTTATTTATTTTAAATCGAGAGGAGTCCAATTTATTATGTCTAAAGTAGTAAGAGTAGCAGTCGTGGGCTATGGCGGCATGGGCGGCTGGCACACAAAGAGATTACAGGAAATCCCGGGTGTTGTAGAGCTTGCAGGCGTATACGATATTAAGCCGGAGCGCAACAAGGTTGCTGAGGAAAACGGTATTCACGCATACAGCTCTTTTGAGGAGTTGCTTGCCGACAAGACCGTTGATGTTGTAACGGTCGCAATCCCGAACGATCAGCACAAGAAGGTTTGCATTCAGGTTATGGAAGCGGGCAAGGTTGCCATCAGCGAGAAGCCGGTCACGCTTTGCACCGCTGATCTCGAAGAGATGATCGCAGCCTCCAAGCGCACGGGCTCCGTCTTCACGGTTCATCAGAACCGCCGTTGGGACGAGGATTTCCGCGTTGCGGAGAAGATTGCAAAGTCCGGCCAGCTCGGTCGTGTTTTCGCCATTCAGTCCCGTGTTCACGGTTCCCGCGGTATCCCGGGCGACTGGAGAAACACGAAGGCACAGGGCGGCGGCATGGTTCTTGACTGGGGCGTGCACCTCCTTGACCAGATGAACATGATGATGGGCAAAATGCCGGTTTCCGTTTACGCAACGCTGTCCAACGTAACGAACGAAGAAGTGGACGACGGCTTTACCGCTACGTTCAAGTTTGATAACGATCTCGTGTTCACCGTAGAAGTCGGCACGAGCAACTTCATCAACCTGCCGCGTTGGTATGTCGAAGGCCTGAACGGCACGGCTGTCATCGATGACTTCCAGGTCAACGGCAAGATTGTCATCGCAACGGCGGACGAAGAGCACGATGCAGTGCCGATCGTCACCGCAGCAGGCCTCACGAAGACCATGGCGCCGAGAACGCCGGAAACGATCAGTGAGCTTCCGCTGCCGAGAATCGACTGCGACATTCACGATTATTATCGCAACATCGCAGCAGTTGTCAACGGCGAAGCAGAGCAGATCGTCACGCACGACCAGCAGCGCCAGCTGATGAAGCTGATGGAAGCGATCTTTGAGAGCGCAGAGAAGAATCAGGTCGTTTACTTCTAATTCGAATTAAGATGAATTGAGAACAGCTCCGGCGAAAAGCTCGGAGCTGTTCTTGCGTATTATAAGCTCAGTTTATTCGTCAAACACGAATTCATCTTCGCCGAAGCGTTCCGGATGATATTTCATGCTGTCTGCTTCCGTAATGGTGCGCTGTACACGGCAGGGGTTGCCGACGGCTACGCTGTTTGACGGAATGTCCTTCGTTACCACGCTGCCTGCACCGATGACACAGTTATCGCCGATGGTCACGCCCGGGCATACGACGACGTTTGCGCCGAACCAGCAATCGTTGCCGATGGTGACGGGTTTTGCGTAGCAAACGCGAATTTCACGGCCGTCCTTTGTTTTCAGCACGCGGCGTTCCTCTGCGATGATCGGGTGCATCGGCGTGACGATGGTCACGTTCGGGCCGAAGTTGCAGCGGTCACCGATGGTCACGGGCGCGTCATCCTGAATGGTCAGGTTGAAGTTGCCGAAAAAGCTCTTGCCGATGTGCGTGTGCGTGCCATAGTGGATCTGGATCGGCCCCTGCACAAACGAGCCCTCGCCGAAATCGCCGAAGATCTGGTGCACGATTGCATTACGCTTTTCGGTTTCGTCTTCGAGCGTTGCATTATAGGCGCTGCAAAGGTTGTGGCAGCGCAGCTTGATGGCTTTCAAGTCCGGGTGACCGGGGCAGAAAAACTGCCCGGCAAAGATTTTTTCTTCCTCTTTCATATGAATTCCTCCCAAAATGTTTATCGTAACGGCCTTTGTCGTTTATTGTGGTTTATCGAGCACAAGCACGCCGTAAGGCTCCATGGTATACGTGCCGTCGAGCGTTTCGCGTGTAAGCAGCTCCTTCGTCGGCTTTTGCACGGTGACGGTTTGCGGCTGTGCGGTGTAGTTCAGCAAAAACGCGTAGCTGCGGCCGTTTTTCTCGTTTGCACGCACCGTGAGCTCGATCTCCTCGGGCAGCTCCAGCCAGCCTGTCACAGGGCAAAGCTCTGCTTTCGGCAGCAGCTCCAAGAGCGCCGCAGCGGTCTCCTCCGCAAAAACGGAGCCACAGGCGTAGACCGTGCCTTTGCCGACGGTGTTTTTGGTCAGCGCGGGCTTGCCGCTGTAATAGTTACCGTCATACGTCGCCAGCACCTCGCAGCTTTCAAAATCCGGGCGCAGAATATCGTTGAACGTCGGCGCGGGGATTTTCTTTTCGCCGAGCGTCATGTATTCCTTTTCGTCCGCCGGGCCGATGAACGTGAAATCCTCCACGGTGCAGCCGGTCAGCGGCGCTAAGAGCCCCGGCATCGGCATCATGGGGCACTGCCCGTCAATATCTTTATAGCCGGAGCGGCAGCCGAAGAAAAGAGTGCCGCCGTTTTCGGCGTAAGCGCGTAATATTTCCGCGCGGGCGGGCGTCATGATGGTTGGGTGCGGGTACACAGCAGCCGTGAAGTTCCCGAGCGGCCGGGACGTACCCTCGTCGTTGATGTTGACGAACTCGAACGGGATGTGCGCGCGCTGCAAGGCTTTGAACCACCCGTCGGTGCTCTCCCGGTTCAAGGGTCCGTGCCATTTGTCCTCCATGCCGTCCCACTCATTGTCGTAGTCGCAGAGGATTGCGAACTTTGCCGTATGCTTTGTGCCTGCGATGCGCTGAATCTTCTGAATATCCTCGCTTACGCGCAAAAGCTCTTCCGTGCGGCGGTTCGGGAAATTATCATAGTTCAATAATCCGTGCCAGTACATTTCTGTGCCGAATGTGCAGGTACGCCAGCGGAAGTAGCTGACAAAATCTGCACCGTGCGCGATGGACTGGAAAGTCCACAGCCTTAACTGACCCGGCTTCGGCGCGGGCTGCAGAAGGCGGGTGTTCCAACCGCCGGGGCCGGATTGCTGCTCCATGATGCCGAAGCGGTTTGAGACGCTTCGCGTTTTTGCAAGGTTAAATGATGTTTCGCGGTCGCGCAGGGAGCGCGGAGAGAGCTTGCTGCCCTCCATCGCAAACGCGAAGTTCGGGTAGCTGTCATACGTTATGAAGTCAAGCTTTTCCTTGACGAGCTTGTGGTTATCGAGCACGCCGAAAAGCCCGTTTGTCGTGATGAACTGCTCCGGACGGCGATATTTCCGGATAATATCCGCCTGTATGCCGATGTAGTTTATGGCCGCTTCGGAAATGAAACGCTTTTCCTCCAGCATCATGTGCGGATTGTTGGAGTTTGCGAGCGTGTAGCGCGAAAGGTGAATCTGCTCCCTGTCCGTGTAGGTCTGGTTCCAGAATGTCGTGCCCATGGCGCGGTTCAGGTTTTCGAGCGTGCCGTATTTCTCTTTAAGGTACTTTCTGAACGCCTCGTGGTCGCTCGGCGCGTGGTAGCTGTTTGTTTCGCAGTTGACTTCATTGTCGATCTGCCAGCCGATGATCGCAGGATGTGCGCTGTAATGCGCCGCAATGTGCTCAACGATCTTCTTTACAAAATCGAGGTACACGGGGGATGTCATGTTGTGGTGCTTGCGCATACCGTGGTAGACCGGGTGGCCGTAAATATCACAGTTTAATACTTCCGGGTATTTTTCCGTCAGCCAGGCGGGCGGGGTCGCGGTGGGCGTGCAGAAAATGACCTGCATTCCGCAGTCCTTTGCCACGTTTAAAAAGCGGTCCCAAAAGCTGTCGTCAAAGCGCCCTTCCTCCGGCTCGAAGAGGTTCCACGCGAATTCCGCTACGCGGATAACACCGATGCCGTAGGATTTCATGCGCAGCATATCCTCTTTCCTGAATGAAGTATCCCAGTGCTCCG
>OGOP01002087.1_pt1 | contig 12924 bp, 5 predicted proteins | sample 1552591 | NCBI WGS metagenome assembly OGOP01 (sample SAMEA2580120, study PRJEB22360) | human gut metagenome | biome: human gut; feature: human-associated habitat; material: faeces | place: Denmark | collected 2008/2010 | reverse complement strand
CGCAGAAAATATGAACCGGAAGAAGCGATACGGATGATTTCAAATGGTGAATGCGGAGCGTTTTCTAAAAAACTGATCCAGTGCTTGACGGCGGCAGCAAAGCAGCCAGAGTGGTTAAAAGTAACAAAAAGTCAAGCATGACAGAAGATTTGAGGCGATTTTATGAACAAGAAATTGAGTGTTTTAAGACGAATTACAGCAGTTGTTCTGTGTGTTACATTATTATCTTCGCAAGTCATAGTTGCGAATGCTGAAGATTCAGAAAGAATGAATGTGCAGACCAATAGTGAAATTACAGATATATCGGAGCAGGATAGTTTCAGCAGTGATACATCTGAAACATCTGATATCACAGAAAGTGATATTCCTGATTCTTTTGAAGGCGAATCAGAGCCAAATACAGATATTAGTTCTGAAGTAACAGAGGAATTTGGTAATTCTGAAGATCAAGGATTTACAGATGGAGAAGAAACAATTATCGAGAATGAAAACACCTCAGATACTTTGGAAGAAGCAAATCCAGATTATGAAGATGGAAAAATATGTATCTACAATTACCAGCAACTTCTGCAAATCGGTACAGGAACACAGATGTTTTCCGGAGACAAAGATGGAAATGTTGGTGAAGGGGATAAGGTTCTTGCAGATGGTGCAGAACTTACCTATGCATCAGATGCTTCCTATTGTTTGATGAATGATATTCCAATAGATAATGAAAATGTCTGGAACTTCCCATCAGATTTTACAGGTAGCATCACTTCATCATCAGAGCACACGGCAACACAGTATATGATTCAGTGACTGATACGATTTATGTGTATAACCGATACCAGCTTGAATTGATGAAAGGGGAATCTTCAGACAGCGAAGCTGTAATGAGCGAGGATTATATTGCTGAAAAAGTTGGAATGGGACAGGTTTTTACACTGGAAGATGGTTCCTATCTTACTTACAGCAAAACACATAATTATGTGATTGCTTCTTCATTTACAACAGAAACACCGGAGCTTCTCGCCAACAAGGCCGGTACAGAGGAGACAACTCAGAATATTTCAAACGTATATCCATCGGATTATGAGGGAAGAAACTATTTCGGTCAGGTAGTAAAAAAGATTGGTGATAAAGATTATATCCTGATTGGTAATGAAGCACAGCTTCGGGCGATCGGAACAGATAAGCCTGTGACGGAGCCAATCTGGCGGGTATATGAAACAAGAAAAAGAGCGGGAATACTAGGAGAGGATACAAAGTGGAAACCGGCAGCGGATACAGGAACATACAAAACGGAACTGTATTATCCAGGTGATGCGGACATTGTAAAGTTTGATGGTACATATAACTGGTCCGGCAGAGAATTGTATGAAATAAAAAAAGGTGATCATAAGCTGGGAGAAACAGAATATCTGGATAATTCATCCTTGGATATAGCTGGCACAACAGCTACAAAGCGTTATGTATATGTGAGCAGTACGATTCAGGAGTCAGCCGATATGACGGTAACTGCGACAGACAGTACTGCCAGTGCTTCCGAAGCGGCATCTGTTGAAGCAGGTGCAACTGTAAAAGACAGAGATTTGATTGATATGACTCCGGCAGAAAGTGAGAAAGTAGCTGAGCCAGAAAGTGATGATATAGATGCTTTTACAAGTGATGGTGACGAAAGTGATCTTACTGATGATACAACTCCGGAAAGTATAACGGTTGACGAGAATAAAACTTACATCCTTACCTATGATACATCCAAAAGTAGCAATACCAATATTGCAGGCACCGGATATAAATATAGCAAGGATGCGAATTACATCATCTTTCGTGATATTGATCTTTCCAAAGAGGGGACAAATTCTAATGGGAAAGATGATGATTGGAATCCTATTGACAATTATCAGGGAAACATGGAAGGCCGAAAGGGAATGGTTGAAGGTCAGAGTATAACCATCAGCCATATCAACATTTCACAGGCTAATGCAGTCAATCAGGACAACCAGGCAGAATATGGTATCGGATTTTTCAGAAATTTGACAACACCGTATGACACATACTTGAAAATAGCTGAAAATCCGATCACTGTAAAAAATATGACGCTTTCAGATGTGCAGGTTTCCACGACTACAAAAAATGTCAAACAGGATTTCAGTTTGATAGGAACTCTGCTGAAGCCTTTACTTGGAAACTTAAGCGGACTTAAACCGGATCCACAGTCTCTGGCAACCGGAGGATTTGCCGGTGTTGTAAAAGGAAATATTCAGATTGAAAACTGTCATGTGGAAAATTTACATGGAGTTTCCAATGCGAATGACCGGACAGGTGGTTTCGCAGGGTATATCAGTGGTATGACACATTATGATTTGCTATCACAGGGATTAGGAACGCTGGTCAAGACTTTAACAGATATTCTGAACCTGATTCCACTGCTAGGAGTGGGAGATCTGCTGACGGTACTTTTAAAAGGAGGACTGATCAGTGTAGATAAACTGATTCCTGTAGGTTATGTTAATCCAAGTATTCAAAACTGTTCCGTAAGCGGTGACACTTCTGTTACAGGTCAGAAGAGTACCGGTGGATTCGCCGGGGAAGCCATCGGTGCAGTGATGAAAAACTGTTCTGTAGGCGGCACTACCACAGTATCTGGAAATGACTGTTCCGGTGGATTTGTGGGACGTTCTGCGAATGCAGTCGTAGCAGGCACATTAAGCAGCCTTGGTATTGAAGTAATGGGAAATTTCCCGGTCAATACAGTTATGCTGAACTGTAGAATCGACGGAGCGGTAAACGTATCTGCACAGGGGACCCCATCTAAAGAAAGTGGTTATGCAGGCGGATTTATAGGAGAAATGCGAAATAGTTATGCGGTGGACTGCAGTATTTCCTCTCTTGGCACAGTGTCCGGAAAAGATTATACCGGAGGATTTGCCGGTATAGCAACTCTTGGTGATGTAGCGGATATTGATGAAAGCCAGGGACTTCTGGTAATTGTAAAGGATCTTCTTACAGGGTTGTTAAATGGTAAATTTACCAACATGGATCTTCTGAATCTTGTGGGACTTCGACCTTCTGTTATAAGCGGATGCACCATCGCAGGAGATAATATTTCTGTAACAGCAAACGGTAAAAATGCCGGTGGACTTGTGGGATATGCAGGTGCTGTCCAGATTTCCAATACTTTAGAACTTACAGACGATTCAAAATCAACTACTAAAGCCATCCAGCGAATGCTTAATAAGACTGGCGTTACCTATGAATTTGCAGACCGTGTGAATCAGATCAATGCAGTTTCCTCTATGAAGGTTTCAGCAACAGAGAATGCAGGAGGAATCTTAGGCTATGCGAAAATGACCAGTGTCGGTGATGTCCTTGGTGGAACAGTTACAGCAGCGGATTACATGCGTTTTGAATGTAAAGATTGTTCCGTAAACGGAGGCTCTTTGGGACTTACAGTTACTGCGTCAGATCAGGAGAATGGTCGTGCTGGAGGTGCTATCGGTTATGGAACAGGTGGAGAAGTAAGGAAAACATCCGTCACAAATCTGAATTCTGTAACGGCTGGAAAGTGTGCAGGAGGCTTTGCCGGATATTTCGGAAGTGGTACTCTTGCTAATGTTGGTGGTATTAAACTTCTTGGATTACCGCTTTTGAAAATTGACAGCCTTCTTTCTGTAGGGCAGATGATTGAGACGTTTACAGTTGACAGCACTGTTTCAGGTGTTTCGTCAGGATATAGTGTGTCTACTGGCAATGAGAAAGGTTACAGCGGTGGCTTTATTGGAGAATGTATTAGTGGACGAGCAAGGGACACAAAGATCAGCAACCTGAAAACGGTTACTGCAACTGCAACATCCGGAAAAGCCGGAGGCTTTGCAGGTTTTGCCAAAGCAGGAGATGCATTAAGTGCAGGAGATTCCACTACATCAAAACTGACAGGAATTGAATTAGAAAATCTGCTTGGAGTTGTCAGTGCCCTGAGACCGGAGTTCAATAATACTTCCATTGCCTATGTTTCAAATGGAAATGATCCTCAGGTATCCGCTGATATGGCGGGCGGTTTTGTGGGTGACGGACAGGCAGTAGATATCAACTATGGAAACAACAATTCCGGATTCAAGGCAGACACCGATACAAATTCATCTTCGAATGAATCTACAGGTGAAAAGAATAGTGAAGAAACAGATTTCATTTCAGCAGATACGAATAGTGAAGATGAAACAGCCGAAGGTGAGACTGGTGCGATTGCAACAACAAAGATTACCGGACTTTCCTATATAAAGGGAACCAGCTATGCCGGTGGTTTTGCAGGAAGGCTGATGCCTGGTGATGTGGCACAGACAGGTTCTATTAAGTTACTGGGTCTCTTGGATGTAAATCAACTTCTCAGTGTCATGGATGTGGCTTATCCGAGAATTTCCGATTCTTCTATTGAGGGAAACAACTTAGTTGTAACAGCATCCGGAAAAAATGATGATGTGGCGCTTGGAGATGCCGGAGGTTACATCGGTAATGGAAAAGCAGTTATGGTTAAAAACTCTGATGTGACTAATGTAAAAGAAGTCACAGCACCGTATCATGCCGGTGGCTACATCGGAATCATGCGCTCCGGAAGCGCAGCGGAGGCAGGGGATGCCACAGGAGATCTTTTGAATAGTGTCCTTGGTAAGATACTGAGTCTGAAGGAACTGGCAAGTGTCCTGCAGGCTGCTTCCAGCAAAATTACAAACTGCAAAGTTGCTGGTACTGCAGATGGTTTGACTGTTACGGCTGACAGCGGATTTGAAAACGCAGAAGGCTATGCAGGTGGCTTTGTTGGAGAGATGCAGAGTGGTCATGTAGATAATTCAGCAAATGCTGTTGATTCCGGAAAAGGAACGGCAGTAGAAAATCTTCTGAAGGTAGAAGGCCTTCGTTATGCCGGAGGCTTCGGAGGTCTGGTAAAAGCGGGAGCGGTCGCAGAGATTGGAGCCAAGTCATCGATTCTTACAAAAGTGGTTGATCTGACAGGATTACTTTCCCTGGTCAATGCCTTTGTTCCGGTGATCAGTAATGCCAGTGTTAATTCTGTAGAAAAAGGGTTTACTGTTACAGTTACAGGGACTCTTGAAAAAGACAGCACCAAAGATGCGGATACCGGAAGTGCAGGAGGCTTTATTGGCTGCGGAACCGGTGTGCAGATCAGTAATTCTGATATAGATAAACTGAGGCATACCCGTGTCAGTGAGCCAAAGAATCTGCAGCAGGAAGATGGTAGTAGTTATTACGGAACTGGAAGTGAGTATGCGGTAAGTGGTTACCGCTATGCAGGTGGCTATATTGGGAAAGCTGCTATGGGAAGTACGGCGGCTATCGGAGGTGCAAGCGTTCTGGATCATGTACTTTCTGCTACAAATCTGTTATCAGCATTGACCGTAGTTGCATCTATCATAGACAGTTCAGATGTTTACGGAGCGATAGGCGGATTTAATGTTCTTGCAACAGATGGAGACGGTGATACCGGAAAAGCCGGTGGATATGCAGGGGAACTTCTTGGAGTTCAGATTCAGAATAGTAATTCTTATAATTTTGCACATATCATAGGGCGAGAAAGTGCCGGTGGATATGTTGGAACCATGGAACCGGGAAGTGCGGCAGATGTGGTTAATGGATTAAGTGCTCTTGGGGGACTGATCAGTGCGGATAATCTTCTTGGAGTTTTACAGGCCTTTGTTCCTGTGATTAAAAACAGCGAAACAACAAGTATTCCATGCGGTGGTGCTGTGAGGGCACAGGCCGAAAGTGATGACAGCATTTACCGTGGACTTGCAGGAGGATATGCAGGTTACAACTATGGCGGTCAGATCTGGGGAAACAATACGGATAACTGGAAAGGCTCTGCATATACAGGAACCGTAAGAGAATGTGCGGCCTATCGTATCCGATCCGTATATGGAACGGAATATGCCGGAGGCTATACAGGACTGATGCGGTGTGCGAATGTTGCAGATACAGGAAGTCTGAAGGTTTTATTCGGTCTTATCAAACTGGACAATCCGCTGACGCTTCTTCAGGCAGTATATCCGACAGAAAAGAATACAGCTGTCTACGGACCGCTTCGTGGACTGGATACGGATACCTGGAACAAATGGGTTGGTGCTGTCGGTTCTTATGGAAGTTACGGTAATCAATTACAGGCACTTGGTGAAGTTAATGATCAGAATCGGTTAAATGAGATCATTTCTCAGTATGCATATGGATACGCAGTCACAGCAGGACGGAGTATTCTTGCAAGTAAAGCAACACAGGGAGGTTCTGCCGGAGGCTATGTAGGCCGGATGGAAGGAGGAACCGTTACGAACGGTACTGCTGTAGATCTTCAGTTGGCAGAGGCTTATAGAAGCAGCGGTGGATTTGCAGGTGAGATGCTTACCGGTTCTGTGGCAAATACCGGTGACGTTTCATTGGCAGGCCTTAAGATTATAGGTGCAGACAGTCTGGCAGCATTAAAAACCTTTGTGCCGGTTGTAAAACAGTCACATGTGGAAGGATATCGTTCCGGCGCAAGGATCAAAGCAACCGGTATTGCAGACAAAGACCCGGCTGGATTTGCCGGAGGCTATGTGGGAAGGATGATCGGTGGACAGATCTGGGGAGATGAAACTACCTCCTGCAGTATCACAAATTTAAGGCGTGTAGATGGAACTTCCTATGTAGGTGGTTTTGCCGGAAAAGTAGATCCGGGTAGTGTGGCAGCTATTGATACAGCTACGAAGCAGGGACTATTGAATAAGCTTCTGGATGTTCTTATGGTAAATGCTCCGGCAGAGCTGATCAAGGTTCTGAATGCCACCGTTTCCACCATCCGTTGTGCATCTGTTTCAGCCTGGGATGACTGGGGCGTGATTGTAAACGGAACTTATCAAAATGGAAGCAATACCGGGTACGCAAAAGCAGCTGGAGGATTCGCAGGAAGTCTCTGCGGAGCGGTCCTCGGCGAGAAGGATACGCTGGGAAGCGGAATCCGTGCAGACAAGATCCGTTCCGTAGTAGCCGGTGAATATGCCGGTGGATGCTTCGGTATTGCGGATGTTTCCGGTGCCGCAAATATTAGTGCCAATGGTGAGACCTTTGTCTTACAGTATCTTTTAAAGCTTGGAAAAACCGATGTGCTGGATGCATTCCGAAGCTATGTATATTACGGAAATGTCACCGGCAGCCCGGATGCAGGGCTTGGTGTCAGTGCAAACACAGCGACAAAATCAGGTCAGAATAATGAAGTAACATATAGCGGAACGGCTGGAGGATTTGGCGGTTCCCTGTTAAATCGCTCTGTCAAAAACAGCAGCGTAACGGGATTAAATTATGTAACAGGCCTGAACAGCGTAGGTGGCTTTGTAGGATACTCCGGAAAAAGCGGAGTTGTAAAAATGGAGAAGCTGGATGTGCTGGGAAATAATACCGGACAGCTTCTGGGCGGTGCCCTCGGTGTCCTGGATATTTTTGGTTCCCACATAGATGACAGCAGTGTGACAGGAGTGCCTGGTGGTTATACGGTTCAGAGTAAAGGTGGAGAGGAACAGATTGCAGGAGGATTTATCGGCTATGCAAATCTTACCAGAATGTCAGGATGCAATGCCGGAGGTGCTAAAAATCAGGAAAATAGCCTGAAACAGGTAGCATCAGACGGAACAGCAGGAGGCTTCGCCGGAAGAACAAGCTTTGCCTATCTAGCGGATGTAAAACTGGATTCCACAGTAGTCGACGCTTTGCTCGTAGTCCTGAATAACCTTGTAAAGGCGTTATATCTGGATAAGATCCAGGATTCCAACCTTTTGCATATTAATCTTGGAATTGTGAAGGTTGATGCACTGTATGAGGGAAATCTTCTCCATGTGAATCTTCTGGGACTGGATATTTCCGTTGGGCTGTCTAAAAAGTCTGATGATAACAATCAACAGACAGATTTTGCAATCATTAAGATCGGAGATTCCTCTATTAAGCTTCCATGTGACAAAAACGGAATCATAACGAAAGATAATGATGTAAAGTCCAACATCAGTGTCAACCTGATTAAGGCAAACAGGACAAAAATTACAGACAGCAATGTATATGGAATCAGTACGGGATACGATGTCTATGCCGGCGGTGCCGGAAATGATGCAGACGGTACTGCTAAAGATGGACGAAGCGGAGGCTTTGTAGGATACAACGACGAAGGACTGCTGAAAAATAACAACATGTATTACTGCGATGTGGTCCGTGGAACATCTAAGCTGGTGGGACCATTCAGCGGAAAAAGTGATCTGGACTCTGCATATGACTTTAATACAAAAGCAGGTGTAGAAGGCGAGAATAACAATTATCGTATCTACCGAAAACCGGCGATTAGTTTTGATGAGATCAAAAAGAATTCTAAACTTCTGACAGATACGTTCAGTCAGGAAAATGGATGGAGTATCTTCTCGATAAAACATGTCGTGCAGGTAGATGAGTATAACACCTTGCAGAATGCAGTTATGGCAACAAAAGATTCTTCTGAAACAGCAGATCTGAATGCATATATATCAGATGCAAAAGCTGTTCTGATGTCAGATGCCAAAACGACAGTCAATACAGGTGACAGCACATCACCGGAACCGTCTGATGTTCAGGATCCATGTGATGAATATATAAATCTGACCATTAATAAGGTCTGGAAAGATTTCCGTAACATGGATAACCTCAGACCAACTTCCATTACAGTTACAATTTCCAGAAGTTGGACGGATGCAGATGGAAAAGAACATACAGAAATCGTGCCAAACTATGAAAACTATGAAATAAAAGGTGATATCTCAAAATCCACATGGCAGGAGATTATTAAGTCAGAAAAACCGGATAAGCTGCTCTCGGCCTATAAAAAAGATACTGACGGAACTTTACATTATTACACATATTCCGTTACGGAAACGAAAATAAAAGGATATACAACTACAATCGAAACTTCTAAAGATGGATTTGCCTTCACCATCATCAATCGGCATTTTGCACTGCTTCCGGATACCGGCGGCGAGGGCATTAGGATGTTTATCATAGCAGGTGGTCTGTTGTTAGCGTTCCTGCTTTATACCGGACGTAGAAGGAAAAGGAAACAGACGATGTAGTAAAGGAGGAGCAGAGTCATGAGAGAGGTATGGCTGCGTGGGTATCTTCCACCGTAAAAGCTGAAAGAATTCCCAGCGAACCAATAAAAAATCAAAAGAAAGTGAGAAAAGGAACATGAAGAAATTAGTATCAAGATTTATGGCAGTTCTGATGGCAATGACCATGATACTGTCCATGAGCATGACTGCATTTGCAGCAGAAGCTTCAAAAGGAACCCTGACAGTCAACAATACAGTGGAAGGAAAGACTCTGGATCTGTATCAGATTTTTACAGCAACAAAAAACGGCGAGAATGTAGCATATACACTGAACAGTGCATATGAAGGATTTTTTAAGAATAATACTAGAATTCCAGGATCTGAAAGTTTAACAGGCGAAGCATTAAGTGAAAAAGCTTATGAATATGTTAAAACACAGGTTGGAGAAGACGGAAAGAACGGTACAGGGTTTGCAAAAGAGATTCTGGGCTGGATTCTTGCTAATGCTGATACCGTAGCTGCTACTCATACAATTGTAACTACAACCGCTAATACTACAGTAATTAGAGATCTGGCATATGGATACTATGTAGTTTATCCGTTAGGTGCAACAGATACATCAGCAGCACCTGGAGAACAGGATTACACATCCGTAGCATCTTTAGTCAGTGTTACAGACCCTACAGTTACAATTAACATGAAGAGCAATTACCCGACAGTAGTAAAAAAAGTAAATGACAAAAATGCAGATGATGTCAACATTGGTGATGAAGTGACCTACACACTGACATCTAAAGTACCGGATATGACTGGATATACTTCTTATGTATTTAACTTTAAGGATACATTATCCGCAGGTCTTACTTTTAAAGAAATTACTTCTGTGACAGTTGGAGATACTACAATTACTAAAGTAGAAGCAGGACAGGAAGCAAACGATACTTATACATTAACACAGGCCGGACAAAACATCACAATTACAATGAACAATTTCCTTGCTTCTAATGCAAATAAAGTAGGGCAGGAAATTAAAGTAACTTATACAGTAACCTTAAATAAAGATGCCGTAACTGGATTTGATCCTAACACCAACAAGGCTACTGTTGAATACAGCAATAAGCCAGGAACAGATGACAAAGGTGAATCCGAACCAAGTAAAGTAGACGTACATACTTTCAATTTCACAATTTTCAAATATTATTTAAAAGGTGAGACTAAGACTGGACTGGCAAATGCAGAATTCGAGCTTTATAAAGCAAACGAAGCTGGCGATGCAGCAGATACAAATGCAAAGATTAATATTGTAGACGAAGGAAACGGCGTATACCGTCAGGCAACAGCCGATGAAGCTAAAGTAACAGGCTTTACTTCTGCAAAAATTGTATCCGATGCTGATGGTAAAGTTCTTGTAAAAGGTCTTGTTGCCGGAACTTACTACTTAAGAGAGACAAAAGCTCCAGAAGGATACAATAAGCTTCTCAGCGACATCAAAATTGAGATCAAACCGGTATATGATGAAACAACTGGCAAACTGACAAGCTATTCTGTCGATTACACATACAATGGAACTAAAACAACAGGTACTGCAATCACAAGCAAAGATAACTCTCCAGAAGTAGCTGTAGAAAACAAGACAGGTGCACAGCTTCCATCTACTGGTAGCAAGGGTGCCCTCATGGTAACACTGGCTGGTATCGTTCTTTTCGGTGCATTAACAGCAAGCAAAGCTTTTGGCAAAAAGAAAGCAAAAAACTAAGGCGTCCTGAAGTTTAAGAATGGACAAAAAGACAGTTCATCTTCCCGGTATTGCACCGGGAGGATGTCTGCTTTTTCTGAAATATCCAGTGTGGACTGGGTATTTCAGAAGAAACAGACAAAAGGTGAAAGGTATTATGAAAAAAATAGTGAAAATACTAAGAGGAATTGGATATCTGGCGGCATTTTCTTTAATCCTGTATCCGGTAGTGAGCAATTACATCAATCAGATGAACAGCACAACGATTGCTACAGATTATGAACAGGAAGTTTCTCATTTGTCGGAAGAACAGGAGAATGCAATGATCGAACAGGCACAGGAATATAACGAAAGTCTGATCGGAATTGGTTCCATAGCAGATCCATTTTCAGAAAGCAATGAAAATCAGACAGAAAATGATGTGTATAACAATCTTTTGAAAATTGATGATACCGGAATGATGGGATATATTGATATTCCAAAACTTGATGTTGTCCTTCCGGTTTATCATGGAACATCCGAAAAAGTACTGCAGTCAGGTGTAGGACATCTGAAAAACACCTCGCTTCCGGTAGGCGGTGAGAGCTGTCATGCGGTATTATCCGGACACCGTGGACTTGCAAATGCCAAGATATTCACCGACCTGAACAAGATGGAGGTTGGAGATGTATTTTATATTAAAGTTCTTCATCATACCTTTGCCTATCAGGTGGATCAGATTCTGACAGTATTGCCATCCGATACAGATTCTTTACAGATTGAAAAGGGCAAGGATTATGTAACACTGGTCACATGCACTCCTTATGCAGTTAACACGCACAGACTGCTTGTACGTGGCACTAGAATTCCGTATGAAGAGGCACAGAAGATAGATGAGGAAGTTGGTCTTCAGCGTACAATTCCATTCAATTTGATTCTATTGATTGGTGGAATTGTTGCTTTCATCATCATATGGGTGAGCATTAAGTTACATAAACGCAGGAAGGAGAAAAAACATGAGCAGAATAAGTAAACGTAAGCGAATATATATGTGTATGGCCAGTGTGATGTGTATGCTTTTACTCCTCATTCCGTTACCTGTGTCTGCTAATAATCAGGGAAGCATATTATTAAAAGCTACTGTTGAAGATGAAGCTGCAGTATATAATCTAAGCAATACTGAATTTACGATGTATCAGGTTGGCATATATAAAAAGAATTCATGGGTTTTAGAGACTGAGTTTGCAAAGTCCGGAGTCGTATTTGACTTTGAGGATTCTTCCGCCCAGGCAGAAGCTGCAAAAAAACTGGAAAAATATGTACAGGATAACAACATCAAAGGAATGTCCGGAAAGACCAATTCAGATGGAGAAGTTATGTACAGAAATCTGGAAAAAGGTGTGTATCTTTTTGTCCAGATACACACAACACAAATTGGCAATCAAGTATATCGAAGTGAACCTTTTATCATAACAGTTCCAGGTAATTATGATGGTCAGATAATTTGGAATGTAACGGCAGAACCCAAATTTAAAAATGAATCGATACCACCAATTACCACGAATACGCCACCAGTTTCAGAAGAACCATCGGGTGATAAAAGCAGTCGCACTCCAAATGTAAAAACGGGAGACGATACGAATGTAATTATGTGGCTTTCTTTAATGGGAATATCCTTAGTCATATTTAGTATTTGTAAAAGAAAAGTCCATAAATAATATGAGAAGATCGGGAAATCCCGGTCTTTTCGTTTCGTTATATAACTGGCATAACCCAAAAACAAATACCTCCGGAGGTGCACCGTATGGTGTCACCTGGGAGGAAATGGGTTTTAAACCATGGGAAGATTTGGAAGAAAATGAGTGAGTTGCCAGTGCAATCTTATTTATCTCTTGTGACAGAAACAGGTTCCCGTTTTGCTGGAAGTAAGTCTGAACTGATCTCAACAGCATCGAGCAGTGCTGTAAAATTCTGTCTAATGATATCCAGTGTCTTCTGCTTTTTTTGCAATTCCTGTTTTTTTCGGACGGTAGTAGCTTGTTCAGATTCAAGATTTTCAATCCTCTTCAGGATTTTATTAGAGCTTGGGATTTTGGTAACACCGAGATCCTGAAGCTCTTTTTT
>OGOP01002078.1_pt1 | contig 12949 bp, 9 predicted proteins | sample 1552591 | NCBI WGS metagenome assembly OGOP01 (sample SAMEA2580120, study PRJEB22360) | human gut metagenome | biome: human gut; feature: human-associated habitat; material: faeces | place: Denmark | collected 2008/2010 | reverse complement strand
AAAAACCGCTCCGCGGGGATGCGCACTGCGGCGTATAAGGTAGATGTCGCAAGCGCCCGCCGCAGGCGCGAGAATGTGCCAAGGCACATTCTTTGTTATGCGAGTAGCGAGAAACTCGCAAAGCGTGTTTCTCGTAGTTGTGTCAAGTATTCGTAAGAAGCTACCGGCAGACTTAGCATGAATTCACAAACAGCTATTAGCAGTAAATTTTGTATAAAAAAGAAAAGTGGTATAAAATAGACAAAGAGTGTTAAAATCTAAGAGAAAGTAATGAAAGAGAAGTTTTATAAAGGGCAGTCTACTGACATAGAAGAAAATATGTGATGAATGAAAACAGGATTGTGAGGAAGGGAGCTGTAAGAGAAATGAACAGGTATTGGTTGCATGCGGCATCAGGAGAACTTTCTTTAGCAAGGGATAATGGGAAAAATATAGAAAAGGAATCAGAACCGCAGATAATACTATTAAATATGGAAGAATTTCAGCAATTAGAAGGAAATTATCCGCATCGAAAGAATCTGATTAGCAGCATGCGTTTTATCCGCTATAGCAAAGTAGAGGCATTTCATGAATGTGTACAGGGGATTATACATGTACCAAAACAGGGAAGTAAAAAGGAAAAAGAGTTTTCCTTTGGCTTTTATCTCTTTGAAAATAAACTATTTTTAATAGAAGAAGATGAGGAATTACAGGAAATATTGGCAAAGGTCAAAAATGATATGTTTGATGGCTGTACACTTCATATGGTGTTGCTCTTTATTTGTAATGCATTAATTGACAATGATATTCTTTATCTGCAAAAGATAGAGGAAAATTTGGAGAAGGTAGAGGATGTTGTAATTAAGAGGATACCGGAGCATTTTAATGAAGTAATTATGCGTTATCGGAAGCAGCTTTCAGAGAGCCGGGCATATTATGAACAGTTGATGAATATGGGAGATTTCATGCAGATGTATATGAACCGGGAGTCTTTAGTAGAAGAGGAACAGGGCTGGGAACGCTATATGAATCGTGTGGAACGGCTGCATAATTATGTAGAGACAATCCGCGAGTATTTACAGCAAATTCGTGAAATGTATCAGACGCAGATTGATATTCACCAGAACCGGATTATGAGTATTCTGACCATTGTAACAACTCTCTTTTTGCCATTGACACTAATTACAGGCTGGTATGGAATGAATTTTCCGGGAATGCCGGAATTTCAATGGAAATATGGTTATCTGGCAGTAATCGGAGTGTCCGTTCTTCTTATTATTATAGAGATAGTATATTTCAAGAAAAAGCGGATCTGGATATCTTCGAAAGACGTAATATAATGAGCGCAAGCGAGTCAACATACTTGCATGATTGACAATCGGCGAAATTAATGGGTGATACAATCACGTTATAATACACAAAATGTCCACTTATATGGAAAACCGCTGAATGTACGGAAAAAAGTGCAATAGTAAGTATTATGTAAATGTTATGTGTGGAAAGAAGTTTAGGAATAATGATGGAATTTGGAGCTTTTTTGAAGACTTTTGAAGGAATGCGAGGCTTATTACCTTATTTTTTGACACAAAAATTTGTGAAAAACGATAAAAAATATTGACTGAGTAAAAAAAAACTTGTAAATGTGACTAAAGTACCATAAAAAACGACAAAATGTGACAGGCAAACTAATTTTGGTAAGACCAAAATGGAGAAAAACAGAAAAATTTATTGTGTAAAATGCTCATAAAATTCATATACTAAGATGGTAAGCGAAAATTGACAAAAAAAAGAAATGGTGTCATAATGCTCAAGAATCAAAAGTAAATCAGGTTATTTTTTTGAGGATGGTGAAAAAAATGAATGAAAAGAAAATCAAATTAACTGGCACAGAAGAGGTTAGAGACTTTGTACGTGAGGCAGGAAAATGTGATTTTGACATTGATATTTCATACAATAGAGTAATAATTGACGCAAAGTCTTTTCTTGGAGTATTAAGTCTTGATCTGAATCGAGAGCTTACTGTTAAGTATGGCGGACATGATATGAACTTTGAGAATGTATTAAGCAAGTATGCAACTGCTTAAATGATGGCACAGGTTTTCTGGCAGCCAGAAAATACAGGTTCATAAGGTAAGAAGAAATACCGGGTAGCGGACAATTTGGATATTGTCTTTTCTATCTGGTATTTTTTTGTTATTATGAAATGAGAATAAGTTTTAATTCCTTTGAAGTCTGCTAGAAAAATGAGATTTTTCAAAAATTGATAAATAGAAAAAATAGTGAATAGCATAAATAGAAATAAGTATAAGATGGGATGAAATGAGGTGACAGCGGAATGGAACGTGAGCAGATAAGAATATCGGTACGAAATCTGGTGGAGTTTATCTTGCGTTCCGGAGACATTGATAACCGTAGAGCCAGTCTTGATACGATGGAAGCCATGCAGGCGGGCAGCAGACTCCATCGGAAGATTCAAAAGAAGATGGGAAGCACTTACCATGCCGAGGTTCCTTTAAACATTATTATTGAGGAAGAAAATTATGAGCTTGGAATCTGGGGACGGGCAGACGGCATTATAATAGAAGAAACAGTTACCATTGATGAGATAAAAGGCGTATATTTAAGCCTTGACTTATTGGAAGAACCCGTAAAGGTACATCTGGCACAGGCAAAGTGCTATGCGTACATATATGGAATCCAGAATGATTTACAGAAAATCAATGTTCAGATGACATATGGAAATCTCGATACCGGAGATTTAAAATATTTTTCTTATGAATATAGCATGCAGCAGCTGCAGGAATGGTTTTCAGATTTGATTTTAAAATATAAGAAATGGGCGGATTTTCAGTATGAGTGGCGGAAGAAACGGCAGGCATCTATTAAAGAACTGGCATTTCCGTTTCCGTACCGGGAGGGACAGAAAGAGTTGGCTGCCGGGGTTTACCGTACAATAGCCAGAAAAAAGAATCTGTTTATTCAGGCACCCACCGGAGTAGGCAAGACCATTTCTACATTATATCCGGCAATCAAAGCGGTGGGAGAAGGATTAGGTGATAAGATTTTTTACTTAACTGCCAAGACTGTTACCGCAAATGTGGCAAAAGAGACCCTTGGCATTTTATGTGAAAAGGGTTATCGGGCAAAGAGTGTGCAGATTACAGCAAAAGAAAAATTATGCCCTTGTGAGGAAGTGGACTGTAATCCCGTAAGCTGCCCTTATGCAAAGGGGCATTTTGACCGGGTAAATGATGCGGTTTACGACTTATTACAGAAAGAAAATAATATGACAAGAGAAGTTTTGCTGGCACATGCAAAAGAATATCAGGTCTGCCCGTTTGAAATGTGTCTGGACACGGCAACCTGGGCGGATAATATTATCTGCGATTATAATTATGTCTTTGACCCGAATGTGTATCTAAAGCGTTTTTTCGCAGATGGCATCAAGGGTGATTACATCTTTCTGGTGGATGAGGCACACAATCTTGTGGAACGTGGACGGGAGATGTATAGTGCCGCCCTTGTCAAAGAGGATATTCTTGCGGTGCGGAAAATTATGAAGCCAAGAAGCTCTGCCATTGAGAAAGAACTGGGTAAATGCAATAAGCTGATGTTGGAATATAAGAGAGAATGCGAAACTTATCAGATTTACGAAAGCATTCCGAATCTCATTTTCTCCTGTATGCGTCTTGCAGCAAAAATCGAAGAATATATGCAGAAGAATCCGGAGTTCCCGGGGCGGGATGTGGTTCTTGATTTTTATTTTGAATTGAGAAATTTCTTGAATATCTATGAGCGTGTGGATGAGCATTATGTGATTTACGGACAGCATGATGAAGAAGGCAGATTTGTCATAAAGCTTTTTTGCGTGGATCCGTCCTTTAATCTGCAGGAGTGTCTGGATAAGGGAAATGCTACGATTTTCTTTTCGGCAACGCTGCTGCCGGTTCAGTATTATAAGGAACTTTTGACGAATAAAACGGATAATTATGCAGTTTATGCCAGGACAACATTTTCCCAGGATAAGAGACTTTTATTAATCGGAAATGATGTCAGCAGTAAATATACCAGAAGAACACCGGAAGAATATGGAAGGATTGCGGATTATATTTATCGTACGATAAAGAAGAAAAAGGGCAATTATATGGTGTTTTTCCCGTCCTATCTTTTCCTGAAAAAAGTGCATGAGGCATTTGAGTTGCGGACGGATGAAACAATTACCTGCATCTGTCAGGAATCCGGCATGCGGGAAGAGGAAAGAGAAGCTTTTTTAGAAGCATTTCAGGAAGAAAAAGAGGAGTCACTGGTGGCATTTTGTGTCATGGGCGGAATCTTTGGAGAAGGAATTGACTTAAAGAGGGAGCAGTTGATTGGCGCAATTATCGTAGGAACCGGTCTGCCGCAGATTAGCAATGAGCGGGAGATTTTAAAAGAGTATTATGATAAGAAAGAGGGCATGGGATTCGACTATGCCTATCGGTATCCGGGGATGAATAAGGTACTTCAGGCAGCGGGACGTGTTATCCGGACTGCAGAAGATGTGGGAATTATCGAGCTTTTGGATGAACGCTTTCTGCAAAATGATTATCAGCGGCTGTTCCCAAGAGAGTGGGAACAGCGGAGTGTGTGCCAGCTTTCCAATCTGGAAGAGAAGCTGACTGCCTTCTGGGAGGAAATGCATTTATAATGTCGGCAGCAGGTTTAAGAATTCTTCTGTTGAAGTAAGAATCGGAAGATTTGGATTGACGGAGACGGCAAGCTGTCTTCGCGGAAGGGGTTCTAAGGTTTTTAAGATAAACAAATCTTTGGATTCATGTTTGAGGCAGTAGTCCGGAATGCAGGCAATGCCAAGACCGATGCGGGCAAGGTCAATCAGAAGGTCATTACTGCTCAGTTCGATTTCCGGAATCAGTTCCAACTGATGGGAGAGGAAGAGATTGTGCATGAATTCGCTGGTGGTACTCTTGTTATCAAGCATCAGCAGAGGGTATTTGGTTAAATCCCGGAAACTTAATTCCTGCTGTTTTAAATTAAAGTAGGATGGATTCGCAATAAATACGTCTGTAAAGTCCAGTACCATCTTGCGGATATAGGATTGATTCAATCGCACATTCGGGCAGTTGGTAACGGCAATATCGACTTTTCCCTGCTCTAAGAGGTCAACACAGCCAAGAGAGGTTGCATTGGTAACCTTGATTGGAACGCTGGGAAATTTCTTATGAAATTCTTTTAAATAAGGTACTAAAAAATAACGGCAGATAGTGTCGCTGGCAGCAATATGAAGCTGACCCAATCCAAGAGTATTGGACTCTAAGAGCTGGTTTTCTCCGCGGGCGATGAGATTCATGGCAGGTTCAATGTGTTTTAACAGAACCTGTCCTGCCGGAGTAAGCTGGACTTTCTTGGTGCTCCGGATGAAAAGCGGCTGCTCTAATTTCTTTTCCAAGGTCTTGATGGACTGGCTTACTGCAGACTGGGAAATGTAAAGCTGCTTGCTGGCTTCCGAGAAGCTTAAGGAAGTAGCAACGTGGTAAAATACTTTATATAATTCGTAATTAATATCCATAATGGCTCCTTTATCATATCAGAATGCATATCCTGCATATTTTCCTTTATTATAAGTGACGCTTATAACTGTGTCAACATTAGTAACTCTTATAAATAAAATTAAATATATTAATTGTTCTTATTCATAATGCCGTGCTATAATGAGCATAAGAAAGTAAACATTCAGGAGGTAGAAGATGAGTAAGGTAAGAAGAGTGTATGTAGAGAAAAAAGACGCTTACGCAGTACGCGCCAAAGAGTTACATGCAGAGATTAAGAGTTATCTTGGAATCAGCGCAGTAGATAAGGTACGTGTCCTGATTCGTTATGATATTGAAAACATTTCCGATGATGTATATAAAAGAGCAGTTCAGACTGTATTTTCAGAGCCGCCGGTAGACGATGTCTATGAAGAGAATTTTGAAATGGGTGATGGAAAAGTATTTTCCGTTGAATTCCTTCCGGGACAGTTCGACCAGAGAGCAGATTCTGCAGAGCAGTGTGTGAAGCTTTTAAAAGAGGATGAAGAGCCGGTTATCCGTACCGCAACAACTTATGTTATTTACGGAGATATCAACGCTGAGCAGTTAGAAGCAATCAAGCATCACTGCATCAATCCGGTAGATTCCAGAGAGACCGGCATGGAGAAGCCTGAGACTTTGGTAACAGAGTTTCCGGAGCCTGCAGATGTTAAGATTATGACCGGATTTAAGGATATGCCGGAGCAGGAATTAAAAGCTCTCTATGATTCCCTTGGACTTGCTATGACATTCAAGGATTTCTTACATATTCAGAACTACTTCCATGGAGAAGAAGATAGAGACCCATCCATGACCGAGATTCGTGTACTGGATACTTACTGGTCAGACCATTGCCGCCATACCACATTTTCTACCGAACTGAAAAATGTTGCATTTGAAGATGGTTTCTATAAAGAGCCAATGGAAAAGACTTACGAGGATTATCTTGATACACATAAGAAAATGTATGAAGGCAGAGACGACAAGTTTGTCTGCTTAATGGACATTGCATTAATGGCAATGAAGCGTCTGAAAAAAGAAGGAAAATTACAGGATCAGGAAGAATCCGATGAGATTAATGCCTGCTCTATCGTAGTGCCTGTTGAAGTAGATGGCAAGACAGAGGAGTGGCTTGTAAACTTTAAGAATGAGACCCACAACCACCCAACCGAAATCGAGCCGTTTGGTGGCGCTGCAACCTGTCTCGGTGGAGCAATCCGTGACCCGTTGTCAGGACGTACCTATGTTTATCAGGCAATGCGTGTAACCGGAGCTGCTGACCCTACCGTATCTGTAAAAGATACCATGGAAGGAAAACTTCCTCAGAAGAAACTGGTTCGCGGCGCAGCACAGGGATACAGTTCCTACGGTAACCAGATTGGACTTGCTACCGGATATGTCAAAGAAGTATATCATCCGGATTATGTTGCAAAGAGAATGGAAATCGGAGCCGTTATGGGAGCAGCACCTCGACGTGCCGTTCAGAGACTGACTTCTGATCCGGGAGATATTATTATCCTCTTAGGCGGACGTACCGGACGTGATGGCTGCGGTGGAGCAACCGGTTCCTCTAAAGCACACAATACAGAATCCATTGATACCTGTGGTGCAGAGGTTCAGAAAGGTAACCCACCTACCGAGCGTAAGATTCAGAGACTTTTCCGCAGAGAAGAAGTTGCCCATATCATCAAGAAATGTAATGACTTTGGTGCCGGCGGAGTGTCCGTAGCAATCGGAGAGCTTGCAGACGGATTACAGGTTGATTTGGATAAAGTACCTAAGAAATATGCCGGACTGGACGGAACAGAACTTGCTATTTCCGAGTCTCAGGAGCGTATGGCAGTTGTTGTTGCACCGGAAGATGCACAGCAGTTCTTAGATTATGCGAAAGAAGAAAACTTAGAGGCTGTGAAAGTTGCCGTTGTAACCGAAGAGCCAAGATTAGTATTATCCTGGAGAGGAAAAGAAATTGTAAATCTTTCCAGAGCATTCTTAGACACCAACGGAGCACATCAGGAGACTGATGTAAAGGTAGAGCTTCCGGTAAAAGAAGAGAATTATTTAAATAAAATCAGTACAAAGGCTGTAGAAGAAGCAGTTGCAGCAGGCGATATGAAAGCTGCATGGTTAAATGAATTAAAAGACCTTAACGTATGTTCCCAGAAGGGCCTCGTAGAAATGTTTGACGGTTCCATCGGAGCAGGCAGTGTATACATGCCATATGGTGGAAAATATCAGTTGACCGAGACACAGAGTATGGTTGCAAAACTTCCGGTTATGAATGGAAAATGCGATACAGTAACCATGATGAGTTACGGATTTGATCCATATTTATCTTCATGGAGCCCATACCATGGAGCAGCTTATGCAGTATTAGAGTCTGTTTCCCGTATCGTAACAGCCGGTGGTGATTTCCACAAGATTCGTTTCACATTCCAGGAATACTTCCGCAGAATGTCGGAGGAGCCAAGTCGTTGGAGCCAGCCATTTGCAGCACTGCTTGGTGCTTATAATGCGCAGATTGGTTTCGGACTTCCATCCATCGGTGGAAAGGACTCCATGTCCGGTTCCTTCAATGAAATTGATGTACCGCCAACACTGGTATCCTTTGCAGTTGATGTAGCAAAAGAAAAAGATGTTATCACACCGGAGCTTAAGAAAGAAAATGATAAGCTGATGTTATTTACCATCGAAAAAGATGCTTATGATATGCCGGATTACGCACAGGTTATGAAGCTTTATGATGCAATTCATGAAATGACTGAGACAGGCGTTATCGTAGCAGCTTATGCATTAGACGGAAAAGGTCTTGCAGCAGCAGTCAGCAAGATGGCATTTGGTAATAAACTTGGCGTTACTGTAAATGCAGATGTAACAAAAGAAACATTATTTGCACCGGGCTTTGGAAATATCGTAGCAGAAGTTCCGGAAAATAAAGTTGCAAAAGCACAGGAAATCCTTGCAGCAGCAGGTCTTGCAGCAAACGGAGCTGTTGTGGGTGCAGTAAATGACAGCAAGAACTTTATCTATGGTGATATGAGCATTTCCATGGATGAAGCAATCGAAGCATGGGGACAGACTTTAGAGAAAGTATTCCCAACCAGAGCAACCACCGGAACAGAAGAAGTGAAGAGCGGACTTTACGATACAAAAGACATTTATGTCTGCAAGCACAAGGTTGCCCGCCCACATGTATTTATTCCGGTATTCCCGGGAACCAACTGCGAGTACGACAGTGCAAAAGCATTTGAAAATGCAGGCGCAGATGTAACCGTAAAAGTATTTAAGAACTTAAATGCAGAAGACATCCGTGATTCTGTTGATGTATTTGCAAAAGCAATTGATGAAGCACAGATTATCATGTTCCCAGGCGGATTCTCCGCAGGAGATGAACCGGAAGGCTCAGCAAAATTCTTTGCAACAGCATTCCGTAATGAGAAGATGAAAGAAGCTGTAAACAAACTCTTAAATGAGCGTGATGGTCTTGCTCTTGGTATCTGTAACGGATTCCAGGCACTGATTAAATTAGGTCTGGTTCCTTATGGCAAGATTACACACCAGAGACCGGATTCACCGACTCTGACCTACAATACCATTGGACGTCATATTTCCAAGATGGTATACACCAAGGTAGTGACCAACAAGTCCCCATGGTTAGCACAGGCTGAGCTTGGCGGCGTATACTGCAACCCGGCATCTCATGGAGAAGGTCGTTTCGTTGCTCCGAAGGAGTGGTTAGACAAGCTTTTCGAGAATGGTCAGGTGGCAACCCAGTATGTAAACGAAGCCGGTGTTCCAACCATGGATGAAGAGTGGAACGTAAACGGTTCTTACATGGCAATCGAAGGTATCACCAGTCCGGACGGACGTGTCCTTGGTAAGATGGCACATGCAGAGCGTCGTGGAGAGTCTGTTGCGGTCAACATTTACGGCGAGCAGGATATGAAGCTGTTCGAAAGTGGAGTAGCATACTTTAAATAAAAAATAATGTGAAGAGGAAGACCTTGTAGAGTGGAAATTATTTACTCTATGAGGTCTTTTTTGATTGCTTCAACTGAAATTGTTGATAAAATCGTACGAAATGAGTATAATAATAGTACGAAGAAAGGACGTGATGATATGTCAATTACAGCAACGGAATTAAAGAATAATCTTGGAAAATATTTATTGTTATCGGCAACAGAAGATATTTTTATTACGAAAAACGGGAAAGTAGTGGCAAAACTGACCAATCCGTATCAGGATAGAGTAGAGGTGGCAAAATCCTTGTTTGGAATTTTACCAAAGGATGCGGATATGGATGTTGCAAAGGAAGAAAGGCTTGGTGCAAAATAGATGAGGATTCTGGCAGATACAAATGTGATTCTTGATGCTTTGACTTCAAGAGAGACATGGAACAAAAGTGCTGAAAAAATATTTCTTATGGCAGCTAATCATACGATTAGGATGTATATTACAGCAAGTTCTGCGACGGATATATACTATCTGATAAGAAAGCATTTGCACAATACAACAGATGCAAAGCTTATCATGGAAAAACTTTATTCTTTAACAGGAATATTGGAAGTGACAGCAAATGACTGTATTGATGCGTTAGCATCGCCCATCAGTGATTATGAGGATGCGGTTGTTGAGAGAGTTGCATCAAGAACAGATTTGGATTATATAGTTACACGAAATATAAAGGATTATCAGGCAGGTGATATGAAAATAATATTGCCGGATGATTTTGTGAAGATGGTGGAGGAGGAAAAAGTATGAATATACTTATAATCGGAAATGGATTTGATTTGGCACATGGATTACCAACAAAATATAATGATTTTTTAAAGTTTATTCAAGCATTTAAGAGCATTACAAATAACCAACAAATAATGACGAGTGGCGGTTTGAACAATATAAAAAAACCTATGTATGAATATATGGATAGATTGTGTTATGAAGAAACTTATAAAAACGAGCTGATAAAACTCGTTACAGATAATATATGGATAGATTATTTTATAAGTAGGCAAACATTTATAAATGAAAACTGGATAGATTTTGAAAGTGAAATTGCTAAAGTAATAAAGTCATTGGATAGAGATATGCATTATAAACATAAAATATGTAGTATAGATGATGAAATTGGAGTGCTTTCCAATTCGTTTTTTGATAAATATTATAAAACATATTCCCTAGAGAAGTTTGGTTATGGTGTGAAAAATGGGAAAGTTACATTTCGGAATATAAAAGAACAGTTATATACAGATTTAAACAAGCTGATTCGTGCGTTAGAAATTTATATAGCGGATTATATCGAAAAAATGGAGTGTCAAGTATTTTCTCCTGATGTGAGAAATATAGCATTTGATAAGATTTTGAGTTTTAATTATACAAAAACATATGCTCGAGTATATGATACAACTACTTTAGCGGAATATGATTATATACATGGAAAAGCAGATATTGATAATTCAATAAAAACGAATAGTATGGTATTGGGAATAGATGAATATCTTTCCGATGATAAGAAAGACAAAGAAACGGATTTTATAGTTTTTAAGAAATTTTATCAAAGAATATATAAAGAAACGGGGTGTAAATATAAAGACTGGGTTGCTAGAATACGTTCTAATGAACCGATTATAAATCGGAAATATAGTTATGAAAGGGAAGATGGAACTAAAGTATATACAGGGGAAAGTGCAGTACGACATAATCTTTACATATTTGGACATTCATTAGATGTGACAGATAAAGACATTCTTAGAGAATTAATTTTAAATGATAATGTATATACTACTATTTTTTATCTAAATAAAGATGTTATGGGACAACAAATTGCAAATCTTGTAAAAATAATAGGTCAGGATGAATTAATAAAAAGGACAGGCGGAAGTAGCAAAACAATAGAATTTAAATTACAAAGTGATATGAAACTGAGGGAGTAAAAAGTATGCAAGATTATAGATATTGTACGATTAAGGATAATCACTCTTTTTATGACATAAAGAATAATCCGATATGTATAAAATGGAAAGGAAAATCTAAAATCAAAGAAGACTTATTTGATTTAAGTGAAGCGTATTTTGAGTGTGCATGCGACATTTTTGAAGAAATTCTGGAAAAGGCTGATGATAATATAAAATTAGATATGTGGTTTATACCAGGCGTATATATGTTTCGGCAAAGTTTAGAGTTGATAATAAAGGCATTACTTGCTAAAAAAATACAGAAAAAGAATATTCTTCAAGATATTTATTTGGAGTGTAAACATGATTTGGCTGGATTATTTCAAAAATATAAGGAGTGTGAAGATAATATTGTTATTCAAGCGAAGGAGAGACAATGGATAGAAAATTATTTGGCAAGTATAGAAATAGTAGACAGTAATTCGGCATTATTTAGGTATCCGTTTAAAGATGAATTTTTGCTCCAATATCAAAATCGTTTTTTAGATATTGCTGATATGGGGAATGCATTCCTTAATGCTTATACTATATTAAAGAAATGTTTTACCGGAAAAGAGGATACTTCAATTATAGAAATAGACGTAACTATGTCGACAGATTTTTTGATTTTTGCAAATAATGGATTTGGAAATTGCTATTTGTGGGAGAGTTTATTTGGAGATAATTTTCATAAACAAGTTGTTGGATATAGCAGTACAGCATATTTTTTATTCCAAAAATATATTTTTGACAAAAAATATGGTAGAATATTTCCTATTATTTTTTTACTTAGAAATGCTATAGAGTTATCTTTGAAAAGATTGCTTGATTCAAAAGTAGAAAAGCAACTTCCGGAGAAAATAATTCATTGTATTAAAAATAGTCATGTTTTATACAAAGAATTATGGTTGAATCAAAAAGAGATGATAGTGTATTATGCAAAAGAACATGGTGAAGACCTTGAAACCTTGGATATTCTTGATAAACATATAAAGGAATTAGATAGTATAGATAGACAGGGGGATAGATTCAGATATCCTTTTTCGTATAGTTTTGAATATAGGTTTTCAAATATTCAAATTGATATGGAAAATGTGTTTGAGTGGATGCAAGGGATTTTTAATGTTTTGGATGGATGTGATGATATATTAGATGAAATAACAGATTTTGAATATGAAAAATATAATTATTGATAAGAAAAAATGATTATAAAGTTTAAAAGTAAATTGTAAGGGGAATATTTATAGATGAGAGATTTGAAGAACTAAAGATAGCTTTGCAAAATACAAAAATATAGTAGATATGAGACAAATAGATTAAGGCTAGGCATGTGTGACCGTAATAAATTTAATATAATAAAGACCTTTGGCAGTGTAAAAAGAGACCATTACTTATAGGTAAGTAATGGTCTCTTGGGGAGCATCCCAAAGTTTGTGTAAACCTCCAAACTGATGTAAGATAAAATTACTC
>OGOP01002076.1_pt1 | contig 12952 bp, 16 predicted proteins | sample 1552591 | NCBI WGS metagenome assembly OGOP01 (sample SAMEA2580120, study PRJEB22360) | human gut metagenome | biome: human gut; feature: human-associated habitat; material: faeces | place: Denmark | collected 2008/2010 | reverse complement strand
TGCATTAAAAGATCCGCAATTGACGACTGTATTTAAGCTTGCAGAAGCATTAAATATAAAGGCATCTGAATTAATAAAGTTAATTGAAAATGACTTGCCGGAAGATTTTACGCTTATTGAACAGTAGACATCTAATTCTTTCGTTCTGTCAAAAAAAATTTTGTTCATGTTTTGGTAATATTACTTAAAGAATTATTGAGGTTAGAACTCAATAATAATATAATATTTATGCATTGAAAATTTGAAAGGAATAGATGATGGTTGCAGAAATGACTTTCCAGCAGTTAGAACGTACAATTAATCCGACCCATGACATTAAACTTTTTGCAGGACGTTCTAATACTAAGCTTGCGCAAGAAATAGCAGATTACCTTGGAACATCAATTGGACCAATGGTTGTAAAAAACTTCGCTGATGGCGAAATTTACGTACAAGTAAAAGAAAGCGTAAGAGGGGATGACGTATTCATTATTCAACCGTTATGCAATCCTGTAAACGAAAATTTGATGGAGTTGCTAATTATTATTGACGCATTCAAGCGTGCAAGTGCAAAAACAATTACAGCAGTTATTCCTTATTACGGTTATGCAAGACAGGATAGAAAAACGTCAGGTAGAGAAGCTATAACTGCAAAACTTGTCGCTGACCTGCTTACAACTGCTGGTGCAGATAGAATTCTTGCAATGGACTTGCACACAGGTCAAATTCAAGGTTTCTTTAACATTTTGGTTGATCATATTTTTGCAACATCAATTTTAACAAATTATATTAAGAGTTTGAACATGAATCCTGATGATATGGTTGCAGTTAGCCCTGATACCGGTGGAGTACAAAGAACAAGACATTTTGCAAAATCAATAGGCTGTTCACTTGCGATTATTGATAAACGTCGTGACAAACACAATGAAGCTATTGCATCTCACGTAATTGGGGATGTAAAAGATAAAATTTGCGTAATGTTTGATGATATTATTGATACCGCCGGAACTATTTGTGAAGCATCAAAACTTTTGAAGCGTGAAGGTGCAAAAGAAGTTTATGTATGCGCTGTTCACCCTGTGTTCTCAGGTCCGGCAATCGAAAGATTAACGAATGCTCCAATCAAAGAATGTATTGTTACTAATACAATTCCGCTTGATATGAACAAAATGCCTGCTAAGATTAAACAATTGTCAGTTGCTCCGTTGTTGGGAACAGCAATTGCAAGAATCCATGATGATGAATCTGTAAGCTCTTTGTTCGGGTTTGAAAAAGAAATGCAAGTACAGTAGTGCTTACGTGAAACGTGAGAAGAAGTGAATAAGACAATACGTGAATTGATGCTATTTATTATGTCATTCTGAAAAGGCAGAAAATCTACTATTCAATGATAATCTAATTTCTTGCTTTAGTTCCTTTTTTATAATAAAATCCAGCTATGGCAATTGTTGATTTTTCAGAAGTTATAAAGCTTAAAAATGCTGTGAACTCTGAGTTTGGAGAAAAAGTTCATTTTCATGACGCTTGCGGTGGGCAGTATTTTACGCTTGAAAAAAACAATCCAGAAATGGTAGAATTTATAAAAACTTATGTGCAAAAACTTGGCTATAAGGCTGATTTTGATGTCAATGGATTGTCGTTTACTATGGAAGATTAAGCCAGTAAAAATATGAAATATTGTGTAGAGTGTGGAAATAAATTAACCGAAAAAGAATGCGTGAATTGTGGAATTAGCGAGGGTGTTGTCCCTTATTGTAAAAACTGTCAAGAGTTCCGTTTCCCAATGTACAATGTGGCAGTAAGTGCAGTCATTTTTAATCCGGATTATTCTAAAATCTTGTTAATTCAGCAATATGGTAGACCCAAAAATATCCTTGTTGCAGGTTATGTAAACAAGGGAGAAAATCTTGAGCATGCACTTGCAAGAGAGATTAAAGAAGAAGTTGGACTTGAGGTTATATCTTTTAAGTTTAATGCCTCAAGGTATTATGAAAAATCAAATACTTTGATTTGTAATTTTGTTGTTCAAGTTAAGGATGAAAAAATTTCTTTGACGACGGAAGTTGACAGTGCGACTTGGTTTTCGGTTGAAGATGCTAAAGAAGCTGTGTATAAGGGAAGTTTGGCAGAAGAATTTTTCAATAAAGCTCTTAAATTTTTAGAATAATTTATGCTAAAATTGTTCTGAAAGGATTTGATTTGAATATGAAAACAATAAAACTTACTAAAATGCAAGGTTGCGGGAATGACTTTGTAATAATCGATTTTCAAGAGTATGAAAAAACAGGAATGGAAATGAGCGAACTTGCTAAAAAAGTTTGCGATAGAAATTTTGGTGTCGGTGCAGACGGAATGATTATCCCTAAGCTCAACCCAGAGAATAAAGAAGCCGATATTAGCTGGTATTTTTATAACTCTGATGGTTCTACCGCTCAAATGTGTGGAAACGGGATGAGATGTTTCACAAAATACTGTATTGACAACAAACTTGTCGATAAAAAGGCTTTCAGCGTTGAGACTTTGGCAGGAATTATCAAACCTGAGTTGCTTGAAAATGGGTTGATTAAGGTTAATATGGGTAAACCAGTTTTAGAAGATAAAAAAATTCCGTTTTGGAATGAAAATGGTGAACATAAACTAATTGCAATGGATAAAGAATTTGATATTACACCTGTTTCCATGGGAAATCCTCATTGTGTAATAATTTCTGATGATGATCCATTGGAACTTGCAAAAACTTATGGACCTGTTATTGAAAAACACGAATTTTTCCCCGAAAAAACAAATACAGAATTTGTAAAAGTAAAATCAAAAATGGAAATTGATATGCGCGTTTTTGAACGTGGATGCGGAATAACTCTTGCTTGTGGTACAGGGGCTTGCGCCAGTGTTGTTGCATGTGTTTTAAATAACTTAACAGAAAACAAGGTTAAAGTAAATCTGTTAGGTGGACCTGTATTCGTTGAATGGCAAGGCTCTGCGGATGATACAGAAAAAGATATTTTCTTAATCGGTTCTGCAAACTATAGCTTTTTTGCAGATTATATATTGTAAAATCCCGTATTTCCATGTTAATATAAATTCATACACTAGAATAGGAGAAAATAAAAATGAAAACTTACGAATTATTAACTATATTCAAACCAAATTTGGATGCAGAAGAAGTAGAAAAAGCTGTTGAAACTTTGAACAAAGTTGTTGCAGATTTCGGCGGAAAAGTTGAATCTACAGACAAAACAGGTAGAAAAAAACTAGCTTATGAAATCGAAAACTTCAGAGATGGATTTTTCGTTACTACAGAATTAAGCCTTCCTGCTGAAAAAGTTGCTGATTTCAGACGTCAATTGAGATTGAGCGATAACATTTTAAGAACTATGTTCTTAGAATCTTCAAAAGTTAGTGCATAGACGTTGGTTGGGAAATTTTCCCACCTCAGTAAATCGGCACAAAATGTCGACAGAAATGAAAGGCATATAAAATGGCATTTTCAAAAGCAGTAGTAACAGGAATAGTATACAGAGCACCGGAAAAACGTTTTACACAAAACAATATTGCGGTATCTGGATTTGTTCTTAATGTTGGCGAAAGAGAAGAAACTCTTGTAAGAGTGCTATCTAGGCGACAAGCTCTTGACGAGATTGTTTCATCTTTGTCAAAAGGTGACAAAATTGTTGTTGAAGGTAGACTTCAAATTGCGACAGTAAAAACTGATGAAGGCACAGAAAGAAGAATCTATGAAATCGATGCAAATACAATCGAAAAAATGGGTGAAGGTTCTGCAACTTCGTCAAATGAAAAATTCGGTACAGAAGAAATCGTTAAATTTGAATCAGATGATATGTCTAATGAATTGATTAACGAAGATGAAATACCGTTCTAAAAATTTCGGTAGGTTGGGCATACTTGCCCAACAACTGATAAAAGTAGGTCGGATTTCCCGATCCGACAATAAAGAAACATGTAGTATAACAATAAAAAATGGCTAGAAAGGCTGATTAGAAAAATGGCAAGACAAAATAACGATGACAAGAAAAAACGTAAGAATTGTTCACTTTGTGCAGACAAAGTTGAAGCAATTGACTACAAAGACGCAGCAAAATTGAGAAGATACTTGACAGAAGCAGGAAAAATTATTCCTCGCCGTATTACAGGTAACTGCGCTAAGCACCAAAGAATGATTGCAACAGCAATCAAACGTGCTAGAGAAGCTGCTATTATTGATTACGTTTTTGACTAATAATCGGTATGCAAATACTACGACAAAACAACTCGCCAATATAGCGGGTTGTTTTTGTTTTTGGTATTCATTGTTTGTCATGCATAGCATGACCTACCGCTTATTCTTCAAGACACTATCCCAACAACGTGTTATTAAATAAACAAATATGATGTAGGAATGAATATTGGTGCAGAGGGCTACGTGCGTAAAAACTTTATACTAGCGCCTGAAGTATGGACAAGTATTTATGCAGAGAGGACTACGTGCGTAGCACCTCACTATTCATTTCTCCATATATTCATGTTATAATTACTGAGAAACTAAAAAAAGGAGAAAAAATGCACAACGGAATAGAAAATGGTTATTACCACGAAATTACGCCATCTGGTTTTGGCATTGCAATTAAAGCAGGAAAAGTATTGTTTTCAAAACAATCTGATTTTCAAAAAGTAGAAATTTTTGAATCAGAAAGCTCTTTGGGTAGAGTTTTGACTCTTGATGATTTGATGATGACTACAGAAGGTGATGAATATCATTATCATGAAATGATTGCTCATATTCCGATGATGCAACACAAAAATCCGGAAAATGTTCTTGTTATTGGTGGCGGCGATGGCGGAACAGTTAGAGAAGTTTTGAAACACAAAACTGTAAAAAAAGTTGTTCTTTGCGAAATCGATGGAATGGTTATTGATTCTTGTAAAGAGTTTTTACCAACAATTTCTTGTGGGCTTTCTGATCCTCGTGTAGAAATTAAAGTTGAAGATGCAATTGAATTTATCAAAGACAAAAAAAATGAATATGACATCGTTTTAATCGATTCAACTGACCCTATTGGTCCAGGTGAAGGTTTGTTTACTGACGAGTTCTATACAAATGTTAAAAACTCTTTAAGAGAAGGTGGTATTATGGTTGCTCAATCAGAATCTCCTTTTGCTCAAAAAGAATCCGTTCAAAAGATGTATAAATTGTTAAAACGAGTATTCCCAATTTGCTCAACATATACATCGAATATTCCGACATATCCTGGTGGATATTGGGCTTGGGCTTTCTGTTCAAAAACTGTTGAGCCATTGTCTTATTTTGCAGAAGATAGATATGAAGATATCGTAAAAACTTGTAAAATCTATAACAGAGATTATCACAATGCTCGTTTTGCATTACCAAATTACTTAAAAGAATTGTTATAAATATATTGTCGTGTTCAATATTTTTTAGTTGGACACGACAAATTTTTTAGAGGGAGAATTTATGTCAGTCATTATAATGATTTTATTAATCGGGCTTTTAATACTTGTTCACGAATTGGGACACCTTTTGACAGCTTTGCTGTTTAAAGTTAAAGTTGACAAATTCGGTATCGGTTTGCCTATAGGTCCGACTTTGTGGGAAAAGAAAGTTGGGAGTTTGACACTTGTTGTTCACGCTTTTCTTTTTGGTGGTTACGTATCATTTCCTGATGATGACAAGGACTCTGATATTCCGCAAGATTCTCCTGACAGATTGATGAACAAACCTGTATGGCAACGAGCAATAATATTTTCTGCTGGTGTAATTGCAAACGTTATCTGTGCTTATGTTTTGGTGCTTATGACTGCAGTGTTGTGGCACAATATGCCGTCTGAAAGGTTTAATATGTTTGTAACCGATATTGTTGCACCGAAAGAAGCTAGTGTTTGGACTTCCGGTATTCAAAAAGGTGATCAAATTATTAAAATTAACGGATCAAAAATTAATACAAAATACGCTGTAAATTTATATGCAATGTACAGTGCATCGTTTGATGGTAAAACAAAAGAAAGCCTTGCTGAAGCAAATTATAAAAGTTTGAAAGCTGTCAACCCTGCTTTTAAAGAAGATGAATTAATTGAAAAAGGCTTGATAGTAAAACTTCCGAATAATTTGAAGTCCGAAGAAAAAGTTTTGCTTAATGACAATATTTTGAACACGGTTGAATTGTATAAACCAAATGAAATTAAGTTGTCTGAAAACCAAATAAAATTGAGAGATGAATTTAAAGGTAAAAAGTTTATAGAAGCTGATGGAACTTTTTCTCTAAAAGATGTAGCTTTTGCTTTATCAGATACTCAAAAACCTCTTGATATAACAGTTTTGAGAAATGGAAAAGAAATTGCATTAAAAACAGTTTATTCTGATAGCGAAGGTTTGATAGGTATTACTCTTGACAGAAAAGAGATTTTAATTCCTGTAACTGGTGTAACGTCTGCATTTAAGACAAGTTATGATTACTTATATAACGAAACTAAATCAATGGTAATTGTCCTAAAACAATTATTTACCGGTAAAATTCCACTTAAAAATATGCATGGTGTTGTACTTATTACGAAAATGGGTGGTGATATTATCAGTAGTGAAGGAATTTTTTACGGAATTCTTTTGACAGCTGTTATATCAATGAATCTTGCTATATTGAATATCCTTCCTATACCTGCACTTGACGGCGGTCACCTTTTGTTTTTAATAATCGAAAAAATACAAGGCAAACCGGTAGACGAAGAAATTGCGAACAAAATTATGACAGTGTTTTTCGCTTTGTTAATTGCACTTTTGGTATTTGTTTTGTTTAACGATATATACGTGCTGGTAAAACCTCTGTTTGTGAAGTGATATTAGGGTGCTAGGGTTATATTGAAGTGAAAAACAATAGGTGAAAAGTGAAACGTGAGAAGTGAAAAGACCATTTCATTAGTGAGTGGTGAATAGTGAGTAGTAAGCAGACCATTTCAAAAAGAAAGTAGGGCGGGATACCCATCCCGCCAACATTTTTTTAATCAACATTAATAGATTCTGAATAAGACGAAAATCTACGCTATTCGCTAGATTTTCTGCCTTTTCAGAATGACAATACGTGAATAGTTACAAACTCACGTCATTCTGAAAGCTTAGAATATTAATGTGAGCTTAGCGAACATATAATATTCTTGCTATTCAGAATCTATCAATGTAGATTTTCATAGCTGATATTATCAATAATTAATAATCTGATACGAACCTATTCACTTTTATCCGAGTCTAATCTTCAACCCATTTTTTTGGGTCAAAACGTAAATCTTTCACATTTAACTTTAGAGATTTTAGGTAAGGTTCAAATTTAGCTAGTAGTTGGAATTTTCTCAAGGTAAGTTCTTGGGCGACAATTGCGTTTTCGCAGGCTACAACCATTACTCCGCCACTCATCATTGAATATGGTTTTGAGCGTTTGGCGAATTTTTCTCCGGCAATTTTCCCCCAAAACCTATACAAATTGTTGCGTGTAATTGCTTTTTTTATTTCTTTTTTCTCAAGCAATACTTCAACAAGTGATTCAGTTGTAACAAAATCTGTGTATAAAACTTTTTCCAAAATTTTTCCCTAACGTTCTTGTTTTGCACTTAATCTTTTTTGTGCTAACATCAAAGAATGGATTATTCTAAATTAAATGATATCATAAAATCGTCCAAAAATATATTGATAATTTCTCACGTAAACCCCGACGGAGACACTTTAGGCTCAATGTGTGGGGTTTATTCGGCAATTTTAGAAAATTATAAGAAAAAATGTGATATGATGGCTGTTTCTAAAGTTCCGGAAGTTTATTCTTATATGCCAAATTTATCTAAGGTGAGAAATATTGAAGAGTTTGATAAATCAAGGGAGTATGACCTTGTTATAAATGTAGATGTAGCCGCAATTGATAGAATTTGCGATGGAAAAACTCTCTTTGATAAAGCGAAATTTACAGTAAATATAGATCACCATAAAACAAATATTGCTTATGGAAATTTAAATTTTATAAATCCGGAAGCAAGTTCTACAGGCGAAGTTTTGTTTGGCTGTTTTGAAAAAATGGGCTGGAAAATTAATCTTGATACTGCTGTTTGTTTATATACCGCTCTTTTGACTGATACAGGTTCTTTCAGATTTGATAATACAAAGCCTTCTACTTTTGAAACTGCCGGAAAATTAGTTGAAATAGGCGTAAACCCGTCTGACATATATAAAAAAGTTTATGAATCTGATTCAAAAACACTGGTTATGTTCCAGGCACATTGCGTTAGTAAAGCAAAATTTCTGGATGATGATAAAATTGCGTATACAACAGTTTATAAAAAAGATATGGAGCTATTTTCCGCAGGTGATGATTGTATGGAAGGGCTTACGGAAAAATTACGCTCTATTGTAACGACAAGAGTTGCATTTGTTGCAAAAGAAATGAAATCAGGAGGAACAAAGATTTCTATGCGTAGCAAGTTTGCAGATGTGGCTCAAATTTGTGAGGTGTTTAATGGCGGAGGGCATAAATATGCCGCAGGATGTACAATTAAGGCGCCTGTTGAAGAAGCTGTTAAAAAAGTTTTATCCGAAATAAGAAAACTTAAACAATTATAAAATGTGAGAGAAAATGAATTTTAAGGTTTTTGTAAGAGGTATAAAAAGACTTATAATATCAATTATAAAGAACGATTTCTACGGAATGGCGGCAGAAATGGGCTTTATGATGGTTATTGGAATTTTTCCTTTTATGCTATTTTTGACGGCTGTTTTTGGATGGATGGGTAATAAAGCTTTAATGGAGCCGATTTTAAAATTTTTGGCAACCTTTATGCCTGAGCAGGCTATGGATTTGATTTTGACAGTTTTGTCAGAGGCAATGATTTTTTCTCACGGTAAAATAATGGCTATTATGGGCTTTTGTATGACAATGTTTCTGTCAATGAATGGTATCGCCGTTGTGTTAAAAGGATTAAACAGGGCTTATAAAGTTCATGAAACAAGAAACCTGATTTACACAAGAGCGTTGTCATTGTTGATGATTTTTGTTGACACTATGGTAATGTTTTTGAGTATAAACCTGATTGTCTTTGGTAAAGCGATTATAAATCTTATGGTTAACCATTTCCACATGTCATCGGCTGTAGCGTTTGTGTTATTGACATTACGTTGGCCTGTAGCTTTTGCGGCACTATATTTTATGGCATTTTTAAGTTATTATATATTGCCGGATTTGAAAGGAAACGAACGTTTCAAACGTAAGAGTGCAGTCCCTGGAACTTGGTTTTTTACAGTATTTTGGTTGGTTGGTTCGTGGGGATTTTCTATATATGTAAACAATTTGAGAACTTACAATATGGTTTACGGAACAATTGGTGCATTTGCTGTCTTGATGGTATGGCTATATTATACATCAGTTTTGATACTAATTGGCGGAGAAATAAATTCTCAGGTATACAATCAGCTTGAACGCAAAGCCCAAGAAATCCGTGATGATTTTGCCAAATTACCACTATGGCACAGATTGATTTCTGCAGTGAAAAAGAATGATTTGAAAGATAAAGAGTAGAAGTTACTGGACTTTTTATTACAAAAAGTTACAATCATTAAAGTTTTTGAAATCTTTTGTCGTTTAATATTTTAGTATATATACAGGAGTATTATGAGTTTAGTTATTGATTCAAATCTTGAATATTTACAAAATATTTTGCATATCAGCAAGGTTACTTTTGAAGAAAAATATGCGAATATGTCTGTTGACGAAATCCTTGAAGCGGAAGCTGCACAAGGAAATCAACAGGCTATTGAACTAGCTCAAGAGCTTACTACTAATACCAGTCTTGTAATGCAACTATTTGACCTTGCAGATACCAATAACAAATATATGATTTTGCGTGAAATGTCTGCTCAACAGTTACAAGCTTTTTTGCCTGAAATGGAAGAAAACGATCTTTTGCAAGGGCTTTATTTCTTCACTGAAGATAAATTAATGAAAATGCTAGAGGAACTCCCGGCTGAGCAGCTTGTTAATACAGTTTTTCAGATGTTTTCTAAAGAAGAAGTGGTTCAATTATTACCGGAAGAACAATTGGACAAATTTTTAACAAGTCACGATATAGACAAAAACAAGATTTTAAAACACATGCAATCTATTCCGGAAGAATATGTTGCGCAAGTTTTGGAACAAATTACAGGCGAAGCTCAAGAGGGACAAGATAGTATTGATTTGTCAAAGAAATTTAGTCAGCTTAATCCGCTTGAATATCAAGATGCATTGAAAGCGTTTCAACCAACTCAAAAACAACAGTTAGTTTTGTCTTTGGGTAAAGAACATGAAGAATGGTTTCAATTGTTCGATGCAAATGCTTATACAAAAGTTATTAATCGTGAAAAGCAACAGCCGGAAGTCGTTAAAGCAATGTCTGTAATTGAACCGGAATATATTCAAAATATGATAACAGAACTGCCAAATGACTTGCTGTCAATTGTTATAACCCAAATTGATACGGAAAAATTTGCAGATATCTTGATGAATCAGTTCCCAGAAGTTATGGCAGAAATTATTATGAAGTAGATTAAAATCTCAAGAGGTTATCAATGTTGGTTTCCATATAATTTGCAAGTGCTGTAATTTTTGCAAGTGACATATTTTGAGTTCCTCTTTCAATTCTGCTGATGTATTCTCTATTTACGCCAATTTTTTCTGCAAGTGATTCTTGCGAATAGCCGAGGCGAATTCTTTCTGCTTTAACATTTCTACCGAATTGTTTTAGTATTTCTAACTCATTATACATACTTCTATTTTACAAATTTTTAGAAATATTGCCTGTACCTTATAGGTATCAGTTAGGGTAATTTATAGATGTCCAATTAGGCTATAAAAATTAATAATATATACTTAAAATTCCCATTATTGAATAGTTTCAAGAACAAATTTTAAAGCTTCTTCCGAAAACATAAATTTCATATTTTTTCTTGTGTAATTCGGATTAAGTTTTATTTTTTTTACTGAAATTTTGTCATTAAAACCACATGCCATATACATCAAACCAACAGGCTTTCTTTCGCTTCCTGTCGGACCGGCAACTCCGGTTGTACATATTACAATATCGCTTTTGGTTAGTTGTAAAAGTCCTTGTGCCATCTCTCTTGCGCACTCTTCGCTTACTGCACCGTGTGTATTAAGCGTTTCTTCCGATACGTTTAGAATTCTGTGTTTAGCTTCGTTTGAATACGTGACAAAGTTCGCTTTTATATAAGCCGAGCTTCCAGAAATATCTGTTAATCTTGAACTTACGAGTCCGCCTGTGCAGGATTCTGCAGAAGATATTTGAAAAGCTTCTCGTAACAAAGTTTTTGAGATTTTTTCCGGTGTTTTTGATTTTAAGCTTAACAAAAATGCTTTTAGGTTTAAAAATAATTTTTTCATACTTTAAGTTTTGAATAATGAAACAATTTTGTCAATATTTTATGAAAATTATGCATGCCAATTTATTTTTGTGTATCATGTTTATAGGAGAAAAGCATGGCAGTGAAGGAAAAAGAAAACAATTTAGGAATGCTTCCGCAGAATATTGAGGCGGAAGAAGCTGTATTGGGTGCTATTTTAGTTAACCCGAATGTAATTACAAAGGTTGTAGAAATAATAAAACCTGAAAGCTTCTACAAACCTGCACACAGGCATATTTATGATGCCATGCTACAATTATTTAACTCAAACGAAAGAATTGATATTGTATCAGTTTCAGATGTATTGAGTTACAACCAAAAATTGGAAACAATCGGTGGACGTGCATTTGTAAACGACTTGTGTTATAAAACGATTACTACATCCAATATTGAATATTATGCAAAAATTGTTCAAGAAAAAGCTATTAAAAGAGCTTTAATCAATGCTGGTTCAGAAATAGTATCTTTTGGATACGATGTAAACCCGATTGATCAATCCCTGGATTACGCCGAAAAGCTTATATTTGACATCGCTTCCAAAAAAGCAACTTCTGATTTGGTACACGTAAAAGACCTAGTTTTGAACACTTATGAAAAAATTGAGTACAGATATGAACATAAGGATGAATTGACTGGTGTCCCAACGGATTTCTATGAATTGGATGCAATATTAAATGGTTTGCAAAAATCGGACTTAATAATCCTTGCAGCCCGTCCAGCGATGGGAAAAACAGCTTTTGCATTGAACATTGCTCAGAATGTTGCTCTTAAAGCTAAAGTTCCGGTTGCGATATTCTCACTTGAAATGTCAAAAGATCAGTTAATGCAACGTATGTTATGTTCAGAAGCAGAAATTGATTCGCAAAGGGTTAAAACAGGTAATATGCAGAGCAAAGACTGGGAAAAACTTGCGACAGCAATGAATTCATTTGCTCAAGCACCGATTTATATTGATGATACATCAGGCTGTACATTGACCGATATTCGTGCCAAATGCCGTAGATTAAAGATGCAGGAAAAAGATTTAGGTTTAATTTTAATCGACTATTTGCAATTGATGGAAAGCTCCGGAAAAGAAGATCGTATGCAACAGATTTCGGCTATTTCCAGGGGTTTGAAAATTCTTGCAAAAGAACTTGATGTTCCTGTCATAGCGCTTTCACAGTTATCACGTGCTGTGGAATCAAGAACGGATAAGCGTCCAATGCTTTCAGACTTAAGAGAATCAGGTTCAATTGAACAAGACGCCGATATTGTAATGTTTATTTATCGTGATGAGTATTACCGAAAAGCTGAGGATGGCGAGGAAGAAATCGCTGCAAAGGCTCAATCTAAAGGTGAATCCGAAATTATTATCGCAAAACACAGAAATGGTTCAGTTGGTACTGTAAAACTTCTATTCCAAGGCAATATTACTAAATTTAAAAACCCTATTAAGACAGATGCGTTTTAGTGGGTGCACTTCAGGAAAGCCCAACCTACTATCTATCAATGTTGATTTTTTACTGTTCAATATTGGCGGGATAGTCATCA
>OGOP01002061.1_pt1 | contig 13015 bp, 10 predicted proteins | sample 1552591 | NCBI WGS metagenome assembly OGOP01 (sample SAMEA2580120, study PRJEB22360) | human gut metagenome | biome: human gut; feature: human-associated habitat; material: faeces | place: Denmark | collected 2008/2010 | reverse complement strand
GGCATGTCACCATACTGCCTCTCTATGCATTATCCCTATTGAGAAGCCGTTAATAAAAACAAGTCATAGTTTTAGTGAAGAAAAATCCCTTGCAACATTGCTGCTGCAAGGGATTCATCATCTTGCCAGGATTCAACTTCTTGATGCCATTGAAGGTGACGTTGAATTGAAATTTTCCAATTGGTTCTTTAACAGGTCATAATAATATCCATTCATTGCCACCAATTCCTTATGCGTACCTTGCTCCACTATCCTACCCTGTCTCATGACTAGTATCTGATCAGCATTCTTCACCGTGCTTAGGCGATGGGCAGCTACCACCACAGTCCTTCCGTGGTAAAAGGTATTCAAATGATGCATAATCTCTGCCTCATTGGTTGTGTCAAGGGCATTGGTTGCTTCGTCAAAGAAGATGTACTCCGGATTCTTGTAGATGGCACGTGCAATCAATATGCGTTGGCGCTGACCTTGGCTCACACCACTTCCCTCCATACCAATTCTTGTATAATATCCCATTGGCATCTTGCGTACAAAGCCATCGGCATTAGCCATGATGGCGGCACGCTGCACACGCTCCATTTCAAGTCGGTCCGTATCGAGAGCTATGTTGTGGGCAATGGTGTCGCTAAAGATAAAACTCTCCTGCATTACAGAACCTGTGATACTTCGCCAATAATGAGGGTTGATGTCGCACAAGTCTGTTCCACCAATCTTGATGCTGCCATGGCTAGGCAAATAAAAACCCTGCAGGAGCTTGATAAGCGTGGTCTTGCCACAGCCGCTCTCCCCCACAATCGCCGTCACCTTCCGTTCCGGTATTTCCAGACTCACATCGTCTAGAGCATAGTTGCGCTCCGCACCATCATAGCTGAAGGTAACATGTTCCACCCGTATGGTCTTATCGGCAGGAAGAGCGGTTGCCTTATCCTTTATGTCCGTATCCTCATCGGGCTGGGAATGAATCTCATTCAAGCGTTCCAGGCTCAACTTAGCATCTTGCACCGCCTGGATAAAACTTATGAAATCATTGATAGGGGCAGATAGTTGTCCGATGATATAGGTAAGCGACATCATCATACCTAGCGTCATGTTGCCCATGATTACATTTCTTGCAGCAATAAATGTAATGAGGATATTGGTGGTTTGACTAAAGAACACGGAGCCAGACTGCTGAAACTGTCCTATCTTAAGTCCTCTCATACTGATGCGGAAGAGCCTCATCTGCACACGTTCCCATTCCCATCGTTTCTGTCGCTCACAGTTGTTGAGTTTAATGTCCTGCATTCCCTGTATCAGCTGAATCATCTTGTTGCGTTCTGTAGCCGACTGGCTGAAGCGCTTATAGTCCAATTCACGGCGATACTTCATGAAGAATGCAACCCATAATATATATAAGGTATTACCCAACAAAAACACACCAAGCACGAGAAGGCTATAATAACCGAGCACAACTGAAAACACGACAAAGTTGGCAAGAGAAAAGATGAAACCCAGCGAGTTGCCCATCAGGAATGATTTTATGCGCGAATGATCTTCTATGCGCTGCATCAGGTCGCCAATCTTCTTTGTATCGAAGAAATGGAGCGGCATTTTCATCAGCTTGACCAGGAAATCAGAAATCAGGGCTATGTCAATTCGGGTATTCACATGCAGCAATATCCAGCCCCGGATAAAGTTCACGCTGAGCTGGGCGATGAAAAGCCCGAGCTGGGCTATCAGGATGAGCGTGACGAAGCCCAAGTCCTTGCCATTGACTCCCCTATCCACCAACGCCTGTGTCAGAAAAGGGAAAACTAATTGCAACAAGCTTCCCAGCAACATTCCCAAGAGAAGCAAGCCCACCTGACGTTGGTAAGGCTTAAGATACTTGAAAAAGAATTTTATGTTACGCTTATGGCTCTCGCATTCCTCCTTGCGCTTACCGAAGTTCACACCAGGTGCCATCAATAAAGCCATACCACAATCCTGCCCATGCACTTTGGTACTGAGCCAACAGTGCAAAAACTCCTCTTCCGTATAGCATAGTTTCTGAGAAGCGGGGTCAGCAATATAGAAACGATAGCGACCACTCCTGTATTTTTTCACCTTGTAGCAGACCACGAAGTGATTCTGGTTCCAATGGAGAATACATGGAAGCGAAGCATCATGTGCAAGCTGCTCCATGGTAATCCTTACCCCAAGCGTACGAAAGCCAAGATACTCAGCGGCCTCGCTGATGCCCAGCATCGACACACCATTTCGGGTTATATGACAATGCTGGCGCAGCATCTCCGCCGAGTACTCCTTGCCGTAGTACTTGGCTATCATTCTCAACGAGGTGGAACCACAGTCCATCTCGTCGAGTTGCTGATAATGAGGAAAACTTTTGCGCATAATTAATTTTTCAAATTCAAGTGTTGCCGAATCTCCTCTGCAGAGGAGAAGCAGATTTTATCCTTTTCTTGCGTAGTGATTTTTCTCTGCCCCTCAGAGTTATGTTTACCATTCATATCTCTAGGATGAGTGAGGTGAAAGAGTACTCCATCAATGGTTTTAATACGATAGTCAAGGTTCTTCCATCTCTCTATGCGTTCCCAGTCTTCCGGTCCCCAACCATAAAAATTTTCATTTTCCATGCCTGCTTTTATATATGCCTCTCTATTTGCAAGAAAAGCACCACCTCTCATATCCGTACCATAAGGAGCATGCATAAAACCTCTCAAATTCCACAACATATCAACATCACCACTCTCGATGAACATCTGACGAACAATGGGGCTCGTATCCAAAAAAATGCCATCATAAGGATAGACAAAAGTAGCCTCTTCTGTCCGTAATGTCTCCAAGGCAGAATGTACCTGAATCACAGGGAAGACAACATCGGCATCCCATATCGCCACAAATTTCTTTTGCGTATCAACAACCATGTCATTGATATACCTAGTCCTGTAAAATACGGGGTCTTCGTCTTGTATGAACTTATACTCCACATCGGGAGGCAACAGACGCTCCAAAAATTGATTGTTGAAAGCATCAGCTTCCCATACTTTTATGTCCAAAGAAAAATGCGTCTGTAAGTATCTTACCACGGAAAGAAGATTCTCCAATCTCACCAACGATTCCACTCTCACAGGAATCAATACAGCGAGGTCATCCATATCATATTTCATTTCGTCCACTTTTTATTGAATCCAACAATAATCTTATGCCACAATACCCATTAAGAGAATAATACTTCTTCATAAAACTTACATCATTTTGGAAGCGCTTCCAAAACAAAGAACTTTCCAAACGGTCCTCAACCCTTTCCAAGTCTATACTTATAGAATTGTTAGAATACCTATTATATAAAAACATCAACAAAACCATTCCTGATATTCCATTGATTGGTAAAATGCTCATATCATACATATCCTTGGTGAAAAGTCCTTCCATATCAACGCTTTTCTTTAATCTTTCTACATACTGCATCCATTCAATATCATCTGTAACCTGTGCAACAAGCGAGGACACAAGATATAGGCTATATCTATTCGGATTCAATATGGGTACCAATGAAAACAGAAACATTTTCATCTCTTTGAATATTCTGTCAATTCTAGGAACACAAATTCCAAGCCTACGTATTTCCAAGAGTACAAAAAGAAATGAAATCAATCTGTCATGTATCGTAAACGGAATAGCCTCGCTAAAGAAATTCACAGGTCGATTTAGATAGATTTGGTTGAACAGTGCCTTAATTAATCTCAGGCACAATTCTTTTTTATAATTGTCTTTCAATTCGTTATATCTAATAACTTCATATACCAATATGTCAACTTGGTATAAGAAATCATTATCTTTAATATCCATATCTAGAGTTTTTACAGCAACCTTATAAACATAATTATCCATACGAGACAACCAAGATATGGAAGTATCCTCTACATAATTGTTCTTCATTAGGAACGACAATCCAAGCGAGAGCCCCATCACCCCATTATCAAAGTCAATACTTTTTACAGACGACACCTTCTGGACTATTTGCACCAATAATTCCTTAGCTGTTTGGTAAGCTAAGCTATCCTCATCATGATTGCTGCTTACATAAAAGTAAATGCAAGCCCCTAGCTTCCCATGAAACAGCCCCAGAGTCTTATCCTCCAGGGCTATTTTTCTTATTTTTTCATCGAAATCCATATTGCTATTTTTCACTATCAAAGTTAAACGTATTCCGTCCCATTCTAACTTGCTTTCCTCCATGCAAGTACAATCTTGCACTGAAAGACAAATAAGGACCATAATAATTGTTCTTGGAATTATGGCTGACACTTGTATAAAATGGCAAGTTGGTCTCCGAGCGGTATCTGCGCTTGAGAATATTCACAGGGGTTTTTGCCGTCAGTAACGTTTCCAGTTTTCCCTTTATGAAAGAGCGACTTAACACCAACTTAGCACCATCCTCACGATCTTCAAATTTTCCTTGCGTGGTCGGGGTCTTTGCATGTTTGAACTCATAGGCAGCCTGCACGTTCAGTTTTATAGGAGAAATCTTATATCTCACCTGTAAATCTAGCTCATAAATTTCCCCAGTATTACTCTTTTCGTCATCTTTTCTCACTGCGTCATGAGTATACCAAAGACTACCTCCTGCATATAAGTCGCCTATTAGTTTGTAATTACCTGACAATCCTACAGCCGTCCTGCGCCAATCAACATTAGCATAGCTCTCTTTTACCATTCCATTTTCCATTTGGCTGTAATACGGGAGGCTATTCATGTCCTTGTTGAGAAAATTAACAAAAGACAGCGTTATCACCTTGTCTACCTTCACCACTGTATTCAGATATTTCATAATCGAAGGTTTCAAGTTTGGATTTCCAGAACGCACCATCCATGAGTCTACTTGATATTCCGTGGCAGACAATTGATCCAAATTAGGATACATCATTGAGGCGTGGTAACTCCCCCTGACCGTGACATTATTCCAAGGCTTGTAAAACAAGCGTGCCACACTTCCCCATGAGTAGTTTGAATTTTTCCCATTGTCGCTTTTATCAGAGCTTCCCATCCACAAGACTCCACCTGTGAGAGAAAAATTATGAACTGGATGCCATGACAACATTGATATTACGAAATGGCGAACATTTTGGGAACTATAGGTGGAATTTCCCGTATCCCGATTCTTATCATTGTATTTTCTCCATGCGACATTATAATCAAAGTCAAAATCCAATGATTTGAGTATCGGAAAGCCCAAACTTACATCGTAATAAACATGTTTCTTGTCACCCAACGTTGGTTGGGAACTCAATGTAGCATCCTCAAGGTAGCTTCTCCTTTCCTTAATAGTGTAATAATCATAAGTGAGGTCACTGCTGATAGAGATGTCCTTACCCAGTTTGCCCCGGTAAAACACTCCTACATTATAATCATCGGAGTAATACTTATCCTTGTTACACTGCACATATCGTCTCATTTCCCGGGAATCGTTTTCCGTGATGTTATACAAGGTGGAATCCTTTGACTGAACGAAGGAACCTTTAGCTTGTGCAGAGATGCGCTGGTTTTTACTTAACAGATATTCCACCCCAAAAGAGAGATTGTATGAAAATTTGTTATTATATCCATTTGGAGAACTTAAGTCCATTGGGTGCGACTTCTTTTCAAAATGTTCACCGTATTTTCTTTCAAAGTCATAACTTTCCCATCTTGTATTATTGGTCATAGCTGAAGACAGGCTCAAGGACAACTTGTTGACACTATAAGTATATGTTCCCCCCACTTCTTCCTTGTTCATGTCATTCTTTCCATAGCTTAATGTCGTATATGGGGTAAGTTCCCATCCTATATAGTCGTCATATAGGGAAATATTGATTAGAATGACCCTTCCTTCATATTTTCCTGTGGGATTATGTATTATCTCTACTTGCTTAACACGTTTGGGATTAAGGCGCATGGCATAATTTCTATCTCTCTCCACTTGATTAACCAATACGACAATATCCGTTTGTCCATCGACACGCAAATTATCATTTTCCCAGTCTCGTAACACGCCCGGAATTTTTTCTAACAATTGAGCACTGCTAGAAGTTCCTTTTCGCAAGGAATCAGTTATGAGGTATATATCTTTGTCATAGCTTTGTCTTCTGAGGCTGCCCTTTACTGTCACCTCACCTAAACTTATGCCAAAGGTATTCAAGCAAATGTCTCCCAAATCCTCAGGAATCCCTAAACTGTCGTTCTTGACAAAGGTTTCCATTCCCACATAAGACACAGAAATCTTAGTTGCTCTCTTTGGAGTAGATACAGAAAAAGTGCCATCAAGTGCTGACTTTCCACCACCAATGAAAACATTGTCATTGAAGAATTGAATTGTAGCCTCGGATATAGCTTGTCGATTATCCATTGACATTACCTTACCATGGTAATTTTCCGCCATAGCGATACCTTGCCACCAACATACTAAGAGTAATAATGTTAAATATTTCATAAGTTGTTATATTTAGAGTTTAACATACAACGGAAACAATAGTCTAAAATAGAATATTCTATTCTTTCCAATTGTCCATTTGGACACTTGAATGGGATTCCTGCAGACAGGCGTGTGTCTCTTTTGGAAGGACATTCAGCTGTACAAACTGGATAATAATGACAATCTTGACAAATCGAGTTCTGCTTATTCCTTTCTTGCTTGAAGGTAGGAAATGTCTTCCATTCTGTTTCACCGTTTTCATCAATGACTCCTCGGGCTTGCTCCTCAGAATAATTATCACAGAAATCTACCTTCCCATTATAATATATTGTCTCAAAGTGTTCTTTCTCTGCATAACATGGAACAAAACTTCCACCATACGACAATCTAAAACCGTTTTTGGCAAACTGTTCCAGTAAAGGTCTTAATTCTGTATTTTGTATATCTTCCACACCCTGGGTCTGCCAGATTCTTTCTAAATCAACACGAATCCTTCCTCGTAACTCTTGAGGAATCGCTTGGCAAACCTCCTTCACCAAGTGTAATTCCTGGAGTTTTTTCTTGGAATAGTTGAATCGTAATGTCACAGAAGCACTTTCATTAAATTCTAGCAACTGCTTTATATTGGTCAAAATCAAATCAAAAGAAGACTTGTTGCCATTATCCCTTTTAACCTTGTTATGGGATTCCCGCCCTCCATCTAAAGTTATCTGAAAATGATTGATATGGCAAAACTTCAATGACACAATAGTGTCTTTATCAAGCAAAGCTCCATTTGATGTCATTTGTCCCTCGAAATCAATTCCATGGCGCATGCACCATTGATAAAGAAAAGATGATATATTCAAGACTTCTTTTTTTTGCATCAAAGGCTCACCACCAAACCAACACAGGGTATATGATTTAATATTTCGATTAGTCAAGTACAGACAGATGTGCCTCTTTATTCTTTTGACATCCAAAGCAGTCAGTTCTGTCTCATGGTGTTTTTGGGTACAATACCAACAAGAGTAATTACAATTATATGTTGGTATTATTATGGTCTGAAAACGATTTGAATTAATATACTTTTCTTCTTCAGCCCTTACAATTTCCTTTTCATCCACAGAATCTTCCAACAAAAATCCTCCAGCTCTCATTTTTTTTAGGAAGAAAGCATACTGAGGAGAACTTACATTATTTTGGGAAGCCATATTTTTTAAAGATTGTACATACACATCTCGCTTGGAACGTGGGATTGTTACAAACTGCATAGTCACCCCATTAAAAATAATGGAAGTATTCTCGTCAAAGTCTAGAATATAAATATAATTACTCAATTTCATAAAGACACAATTTGTATGCCAATAGCATCAAACTTCTATTCAGAATTTTGAGTGCTATTGGCATATACATTTTAGCAATTGAAGTTTTGCTCACACTTACTCTCATTGTAAATGTAAACATCCTTGTTACCACCTAAAATTTCCGACATGTCTGCCTCATCGAGCAAACCCTCGTCAAATGGCTGACAGCCATCGACTACCAAAGAATTTAAATCTACCATAATGAAAAAATATTAAATTAACAATACCCCAAAAAGGGATTTTCTTGAAATACACAACTATGCAATTTTTTAGCCAACCTACCTGCTACATCCCAACATGTTTTGTCGTTCCACAAGATGGAGTTTAGCATCAAGAAATAGATTGTAGAGTTTACTTCCGACTGTTTCATCTTGCAAAGCCCATCACTATATAGATATTGCTTTAACTTGTCGCAATCCTCTCTTAGCCTATCAAAAGTTTGCTTGCTATCAGAATAGACATCTCCGATAGGTACTCCTCCGAACTCTTCAATTTTCGAAGATAAATTATACTTTTCAAGATATTTCTCGAACTGCATTTGGCTTGTGGTACTCCAAGACCGTATCGGTTGAGTATGCCTTGCACCTATTGAATCTATTATAGCCATATCTTTGTGGTTTGAACCAATAAGAACTGACCAATGATATTCTATTCCACACCAACGAACATGTGCCTCAAAAGTTGGCAATACAGCCTTTAGAGAGTCTCTAGAGAAACACGGCATCATCATCTCTACAAAATTCGTGTAGCGAAGAATGTAAAAAGGATGGAAAGCCGTATGCTTATATGTATAATAGGACATTACCAAAGATGGCTGAGCTATCTTCAGTTGATACTCCCTCATCATAGAGAATAGCCTATTTACATCCTCTGTACTTATCACAATATCATCATCCAGCAAGAAGAAATACTCATATTTCTCAAAAAGTTCAGGATGACGATGAAGGTAACGATAGGTCATGTCCATCTTATAGCCAGCATCACAAGCTACGAAATCTGAATCATTACAAAACTTGTTATAGGAACCATCATAGATGAGTAAGTGCAAGTCGAAGTCGGCATCACCTTTTAGTAACTGGCGATGCAAGCTGTCCTTACCAACAGGAACAAACACGGCATTCTTCTTGTATGACCCATCCAGTCTTACTTTTTCCTCCTTGACAGGATGAAACAGATAGTTTTTCCTATCATCAGGCAACACTGGGGCAATACGCATTGAAGTATCGTCATAAAACTTTGCATTATTTTCTGGACGCACAAACGTCCCCTCCCCTCCAAAATCCTCTAAGAGAAATCCCTTATTATATAATAAGGTAGGAAGAAGTACTTCGTAATGCCCCATCCAACCTATTCTTAAATGGGCATCAATACATACTAATGCCTGACTAGACAAACGATATATAGGATTGAATGACTTCAATAGTTTTTCCTCTGCTATGACTTCATTGCCTGTTTTAAGACTTGTCCACCAATACCAAGTAGGATTCTCTGCCTTTGTTTCAATGACAGAAGACAGGAAATCAGATGTACACGAAGCAAAACTGCCAAAGAAATCTTTCCATTCACCAGAAAAACGGACATCGTCCTCCACTAACCAATAGTAATCATAACCTTGATTCTCCTTATAGAACTTTAATAAGGGGAAATGGTTGCTACCAGGCATCAGCTTACCTCTCTATATTGGAGTATATCCCAATTCTTTCAGAACATCCGAAGTAAAGACAAACAGGTTCTCGATATTTTGCAAAGATACAGGCAATACATCTCCTTGCTGATGGTATGCAAAATACACATCAGCTTTCCCTTGCAGGGATTGTTCCAAAGCATGAAAGGCACTTAATGTCCATTCGTTGCTTTTGGTTGTGAGATATAATACTGCCTGTTTCATCTTATCTATTTTTACTGTTAAAGACTGATTTCACCCTTATAGGATACATCATTCATTTGTATCAAAAGTTCGAATTGTCCATGCAAATCTGATGGCAGGACAACAACTCCATTTGCCGGCACCGTGCATTCATATACTATGCCATCTGCATCCGACAGCATACAATATATACTCTCACCTTGCGGTACATATACACTATTTTGTTCCTGCCAAACACATAACGGTTGTGCAGGTGTACGACGTATAACATTACCATGCGAATTATCATCTCTTGAACAACAATTCAAATACAGAGGTAATCTTGAAGCAGATGTATATATCGCAAATGTTACGAAGCACACCAAAATCAAAAGTCTTTTAGCCATAACGTTTTCTTTTTCTTGCAAAGATAAGCCGTTACAGCAATATTATATATCACACCTGTCGATTTTAACATTTCACAATTTCACAACAATGAACGTAACACTCTAAAAAGCACATAGTTATTTAAGAGTTTCACAATTTCACATTTTAGTTCACTGCTCGTATTTTACGTATTTCATCTTCAAATTTGCTCGTTGTCATCTCCTTATCGAAGAGTTTTTTAGACAAACGTTTTCTTATGTTCGAGATGTTTGACGAAGACATATTCATCAATATCTTCATCTGACAAGGCGTAAATCCTAACCATACCAACATACATATTCTATACTCATTCTCGCTTAACTTATGGTTATTCTCTAATGTTAGTTTAAATTGCCTAAAAAATGATTCGAAAATATTATTCAAAGCATCCCATTGGCGAGAAGAAGGTTCTACACCTTTTTCAGCCAATTGCTTAAACTTTATAACCATAGCTTTTTGCTGGAATATAGCATAACTTTCATTATTGCCTTGTGGGCAATCATTAGTCAACACTTCTATCTCATTCTTTAGCATCATTATAGACTTTTCCTTGTCTAACACCAGCGAAGATTTTGAAGAAAGCTCCCTCTTCATTTTAGCCAATTCATCCTGGCTTTTCTGCAATTCCTGCTCCTTCATCAAGATTTGTTGCTTAACAAACAATAGTTGCTCTTTTCTTATCTGCCTTTCTTTCCTTATATTTTTGACATATAGTATAACTACAACGATCATAACAACAACCAGTATTATCATCAGAATAATGACAATACGAGCCCTATTTTTCTCTACTTCTTGTATTTTTGCTTGTTTCTGCCATTGAGAATAATTATACAATGCAGCCGTTTGGGACATAGCTTCAACCTCATTATGCGCCCTAACACTATCACTATATTGGATAAACAAATCTGCATACTTTATGATAGAGTCCAATTGATGCCTCTGCTTATAAAACTTATACCATCCGTCAAAAGCCACTCGTTTCGCATTTTGGGATTCTGCCATATTCGAACATCTCTGAAAATATATTTTGGCAGAATCAGAAGAATGCACATTTAGATAATACAGCCCCTTTGCATAGAAATAAGTATAGTAACGAACGCCAGGATTTCTATTACCACTAAAATACCCCGACTCTCTTTCATACACATCCATATAGCGTTTAGCTTTTGCGAACTGCTTTGTCAAAACCAAAGACTCAACAACTATACCCAAAGAACGAGCCGCCTCTTTAGGATAACCAAACTTCTTATATTTTTTGTATATCTCCTCAAACTGTTCTATAACTTTCTGAGGAGACATTAATAGCGGCATGATATTGACTTGTGCCTCTGCTGTTATCAAAGCATCCAGCGTATCCTTGGCTAGCCAAGAATATTTTTCTGACACCCCATAAGCTTTTTTTGCATTCAATATCATCCTTTGTCTTTGATATTCCTCTCCCACTTGCCCATAAATCCTCGCCAATGTATGATAATCACAATCTCGGCTTAACGTATCAGCCTGCTCTGTCGCCTGGAGATAGCAATCCAAGGATGCAGGAGAGTCATCGAGATCACGATACGCACATCCCAACAGATAATAGGCCAGCATTCGCTCATTTGCCGAGCCATGCTGGTTATAATAGGCTACAACTTGCTTCATCACGCTATCCGTAGTAAAATCTACAAAGCCTTTGTTCATACCTTTGGCATAAATCAAATCAAAACGCATCTGTTGAGCTTTACTCATCTTTGGATTGTTCTTTCTTAGGCTATCAAGCATACCTAAAGCTACTAAAGCAGAATCTGAATTGGTTTCCATCAGACTATCTGCTCTAGTTATCTGCTCATCTATGACTTTATTTCCAGTACATGAAACCAGCAGCAACAAAACACTCAATATATATAATTTTATCTTGATCATATATTTTTTATTATTTCCGTTCACAAAATTAATAAAAAAGAACGAAATAAAGGAAACTATTAGATATTTTAAGGGAACAATCCGTTAATTATTTGCAGAAAATGGACAAGTGACGAGCACGCATTGCCCACATGGTGAACATCGGATATAAAAAAATCCCTTGCAACATTTCTGCTGCAAGGGATTCATCATCTTTCTACCTTAAATGGTTATACACTACATAAACTTTAAAACTAAACTTAGAATCTATATACTACAAAGCTGTTCGCCTTCATCTTCACATTCAAGACGTTGCCGTTAGCCTGAGCATCTGATACAACAGGAACAACCACGTTCTTGTTGTCGATCTTGTTCTCTGCCTGGATATCATCAGCATGGAGAACAGTCATCTTGCCAGGATTCAACTTCTTGATGCCGTTGAAGGTAACGTTGATTTCCTTCTCCTCGTTAGAGGTGTTGGCAATCTTCACGATGTAGCTCTTGGTAGCCTTGTCGAAACAAGCTGTGGCATAGAGACCATTCTCGCCAGCTACAGCCTTGCCGTTCTCGGTAAGCTTCAACACATTGGTACCCTTGTTCTCGCCGTAGAGCTGCTGAACATAGTAGTTGGCTGAACGCACAGAGCTGAGATTATCGAACCAGATGAGGTCCGGACGCCACTGCCATCCCTCTACGTGAGCGAAGAGAGGAGCATAGGTAGCCTGATAAACCACATCGGCATTGCGCTCCAAGCCGGTCATGAAGGCAGCCTCTGAAAGCGCAGCCTCCCAAGAGTTAGGGTCGTGCTCGGCATGAGCTGCATACTCGCCGGCAAATACCTTAGGACCCTTGCGGTCGTACTTGTCGTAACGGCTGGCATTGCTGCGGAACCACTCCGGGCTCTTGTAGTAGTGCTCATCCACCATATCTACGCCCAACTTGCGCATCTGCTCCCAACCGTAGTCGAAATCCTTGCCATCAGCAGAAGGACCTGATGAACCGCAGATCTTGATCTTAGGATACTTGGCATGAATCTGCTCCATGAACTTCTGCAGACGCTCAGGGTACATAGGTCCCCACTGC
>OGOP01002047.1_pt1 | contig 13071 bp, 9 predicted proteins | sample 1552591 | NCBI WGS metagenome assembly OGOP01 (sample SAMEA2580120, study PRJEB22360) | human gut metagenome | biome: human gut; feature: human-associated habitat; material: faeces | place: Denmark | collected 2008/2010 | reverse complement strand
CCTTGTCGCTTAAAGCGACTGAGGAGCACGTGACTTTAGTCGTGTGAGATCCACCGGAAGGTAGACTGATAGGGAAAATTAAAAGAAGATAATAAGGTTATTTAGAATCATAAGAGGATGCCAGTCTCTTCTACTGGTTTTCCTGGATACCGTTACCCGGCATAGTAACAATATGCACTCTGCAACACAAAATACAGAAAATGAATTGTTGACGCATACTATATCTTGTGTTATTATGATTTTGAGATTTGTATTTGTGCCTGTAAAACAGGTAAAAAAATTTGGTTTCGGAGAAGCCCGAAAGAAAAATATGAGGAACATGGTTCCTGCCTTTTGTGAGAAATTAGGTCATTTAGAATGAAACGTTCTAAGTGGCCTTTTTTTATTGCAAAAAAACAAATACGAATCAACATCTTGAAAGGAGGAAAAATAAAAAATCCAAAAGAAAGGAGACTGGAAGAACTGGTAAGAGTAAAAGAAGGAAAATGATAACGGACATTTGGGATTCATTCTGAATGTTTTTTGTTATCGAATCAAAAACAACAAGGAGTGTGCACATGAATAAGTCTATATTTATCGGACGGATGGCAACGGATCCAAAGGTGATGTCTTCAGCGGGAAAAAAGACAGTCGCGTATTTTCGGATTGCGGTTGAGCGAAATTTCAAGCAGGAAGGAGCTCCGAATGCTGATTACTTTAGCTGTGTCACATTTGGGGAAAGAGCTGAGTTTGTAGCAAAGTATTTTTATAAGGGCAAAAAAATCGCTTTAGAGGGCGAGATGCATAATGATAACTATACAGGTAATAGTGGCGAAAAAGTATATGGTATGAGACTGCTTGTAAACGACATTGAGTTTGTAGACAGTAAGGACGAAAGTGAAAATGTGAGCCAGAACGGACGTACCAATCGGAATTCCTCACAGCCCTCACGAAATAGTGAATCAAATTCCAATGGACGATCCAGCCAGAATCCAGGAAATTCCTATCAAAATTCGCCATACTACAAAAACACGAACCAGGGGAAAACAAACCGTACAGGAAGTAAACCACAAAGAGCCCAGTCTTCACGCCAGAATTCACAAAACCGCTACAACGTAGATGAGAAATTTATGAATATGGGAAATGAAGAGATGGGAGATTTTTGCTGATAACAAAGGAGAAAAAAATGGAACGAGTAAAAAAATGGTGCCAGGCACACCAAAAAGCCTGCCTGATAACTGGAATTATAGGAATGCTTTTGTCACCCTTTTTATGGCCGCTGTTTTTAGCAGTGATTGTACAGAGTCTGACACTGGGCCTTCCAATTGCAGCAGGTATCTATTGTTACAAATATCTGAATGAAAAAAAGGAGAATCCGAATGAGAATGATGAACAAAAACGCAGCCACCCTGAAACCAAGAAACCAGCTCCCGGTAAAGTACGCGGTCATGCTGAAGCGCCCGGTGGCGTTCAAAAGAGTCCGGATGAAACGCGGTCAGAATCGGTAAAACAGAGGAGAAAGCAAGGAAGAAAACAGGGAAGAAAAAGAGGTGTTTCCGGAGGTGATGGACCAAAATGAAATGTAAAGCAGTCCGGTGTATCTATTACAATGCAGGAAATGGATACACCGTTGCCTCCTATGTGACGGAAGAAACCCTTCCCAAGGAAGTAAGCAGCCAGAAAAATGGCAGATATGGCATGTTTATGGCAATTGGAAATGAGCTTCCGACTGAGGATGGCCTTGAAGTAGAACTGAACGGAACCTGGAAAGACGGAAAATTTGGAATGCAGTATAAGGTTTCTTCTTTTCAGATTGTATTACCCACGAGCACAGAAGGAATCAAGGCATACCTGGCCTCTGACATTATTAAGGGAATCGGGCCAGTGCTTGCCGAGCGGATTGTAGACCGTTACCAGGAAAATACGTTTGAAGTTCTTGAAAAAAATCCTGAGAAGTTACTGGAAATCAAAGGCATTACCCGAAAAAAGCTCTCAGAGATTCTGGAAGGATACCGTGGCAGCGAGACTTTGCGGCAGTTAATGGTGACCTTATCTCCCTTTGGGGTGACACCAAGGAAGGTGGCGCAGATCCAGGAACACTTTGGAAATGCAGCCCCACTCATCATTCAGAACACGCCATTTCGTTTGTGCGAGATTCCTGGGTTTGGATTTCTAACGGTGGATCCGATTGCGGTAAAAGCAAAGAATTTTAAGCCAGATGAGCCTATGCGGATCAAAGCAGCGATTCTTCATATTATGTCGGAAGCAGAAGGCGAAGGCCATCTATACCTGACTTGTGAGGAAATCTTAAAGCGGACAGCCCTGCTTTTAAATCATAAAAAGGAAACCGGACTGGTGCCAGAAAGAGCCATCCGGGATGCCGGAAATGAAATGATCCGTAAGGATGGGACCCTGGTGTGTAGTGATGGCGGATTTTATTTAAAGAATAGTTTTCGTGCAGAACTTGGAGCCGCTGCATCTCTGGTTAAACTGATCCTGCGAGGTGGGACACAAAGTTATCAGGTGGACTCCATTATAAGCAGCATTCAGAAAAAAGAGAAGATTCTACTAAATGTCAGGCAAAAAGAAGGAATTTTAAGAGCATTTCAATATCCGGTTACCATCATTACCGGAGGACCTGGACGTGGAAAGACGACAGATATCAGCTTTATCATTGAGGTAGAGAAAATTCTTCATAAGAACGCGGAGATACTGTTATGTGCTCCAACTGGTCGTGCCAGACGAAGGATGAGTGATTGTACTGCTTATCCCGCTCTGACGATTCATAAAGCAATTGGGTTAAAAGGAGAAGCGGGTGAGGAAGAATGGGACGAAGAGAGTATGCTGGAGGCATCTCTTATCATTGTGGATGAGTGCAGTATGATCGACATGCCACTTATGGATAAGTTTTTGTCTCGGGTGCCTATTGGAACCCGCCTGGTATTCTTAGGCGATAAAGACCAGCTGGAATCAGTGGGACCGGGAAATGTATTTAAAGAGATGATCGAGTCCGGTGTGATCCCAGTTACAATACTAACAGAGAGCTTCCGTCAGGAAGGAAAATCCACGATTATTCAGAATGCGGATAAGATAAACGAAAGGAAAACCAATCTGTTTTTTGATGATACGTTCCAGTTTTATCCGGCAAAAGATGATGAAGAAGCAGCTGAAATTATCCAGAAGCTCTACCGGGAAGAACTTCAAAAAAACGAAAACCGGGTAGAAGGGGTTCAGGTGCTCTCCCCGCTTCGAAAGGATACGAAGGTAGGTGCAGATGCATTAAATCCTGTCCTTCGGGATATCGTGAATCCGAAGCGGTACGGTTATCCGGAAATTAAGAATGGATCGACTACATATCGGGAGAGAGATCTCGTTATGCAGCTGAAAAATGAGGAAGATGTGGCAAACGGTGACGTGGGAGAAGTCCTAAATATCTATAAAGCAGACGGGAAAAGCAGGATGCGTGTAGATTTTGGGGATGGAAAAATCATGGAATATACCGAAGGGGATATATGGCCGTTAAATCTGGCTTACTGTATCACCGTCCATAAGGCACAGGGTTCGGAATATCCAGTAGTGATCCTGCCGATGCTCACCTGTTTTTATCGGATGCTGCGGAAAAATCTTTTCTATACCGCAGTCACAAGAGCAAGGCGTGGGGTGAAAATAGTAGGAAGTAAAAAGGCAATGGTAATCGCAATCAATAACGATACGGTGAGCAAACGAAATACCATGTTTGGTTACCGGATCAAAAAGATTTACAAAGCTTACCTGGAACAGGAAAAGAAATCAGCATAACAAAGATCAGCAGGATATGAGACGCAAAATGCTCATACCCTGCTTTTCCATATGGAGGAATCAAAATGCCAGAAATCTGTTTTTATGAACCATGGACCTATCAATTGGCACTGCCGGAGAAATTTGAGCAGATTTTAGAAGAGACTAAGAAAAAAAGAATCAGCTATGAAGCGGAAGACTGCTCCAGATATAATACGCGGACAAATGGAAAATCTGCAAAGCTTCATCCGCCTACTTTGGCTGCTATTTTTAAGCTTTTTGGAATGAAAGAGAAAGAAGAAGGTGCTGCCGGAATTCAGCTGGCAGAAAAGTCTGTTCGTTATTTTTGCTTGGAATACCCGGTGGAGCAGGAACTTTGTGTCATGACGTACAATTATCAAAACGGAAGATTCTGTGGAATTAGAAAGAAAAAGGATCCCGCAGGAGAAACAACAAAGATGCCTGGCGTTTTAAAGGGAAAATCTACCGGGGAGGAGTATCTTGCAATGCTTGTCTATGCAAGTATAGTTCCCGAAAGCCAGTATTACGACGATGAGTTTCATACCTGCTTTGATGAACTGAAACGTGCTATAAAAGCGGGACTGGCGGGGCAGGCGCTCAAAATGTCCTTTCGCTGCTGTGATAACCTGTATCTGCGGATGACTGCCACAACGGAGGATGCCATTTCTTTTGACCGGAACCAGTTTGCGGAAGGAAAACTGAAGGATAGTTTTCACCCATTTGACCTGAACTCCGGAATTTATGCGCCAAATGCCTGTATAATTGGTACTTTTAAAGTGCTGGGAGTAAAAGGAAGGAAGAAAGGTGCTGCTATTTCGGAGTTAAAGATGGAGTATGCAGGACATTTTAACTGCCGGCATAGTGAAAAAGAGAGGATCCCCACGCTTCCAGAGGATTACATTGTGAGCCAGGAGGTGGAAGAAATCCTGGAAATGGTCGTTCATACCCCGGCAAGGCTTTTTATGATGACGGGGGAAGCTGGAACTGGAAAAACCACAGATGCCAGGATGATCGCACAGATATTAGGTCTTCCCTATTATGTATTTACCTGTGGGCCTGGTACAGATGAGCTGGAGCTTCTTGCAAGTACGGTACCAAACATGGGAACGAAAAAGAAAACGCTTCCAGTGCTTCCAGCCTTTTACGACCTTCAGATGGATCCAGCTTCCGCACTTTGTGTACTTAGCGGAAACTATGAAGAGGGCATTTCAGAAGAAGCTGCATTTGAAAAACTTTTGCGCCTTGCTTATGAAAAAGGATATGAAAGTGCAAGGGCAGAGAAGGATTTTTTGTTGCGGGAATCAGAGATCATAAAAGCGTGCCGTCTTCCTTCCGTTTTGGAAATTCAGGAGCCGTCCATGATTGAAAAACCGGGGACGCTTACAAGACTGAACTCCCTTTTTGATGACGGAGCGGTGACGGATCTGGTTAATGGGGAAAAAATAAAGAGAAATAAAGATACCATTGTGATTATGACTACAAACCTGGATTATGTGGGCTGCGGAAATTTTAACCAGTCGGTATTATCCCGTATGAGCCTGATCCAGCCCAAGCAAAATCTCACAGAAGAGGAAATGAAGCGGCGGGTTATTGCACGTACCGGATATGGGGATGAGAAAGGATTAAACTTTATGGTTTCGGCCATTCAAAAAATCCATGCTTATCTGAAGGAAGAAGATCTTCAGGATGGTGTGTGCGGCTATCGGGAACTGGAAAACTGGGTGCGTACCTTTCAGGCAATTAAAGATGTCAGGCGCGCGGCACAGGTTGCGGTTATCAGTAAAGCCACAATGGATCCGGAGGAACAGGAACATCTGATGAAGACCTATGTGGAACCGTATTGTTAGAAACAGGAGAATCGAAATGAAGGATACTTATAGAGAGCGGATCAAGGAAGAACAAAAAAAGTTAAGCCCCAAGCAGGTCTTTTTTTCAGAAGGCTACCGGAAGCTTTTTAGAGACCTTGCAAATGAAGTGGCAGGGGAAAAGCTGGAGCAGCTGCTTTTGTACCAGAGTACAGAAGACGGGCTGGCAGGATGGAATGATGGGAAACGAATCGGCATCAACATTGACAATCTCATCACAGGCAGCTTTTTAGAACTGGAACAAAAAAGTGACAGCCTGATCGGGATATTAGGACATGAATGCGGCCATGCCAGATTTACGGATTCTGCACTTCGGAAAGTCTATGTGCAGAACATGCTGGCAGGCGTCTGGTATCCGGATGCACCAGAGCCGGAAAACGAGGACGAAGAAAAAGCCCTGAATGAGATGGATACCTGTCTGGCCGGGAAAAATCCAGTGGTGGTTCCCCTTCTGACAGAATGTGCGTCTTATATCAGCAACCTTTTAAATGATGTGTACATAGAGGAAAAGATGTGCAGCCTGTTTCCTGGAAGTATCAAAAAAGGAATTCTGATCAACCGGAGACGAAACGTGGAATGGCTTCCCCCGTTAAAAGAACTGCTAGAGGGAAATTCAGATCCGGTTTCCGTTTTTTTAAAGGTACTTGTACAGTATGCCCTTCGGGGATATGCCAATTCCTGGAATATGGAAAGCTGTGAGATGCTGGATACCTTAAATGAAGTGAAGCAGTTTGTGGATCTGTCGGTGACAGCGGACAGTGATCTGATCCGTTACCAGGCCACCAACCAGATTCTGCTTAAGATGTGGAAGTATTTTCGGAATCTTTTGGAAGAACTGAAGCAGGAATGCAAGGAACCAGAAGAAAACGAGGAAGAGCCACCGCAGGAGGAAGAACCGTCGGAAGCAGAAATGTCTCAGGAAGAACCGTCGGAAAAAGAACCGGCAGAAGTGGACGAGCCACCGGAGGAACCGTCGCAGAAAGAACCACCGCAGGAAGAACCGGCAGAAGAAAAATCAGCAGGGGAAGAAAATTCTACAGAGGAAGATAGAAAAGAGGCATCCCAGGGAAATGGAAAATCCATGGGAGAAGAGGAAGAAGAATCCTCCACAGAAGAAACGGAATCCAAAGGGGAAGAAGAACCTGTAAAAAAAAGTGATACTTCTGGAGATAACAACCGGGAAGCTTCTAAGCAGACCGGGGAGGAGTCTCCAAATTCTTCAGAGAAGGAAAATAAATCAGAAACGGTATCTGAGAAAGCTTCTTCAGAAGAGAAATCTAAGGAAGCTGTAGGCGGTAAAGAAGGTCCAAAAGATTTTTCTTCGGATTCCTCCGATGAGGATCTTCCGACAGATGTATCCGGAAATGGAAAGGACGAGGCGAAAACCGGGAAACAAACAGAAGAACTGACGGAAGAACAACTAAAAAAGCTGGAGGCAGCTATGGGGGAGTATCTAAAAGAACTGACCGAAGATCTTCCCAAATTTATTCAGGAATCGGAAGTGGATGAGACTGCCTTACCGGAACTTGAAAATGCCACGGTGGTCCAGGTTTCGAAAGAGGATAAGGAAGAACGGGAAGGCGCAGATGAAAAATCTGACCTGATACTGCAAAAAATCCTTTTGGATTTAGTATCAGAAACCGTGGATCAGGATATGGGAGTAGAAGCCCAAAACCGTCTGCAGGAGGAACTGGATGGGATGGAATTTGAAGCAGCCCATAACATGGTAAAAAAAGAGGTTCTGTATAAGAACACCTTCACAGAAACAGAAAAAAGCTGGCTGTCTGCATATGAAGCTTCGGCAAGAAAGGTAGAAAAAAGGCTTCGGACCAGGCTTCTTCCAATCCTGGAAAACCAGAAGGAACGGACGGAACGTCGGATGTATCTTGGAAAAAAGCTGGATATGCGTGCCATTGCAGATCCAGGCGGTGCCGTATATAAGCGGACATTTCCAGGAAAGAAAACAGATGCGGTGGTCTGCGTGTTGGTAGATAATTCTGGCTCCATGATAGGTCATCGTATAGAAGCAGCCAAGGTAGCAGCCCTCACCTTATACGATTTTTGCAGGAAAGCCGGAATCCCCATTCTGGTTTACGGGCACCATACGGATGGTTACGATCATCGTGATCCAAGTGAGGAAACCGTTTATTTTCACAGTTATGCAGAGTTCGAGGAAGACAGAAACGACCGTTTGCGGATCATCACTATGGAAAACGATGGCAGTAACCGGGACGGGGCAGCCCTTCTATTTATGGCAAATAAGCTTTTAAAACGTCCGGAAAAACAAAAACTGTTGTTCCTTATCAGTGACGGACTGCCAAATGCAACCCGTTATTTTGGAAGCTATGCCACAGCAGACTTAAAAAAGATTAAGGAAAAACTTGGAAAGAAAGGAATTTTGTTTCAGGCAGCAGCGATTGGCTGGGATAAAGAAGCTATCCGGAAGATTTATGGAAATGCCTATCTTGATATATCAAGCTTAGAGCAGCTTCCCATCCGACTGACAAAGCAGCTGGCAAAATTACTTCGAAGAGTAAACTAAAAGGAGGAGCATGATGCAGCATAAAAAAAGAAAAAAGATTTATTCCGAACAGTTGTTACAGATCCATGAGGATTCAAAAAAGATACATCCGGGAAAGGAAATCTACGCAACCGGGTATGTGATCGAGCTGAAAAAAGATTGTTATTTTGCAGGCTTTCAGGATGGAAAAATTCTGTGCCGCTCATTTGAGTATGCCCGTTATTTTTCTAACACCCACAGTGCGGAACAGTTTGTAAAAGAATATCTTGGATATGCAGGATTAAGATGCAATCTTTGCAAGGTGGCCTGGGGGCTTGCCGTTCACGGATTAGAGCCCGGATGGAAGGAAAACCTGAAGCCCTATAAAAACCAGGGGCAGATCCTTCAGTTCTCGTCTTATCACGATGGCGTAAAATATCAAAAAGAAAACCATCTGGAACAGACAACCTATGTTCTGCCTCTTGTGGACAGGGAAAAAGAACTTTATATTGCAGCGTAACTTTTTGGGGGACAAGTCGTCCCCCTTAATTAATAGGAAGAAATAATTTTAAATGGAGGCAATAACATGACCGTAAGGAAAGCTGGAAAAGGAATCGTAAGAAGCGGAGGCGGAACTTACCAGATTGGATATACCGACCTGTATGGAATGGAACAGGAAACGGAACTTAGTGCATTCGGGATGAAGGATCTGGAAGAATTGTGGAGTTCCTTGTGCCCGGAATTTGAATGCCGAAAAAACAGTATCCGCTATATAGAAAGAGCGTGAAAAGAATAAGGTAGGACTTTGTACCTGCAGAAATGGAGTGAAAAATATGGGAATGTATCATAAAAATCACCTGGTGGGACCTGGATTTAAAAGAATGGCAAAACGCCAGACTTCAAAAGGCATGAGAAGGGCAGCGAAAAAAAGCTGTCAGGAACTTTTTGAGGACAGTATTACACTGACCAGAAAAAGCCATAACCTGCATGGAATTGATGCATTTAAGTTTAGTTGAAAAAGGAGAGGCAAAGAATGGAATGGAACATCTATAAAGACTGGCTGGATCCCGTCTTGTACCGGCAGATGGTATCCATGATCTATCAGCTGTCCTCAAATGCGGACAAAGAAGCATTTTTAAAACAGGAGAGAGAAAACAGCCTGTTTTATGGAATCTGTGAGCACAGCATGGAGGAAGAATATAATCTTCACTATCCCGGAGAAGTATTAGAGCGTATGAAAGAGCGGAGAACCATGACAAAACCGGTTTACCGGGCTCTTGGGCTTGCGCTTGCAGGGACATCCTGCATTCAGGAGACCTGTATGTTTAATGGTACCCAAAAAAGCGGCTTCTGGAAACAGTTTGGCAAGGTACTTGGAGAAAAGGATTTGTGTTACCTTGCAGTCCGGTGTCTGCTTGCAACAAAAGATCGCAAGCTCTGGGTGGATGCCCTGCACCAGTATCCATATGAAAAAGTGGAGGAAATGATCTTTATCCTTTCCGTTTTTCCAGAGTCGGATACGTTATGGCAGAAATTAAAGGGAAAGATCGCGGCCTGCTTTGGAAGGGAACGCAGGCTGTCTGTTTACGAAGACTGGCATTTTTATGCCTGGATTGCCATGAAATATGAGAAACGGCTGAAAAATGACCGGACCAAAGAAACTGCGGTGTTAAAACAGGTGGTAAAACTTTCCCAGACAAATGCGGCGAATGCAAACGGGGCGTTGGAGGAACAGCTTATAAAAAATGGATATAAAAAGGAAGAGGTCATTTTTTTAAATGGCATATTGACAGGGGCACGAAGATACCTGGATCCGAACTCATTGACTGCGGAGAAGATTGCAGTAAAGGTATTGAAAACCTTTCTGCCAGGAGAAAAGATGTATCCGGATGTGGTGTATGAGTTATGTGAAACTTTTTTAAGAAAATACGACTGTTTTCCAGTGCGTCTTGGTGGACAGGAAAAAATCCAAAATTGCCTGTATGGAATGAAGGTGGAAAATGTCCGGACTTTCTTAACGCTGTTTCCTTTTCGAAAAAATGGGATGAAAGAGTGGCATTATATTAATTTAAACCAGGAAAAATGGCACTGCATGGCCACGCAGCTTAAGGAGGAAGAGTTTGAAAAGTGCGTAAATGACACCCTGCGAAATGGGACATTTGAAAAACCAGAGCTGGAATCCTATCTTGCAGCCTATCAAAAGTTGACCGGACGGGAGTATGTGGAAATCTTCTGGAAGAAAATAGATTACGATCTTCGTCATGTCTTTCATCTGTTAAGCGAAAATGAGATCCTGGATGCCGTCGGTCTTATGAAACAATTTTTAAAGGAATACCGGGAAATGAGAAACAAAGAACCGGATCCGGATGCTTTTGAACCGATCCCTTTTATCGGAGAGGCTGATACCGGGGAGGATCAGACCGGGGAGGCAGAAAAAGTATTTGGGGAGAAATGGGATAGCATGTTGTATTACCTGAAAGCAGATATGGAAGATATAAATACCATGACCAGTTTTTCCATGTTAAAGCTCGTCATTACCCAAATTGGAATAGAGGGAATCCCGGGAATTCTGGAACCATGGAGCATGATCCAGAGAACCTTTTCATTGTATCCGTATGGAATTAGTCGTGGAGAATGCGAGATCTGCCGCCCGCTGTTGGAAAGAGGTGTACATCAGGAATTATTTATGTGGATCGAGGAACATCTGTTTTTAACAGATGTTGGAAACTACATCAGCTTTTTGAGGAGCATCCTGTTAAAAGACAGTACAGGACTTTGGATGGAACCAAAGGAAGCTATGCAGATGGCAAAAGAAATCCTTCCCTATCTGGAGGACAGTAGTGGGAAAGAAACGCTGCGAAGAAAATACATGTCAGAGGAAGAACTGCGAAGCCTTGAAATGGAAAAAGAGTGGAAACAGATACAGGAAACAAGGATGCGAAAGCTGGAAGAGGAAAAGAAGATCAAAAAGGAATTTAATCTTCTGCTTCGGAAAAATAAGGGGACAAATCAGCTTTTCGAACAGATCTATGACTTTTATTACTATGGAAGATATGCGGAAGATTCCTTACGTGCCAGGATCATTCTTTCCTATATGCGGGATTATCTGGACAGAAGAGGAAAAATTGTAACCAGCAAAGAGGAAATAAAATATCTGCTGTTGCTGTTTCAGAACCTGTATAAAAATGAAAAGATAGAGTTAGAGGGCATCAGGCAGATGGTAGATTTGATGGAGGTTGCATAATGATTGAAGTGATAAAAAGACATTTAGCGGAACGAAATATGCTAAAAACGGCGGGACTCTCTCTTTGTTACCTGGAAAAAAAGGGAGAAGAAAAATGTGTACGGGCAGCAGAAGCCATCATTCAAAATGAGGTTATGGATGTGATCCCGTCCTTGTGGGAACAGGTATGTTTGTACATGATGGAAGATCCGGAAACGATTACCTATCTTGGAAACCTGAAAAAAGAGGGATGTGAGCTGAATGCATACCGGTTCCAGCGGATCCTATTGGATGCAGGGATAGATAAAGTTTCAGATTTTTCCTATGAACAGGTAAAAGCCGTGTATTTTGATCCGCTGGTAACCGATGGAACCGCTTATTCTTATATGAAATATTATGGAGAGCAGAATGTAAGCAAAGAAGAAAAAGAACAGCTGGTAAAAAGTATTGCCATGTGTATGGATGTGCTGGACTTTGAGAAGGCAGGGGAAAAAGACCGTATGCTGCTTGTGAATCCGGTATTTTCTTCAGAGCTGCTGCTTGATCTATTGGAAAATGTAAACAACCTTAAAATTCTTCAAGATCAAGATCTGATGGAGCTTGTTAACACGCTTGCCGGGTATGAAGCTGAGATCCGGTCTCTAAATCAGAATCAGTTCGATCAGATGAAGGAAAGACCTGTTGAGATACTGGAAAAGTTAAGGATTGTGACCAGGTACATTGAAAAAGAGAATCTGACAGATGGATTAAACTTATGGCTGTGGAATGAAGCTCTGTATGAGGATTTGTGTAAACTGGAACGGGCATTTACAGATGGCGCGGATCCAGCCGAGGTATTTTCCAGCAAAGTGTCCTATGTGAATACCCTGTACCAGAATCCCGTATCAAAAATTTCCCTGTCCAGTCTAAGTGAAGAAAAGTCCGAGATTCTATTATATGCCATCACACAGAAAAAGAAGGCATTCTTAAATCTGATCAATGAGGAAGCGGAACTTTTTTATGATCTTCCAAATGCTTCCATGCTGTTAAAGAAAGAGGTGTACCAGGAGTATATAAACTTAAATACCCTTAATCGGAAGAATTTAAAAGATAGTGCGGATCTGATTTTATCGCGTGACAGATTTGAACTTTTGGCAAAACGGGAGCATACATTTGAAGAGTTAAAGCTTCTTTGTACTGCAAAAGAGGCAGTAATCGAGCTGTATGAACAGCTGACCTGCAAAAGTGATGAAAGACTTCTGGTTCTTCGGGAACTGATAAAACGGGAGTGTGTGCCGCATTCCTTTTGGGAAGGCCAGATAGAACCGCTTGCAGCTGCATTATCCAAAAAGCCGTTATCCAGATGGATCCGGGAGGACTTTCGGAACATTCCGGATTTAAGCTATGGAACGGCACTGTGGCTTCTTGTTTACCGCGAGCAGCTAAAAGGCATGGAAAAAGAGATCACCATGGAACAGCAGGCTCTCTTTTTACTAAAAGACCTGGCGCTGGTAAAAAAATGTAATTCGCTAAGTGAATTAAAAGAACAGCTGATTTTAGGGGATATTTCCTGGAGGCTGCTAAAAGAAAAACTGGCATTTTCAGAAGAATTTATACAGGAAAATGCCGCTCGAATCGGCAACTTTCTCTTTGTGGGCGGGGCTGAGATCATGGAAACTTTTCTGGAACGGCAGCCCTCCAAAATCGAAGAGATCCGGAGGCTGGTT
>OGOP01002046.1_pt1 | contig 13074 bp, 7 predicted proteins | sample 1552591 | NCBI WGS metagenome assembly OGOP01 (sample SAMEA2580120, study PRJEB22360) | human gut metagenome | biome: human gut; feature: human-associated habitat; material: faeces | place: Denmark | collected 2008/2010 | reverse complement strand
GGCTCAACGACATGGAGCTGAGAGATGTGCCATAGTTGCACGGTTTGCTGAGAGTTGGGTCAGAATGGGTACCTTTGATTTATACAGATGGAGAGGTGATCGTGAAGGGATTAGAGATTTGTCTGATTATGTGATTAATGAGTTGTTTACTATTAATGGAGTAAAGTTTCAGAATTTTGAAAGAATTGTTAAGACTGGCCCTAACTTTTTCAAATTAAATGATAAGTTACTAGGCGAATTGACTGATTACGATAAAATGTATTACGAAACAGTAGTAAGAAATGCAGAGACCACTGCAATTTGTCAGTGCTATGGGTTTTTAAATGGGGTTTTGAATACTGACAATACATCAATCTTAGGTTTGACTATAGATTTTGGGCCATTTTCCATAATGGATAAATATAATCCAAACTATACACCAAACTCAGAAGACCACGAAGGTAGATATGGATATAGAAATGTTCCTACTGCAATTTGGTGGAATTTGACTAGATTGGGAGAGGATTTGGCAGAGTTGGTTGGAGCTGGTAATGAGTTGTTAAATGACCCACTGTTTCAACAAGGTATTAAAGAAGAGTGGGAAGATTCAATTATCAAGCGCGCCACAAAAATTATAGAAATTGGTGGAGAAATATACCAGTATGCTTTTACTAAAAAATACGTTGAAACATTTTTCAATCGATTGGGTTTATCACATGAATTGATAGATGCTCAAAACCCGGAAATACAACGTACCGATGTTATTGTTCCGATGTTGGATGTGTTGTACAAGATTCAAACCGATTTTAATTTGTTTTTCTTGAAATTGCAGGATTTAGATCTTGACTCTGGTGATTATGCTTTGATTGCAGAAAAAGAGTTCTTGCCAAACTATGATTTCAACACATACAGACAGCACAAAGATGATTTGATAAAGCAAATTAGTGAATGGTTGATACTATACCACGAATTAAGGAACAAAACCAAGAAATATAAATCAACTCCTGATCCAGCAAAATACAACCCTAAATTTTTACCAAGAAATTGGATTTTAGATCAAGTGATTCAGCAAGCAGAAAGCTCACGTGGGGCTGAGACAACATATCTTGAAAAATTGCAGAAAATGAGTTCCAACCCATATGACGAAACTAAATGGGGAGATGAATTGAAAGATTTAGAGCAATCTTGGTTACTTCAGGGTAACAAAGGGGATGAGTTTGCCATGTTACAGTGTGGCTGTTCAAGCTAAGTAGTTGTAGTAGCAATTTTAGAAAATATTACTATTGTTTAAAATATTCAAATAAAAAAAAATATCATTAGTATCTAACTAACTATAAACTGTTTGTCGTTTATTCAATAAAATAAGCAAGCTCGATTTTATTAAGATTTAAATGATTTCTTAGCATCGTTGTAACCTCTTTCGAATTCTTTGTGTGCTTCCTTTTGCAAATGTTCTGGTAATTGTGCAATCTTAGCATCAAGATGGTCAACACCTGTTTTGAATTTGGAACTAAGTCCTTGATGGCTGCCAGAAGAGTGGGTACCATGCCCAGTAGAAGTTTGACCATAACTGGAATCGCCATGTCCACTACCAGTGGTGGCAGCACCGTATCCTGCACCAGCACCAGCACCAGCAGCTGTACCAGTATGTGATGATCCATAACCAGAAGAAGAAGAACCATGAGCACCAGTGGTTGTACCACGGGCACCAGTTGATCCATGGGAGCCAGATTGAGTAGATCCGTAACCAGTGGAGTCATGAGTACCGTGAGTACCATGAGTACCTGTTTGTGATGATCCATAACCAGTGGTACCGTGAGAACCAGTTTGTGAAGACCCGTAACCAGTAGAATCGTGTGTACTAGAAGCACCGTGAGTACCAGTTTGTGACGATCCATAGCCAGTAGTACCATGAGTACCAGTTTGAGAAGATCCGTAGCCAGTAGAATCATGAGCACCAGTAGTACCATGGGAACCAGTAACGCCAGATCCATAACTTCCACTTGTTTGTTGTTGATCATATCCAGTAGAACCATATCCACCAGCAGAAGATCTATCAACGTGACTACCAGAATGAGTGGAACCTTGTTGATGACCACTAGCAGTGTTTGATGATCCGTATCCAGTACCAGATTGACTAGTACCACCATAAGCAGCGTTGGTCAGGTCAGCACCTGTAGCGCCAACACCAGCAGCACCAGCACCAGAACCAGTACCAGCGCCGGCACCGGCGCCATATCCAGAAGTACCACTACTGGCTCCTTGGTTTTGACCAGTCAATGAATCTTTTGCACTATCAGCAGTTTTTCCAGCTTTATATTGCTTATACTTGTCTTGGGCAAGATCAGTACCAGTTTGACCGTCTTTGCCACCGGCATATTTCCCGGCTTGGCTGTTGATGTTGTCAACATCATCCTTCTTGATTCCTTTTAATTTGTCAGTTAAACCCATTGTTTGTTATTGTTGTAAATTATAGATATAAGTTATTTGTAATTGATATTCAATTGAGTTCTGAAAATACCAAAATCAATCGAAAGCAATTGGGAATTACCCCCTTTATATATATTTACATTGAGTCTCGGGAGCAATATAGGGGAGAAATTTCACAATTGAGAGTAGTGGAATTCTCCAAACGACCTGTGTATAGTTACGTCATTTCCAGATATTTACCAATTTCATACTTTCCCCGTTTTTTTTTCAGTTGCTATACCGATTTCAATATTGTTGCTATTTAAACCGAAGACTGAAATATAAAATGTGTGGATCCAAAGAATATAGCAAACAAGCAACACTAACAGATGAAATGAAACAAAGAGCAATAACAAATAATATACTAGAGCCTCGTGGCTCAGAGAAAAGATGACCAATGTCATACACAGTTTCAACTCAGCCTATCGAATTCTCGGTAGCATTGCTATTCTGCTTAGTTCTCGGATCCTCTATTTTTATCTATTTTGTTGCTAACATGGTTGCCAATTACAATTGTTCAACCCTGAGTTGTTTTTCACCGAATATGCAATTGTGCTAGAAACTCTAGAAAGTTCTTTTCGGAGAAGGCGAGAAAACAATAAGAGAAAACTTTCAAGATCCAAAATGTTTGCCACAATTGTTTCTATCAATTGTGGATTCTTCACACAATGCAAAGTATTAACTCTTTCAGTACAATAGCCACTCAAGACAATAGTAACTTATTGAACCGATAGACGGAACATTGTATTTCTTTGATATATTTTTTGAGAAGCATAACCTTTGTATAGTCAACGTTGCGGTTAGGTTTCTGTTTCATTGTACTAAACGAGGTTTCTCTTTGGTTTCAATGAGACATTTTTTTAAACTTGTCGTCTAATGAAAACAGCAAAATCAAAAACTACACATACTCTTACCAAACCAGTAAAAGTCCACCCCTGAAAATATATACGATAGAACTTTCTACTTAGAAATACATTTAATTCCATTAGAGGGGCGAAAAAATAGATGCATACGACATTTCAACAGAAGCATATGAGTGTAAGTTGATAAATCTGCTCTTACACTTTGGAAAAATAATACTTCAATATTGAATGATCGTTTGACACACAGAAGTTTAAGTATACTTTATACGCTGCGTGTAGTTGATTTAAAGTTTCTTCCAATTGTAGCGGAATTGATCAGGTTTAATGCTTTTTGGAATATTTCGAACAATAAACACAACAATTGATACAAATGTACCACATTTATTGATTTACTCCTTAACAGAACCCATAATTCAATGCCCAACCTGAACCTGGGGCAGAAGTAGGAGATATATGTAAAACGTAAAGTCAAAAGAAAAGAGACAAACAAAAAGACTCTGGAAAAAAAAACTTCCTCAGTAAACAAAGAAAATGGCGATGCAACAAGAGGTTGTCGCCAGAACCAGTTATCCGGTTGACTGCGTTGGCCAACTTTGAGACTATATTACGGGCTTCCTACTTTCAATACTACATCAAAAGACACATCAAAAAATATACGTATATTAAAATCTTTTATAACTTGTTTCCATCAAACCATTCTTGTTCCAATAAATATAGAAATTACTCTCTAGGAATACTTGCGCATGTAGTTTAATATGATAGGGATAGGGTGTAGTTCTTTTAATCCTTGGGTTCTGGTCTCAAATCAGATCTTCTTGGGGCTTCCAATGGATGTAACTGAGCTAAATACGTGATTGCCCACATTAAATAACACATTGACAATGCTAATATTACTGATGATCTAAAGACAGTTGTGTTCTCTTTTGGTGCAAACACCCATGCCAAACATGATAAGGCAACAACTACTATGAATACGGCAACAACAGAATATCTAAATCGTATATGTTAGTAACTCAAATTACGCCATAAATAATGTAAGTCTCTTGTACTGAAAAAGATACATACCCACTCATTTTAGATAATTGTGTATCTTTACTGTTAGGTTTTAATCGACAACTGATATTGTTGATAACTCTCAAATTCGATTTTTTTTTTTGCGTTAGTGTACCTTTTTTGTTTTGAGATTTTGATTTTTTTTTTTTACATCTGCTGAACTTTCTTCGAACTTGTATACAAACACCCACATAACTAAAAATATTCTAAATGGTCTCCCAACAGGTCTCTAATTGGCTTTTCAATGTAATTCAACCACTGTATGAACATAAGAAAGAAGTGTATGCTCATGTTTTCCAATTTTTACAACTACATTTGAAGAAAAATCTTAATTTTAAAATTAGAACGCAAATCTACACCTCGAGTGGGTCAGGAGAGCCTAATCTATTGATAAACTTGTTTGGCACAATTCAGATCAATGAACAAATTGGCACACCAATTGAAATCTGGGTACCTTTTGCATATCCTTATGTTGATTATGAGAACAAAGGTGCACCTATAGTTTATATTGTTCCTGACCACAGTAAAGGTTGGTACTTAAAACCAAATAATAATGTTGATACACAAGGGATGTTTTACCACCCCTATTTGACAAGGTGGCACAGAGAATGCTTGCGATCGAATCCAGATTCTCTAAACATGTTCAGTTTGGTAGAATTGGCAAATGTGATTTACCGAAGCGTTACTACGGATTCCCCAATAGCCTCCAAGCCTCCAGGCATTACTAATACTCCCCAGAAGCCCGCAAAAGTGCCACTTGATTTTAATAGCATTTCAACAGAACAGCCATTGAATTTGCATCAATTGAATACAGAGCAACCGGCAGTAATACCCGTACAGACCACTGGTCCTCCATTACCTGCAAAACCCCCAAAAGCACAGAATGATATTTATAGTTCCACACCATTGAAGTATCAGGCACCGTTGCCATTGCCACATGAAGCTGGGAAATTTAATTATCCGGAAGAAAGAACGTCATCTCCATTGCCTCCATTAGGATTCATAAATCAACAGCCTAGTCGTTCCCCTGCAATTGCATCTGCCGTTCCCCATACCATGACACCGCCACAGCCATCGCCACCAGTTGATTTAATTGATGGTGAAAATCCATTGTCTGAAACCAATACTGGTGTCACTAACTTGACGCATGAACTATATTCTAAAATTAATCATTTCTTAAGTGAAGAAGAGAAAACCATCAAAGATGTGAACGAGAAAACCATGAAAATTAAAGTATTATACGAGCAGTTGAATCATTATTACAGTCTGGCCCTTAAAAACTCAAGTTTTTTGGATGATATTGTAAGTCAGCTTACATCTAAAGTGAGAGATTTAACACAATTAAACCAAGAGTTGGGTGTGGTTAATGAGCTTAATCATCAGTCACAAGACAGTATCGCCATTAGCTCTACTAAAAAGATTCCCTTGGATGAGATTGTTATTGCTGATCTGCCAATGATTGATACCCTATACAAGGTTAGTGCCGAAATTAATAGCATTACAGATACTATAAATTTGATATCTGGAAATTTCCATAACGAACAAGAGATTGTTAACGAGAAAAACTTCGACTCTTGTCTTAAAACAACACGGAAAATGGGTAGAGAACTTTTTTGGCTTCATTTTATAAAGTCTGAAATAGGAAACAAGCTTCAGTAAGGATTTTGTCTTATTAATAGGAAGGGGCTGTACACACTTAATGTATTCATAGAAGTATCTGTCCAAATATTCAATATATAATTTCTTTTTCCTTGTGATATGTTTATCTTCATTTTCAGGTCATAACAATCTCTATACAACGCACTCACAAAAAAAAAGACAATTAAAGAAAAGAGTTTGTATCGCCACAGACTTGAATTGCCTAATCGTTCTATCTATATTATAACATGTCGACTGAGTCTGAAAATGTGTTCAGGCAACTGTTCAGAAACTGGAATGACCGGTCGAATAGAACTACTACATCATCTACTTCAAACAGACCTGTCCTATCCGAATGGACAGATTATTTTAAAACTGGGGCAAACGATCTATACAACCGATTACCTTCATCGGTTCAGGATATAGGTGCCACAAACAATAATGTACAAGAGCCATCATGGTACAATTTGTCAAGACTAGAGAGATTAATTGGTTTTGGGTGTTGTCTCGGAGCATCTGTGTTATGCTTTGTGTTGTGTTTCTTCATGTTGCCGGTTTTGGCATTAAGACCAAGAAAATTTGGTTTGTTATGGACTGGAGGATCTGTACTTTTTGTTGTATCATTTGGTGTTTTACAGGGGCCATATAATTACGTTCGACATTTACTTTCTAGAGATCGGATATTGTTTACAGGGGTATTCTTTTCATCTGTGTTTTTAACAATTTACTCGGCCTGTATTTTGAAAAGTAGTATTTTAACCATTTTCACTAGTATAATAGAGATATTGGCTGTTTTATATTACACATTGAGTTACTTCCCCTTTGGAGCAACAACTTTGACGTTTTTCACTAGCTATGTTGTTGGGTATGTCGGGGGATTGATTGGAGGGGTAATATTTTGAGGTGTATACAAGGTTATTTTAATTTTACAACAATACATGTATGCGTATATTTATATTTTGATGTAAACTGTTGATTCTGGTATTATAATTTTTCATTATCTACCTTAGCCAATTCTTCCTTTAATTTCTCATGCAATTTTCCTAATTTATCAAAATCAGTGGCTTCAGCAGGCCAACCAACACCTAAACCTGTAGCCTCATCCTTTTTAGGAATCAAATGGAAGTGAACGTGATCAACAACTTGATGAGCAATTCTTCCGTTGTTCTGTAAAACGTTATAACCTTCACCTTCTGGAGTATTATTTTCGTCCAATTTCAAGACTTTTGTCAATTTTTTGACAACTGGTAAAATGTCACTAAGGTAGTCGTCTGGAATGTTGTGCAACTTTGCCCCATGGTGTTTAGGGATAATTAAAACGTGGGCTTCAGCAATTGGTTGAATGTCCAAGAAGGAATAAGTCTTTGCAGTTTCAATTAACTTGAAAGAAGGAATTTCACCTTTGATAATTTTACAGAATATACAGGAAGCATGAGAAGCCATAATTGAATTGGGAAATACTATAATGTCAATTGAAAGAGAACTTGAATTGAAGTGAGATTTTCACAAGCTAATAAGTTAAATTGTTTGACCTTAAGATGTGTAAGAAAAAAAAAGCAGAATGAAAATAAAGAAAAAGTGAGTTGTGGAGGTATATAAAGTTCTTAGTTTAATAAATTTTTCTTCTCTTTTCGGGTCATAGTCTCCTTAAAATTTGTAAGAGTTCGTATTCTACCCCCCTATTTAGGTATTCACCCCACTGAACTGTAGTACGTTAAACTCCGAGAATATATACAGTGGAGTGACTTTTCCAACACCTCGCCAAATCAGTTAGATATTATACCTTCTCTTTAAAGACGATTCTAACCTATCCATCATATCTAATTATGCTAAAGAAAAGGATCTGGTGATCAAATCCAGAAATGCAATTATTCAAGATGTCCAAATTTTCACCCATCCTATTTCAAACTTGTCAAAGTGGTAAGCTTTCTATATCTTACCACAGAGACACTTCCACTTCTAATAACACTTGTTGAACATTATCTTACAAACTAAGCAAGTGCTTTTTTTATAGGAATCTTTAGTATTGTTTCCGTAATGTTTATATGCAGTCTATCAATTTATGTGCACTAATTCTTGGACGGTGGCAAAATGAACAACTGGATGTATGGATAGATTTGTAGCAACTGATACCAGTTAATACTAGCAATTGAATATACACAGCTGTTGACATTCTAGTCATTCTTTAGTACACGTCTCTCTTTTTTACCGTATACTCAATTTGGACATACTTTTTTCTTTATCTTCTGCTTTGAGAAGGTTCTAGTCTTTACAAAAAAAAAAAATATTTGACAACCAAATCAAATTTGAATCAGTGTTGAAATTCTGAGGGCGATCAACACCACAACAAACAACAGAGGAATAGAAAAAAAAATCCAGCACACCAATTTTAATTTTTCCTTTCAAAACTCTCTTTCTTATCCCACATTTAGTTTATATTTTTATTTCTACACCATAAATTTCTACAAATAACACAAATTATGACTGGTGAAGAAGATAAAAAACAACATTTTGATGCTTCTGGTGCTTCTGCTGTAGATGATAAAACAGCAACTGCAATTTTAAGAAGAAAAAAGAAAGATAATGCCTTGGTCGTTGATGACGCCACCAACGATGACAATTCTGTCATAACCATGTCGTCAAACACAATGGAATTGTTACAATTATTCCGTGGTGATACAGTCTTGGTGAAAGGTAAGAAGAGAAAGGACACAGTGTTGATCGTTTTAGCTGATGATGATATGCCTGATGGCGTTGCTAGAGTTAACAGATGTGTTCGTAACAATTTGCGTGTCAGATTGGGAGATATCGTTACTGTCCATCCATGTCCTGATATTAAATATGCCAACAGAATCTCAGTATTGCCAATTGCTGATACTGTTGAAGGTATTAATGGTTCCTTATTCGACCTTTACTTGAAGCCATATTTTGTTGAAGCCTATAGACCAGTGAGAAAAGGTGATTTATTCACTGTGAGGGGTGGTATGAGACAAGTAGAATTCAAAGTTGTTGAAGTTGACCCTGAAGAAATTGCAATTGTTGCTCAAGATACCATTATTCATTGTGAAGGAGAACCTATTAATCGTGAAGATGAAGAAAATAGCTTGAATGAAGTGGGTTACGACGATATTGGAGGTTGTAAGAAACAAATGGCCCAAATTAGAGAATTGGTTGAATTGCCTTTGAGACATCCACAATTATTCAAATCGATTGGTATTAAGCCACCAAAGGGTATTTTGATGTATGGTCCACCTGGTACCGGTAAAACCATTATGGCAAGAGCAGTGGCCAATGAAACAGGTGCCTTCTTTTTCTTGATAAATGGTCCAGAAATTATGTCTAAAATGGCTGGTGAGTCTGAATCCAATTTAAGAAAAGCTTTTGAAGAGGCTGAAAAGAATTCTCCTTCCATTATTTTCATTGATGAGATTGACTCTATTGCCCCAAAGAGAGACAAAACTAATGGTGAAGTAGAAAGAAGAGTTGTTTCTCAATTGTTAACCCTTATGGATGGTATGAAGGCCAGATCTAATGTAGTTGTTATTGCTGCTACTAACAGACCAAATTCTATTGATCCTGCTTTGAGAAGATTTGGAAGATTCGACAGAGAAGTTGACATTGGTGTTCCAGATGCTGAAGGACGTTTAGAGATTTTGAGAATCCACACAAAGAATATGAAATTGGCTGATGATGTTGACTTGGAAGCCATCGCTTCTGAAACACATGGTTTCGTTGGTGCTGATATTGCTTCATTATGTTCAGAAGCTGCTATGCAACAAATCCGTGAAAAGATGGATCTTATCGACTTGGAAGAAGAAACCATTGATACTGAAGTGTTGAACTCTTTGGGTGTCACTCAAGACAACTTCAGATTTGCTCTCGGAAACTCCAACCCATCTGCCTTGCGTGAAACTGTTGTTGAAAATGTTAATGTCACTTGGGATGATATTGGTGGTTTGGACAACATTAAGAATGAATTAAAAGAAACCGTGGAGTATCCTGTTTTACATCCAGATCAATACCAAAAATTCGGATTGGCACCAACAAAAGGTGTTTTGTTCTTTGGTCCACCAGGTACTGGTAAGACACTTTTGGCCAAGGCTGTTGCTACCGAAGTTTCTGCTAATTTCATTTCTGTCAAAGGTCCAGAATTGTTGAGTATGTGGTATGGTGAATCTGAGTCTAATATCCGTGATATATTTGACAAGGCCAGAGCTGCTGCTCCTACTGTGGTGTTTTTGGATGAATTGGACTCCATTGCCAAAGCTAGAGGTGGTTCTCACGGTGATGCTGGTGGTGCCTCCGACAGAGTGGTCAATCAATTGTTGACTGAAATGGACGGTATGAATGCTAAGAAGAATGTGTTTGTCATTGGTGCCACTAACAGACCAGATCAAATTGATCCTGCATTATTGAGACCAGGTAGATTGGATCAATTAATTTATGTCCCATTGCCAGATGAGCCAGCTAGATTGTCTATTTTACAAGCTCAATTGAGAAACACTCCATTAGAACCTGGTTTGGACTTGAACGAAATTGCCAAGATCACTCACGGTTTCTCGGGTGCAGATTTGTCTTATATTGTTCAAAGATCTGCTAAATTTGCTATTAAAGACTCTATTGAAGCCCAAGTAAAGATTAACAAGATTAAAGAAGAAAAAGAAAAGGTGAAAACTGAAGATGTTGATATGAAGGTAGATGAAGTTGAAGAAGAAGACCCTGTGCCTTACATTACCAGAGCTCACTTTGAAGAGGCTATGAAGACCGCAAAAAGATCTGTTTCAGACGCTGAATTACGTCGTTATGAGTCTTACGCTCAACAATTGCAAGCCTCAAGAGGTCAATTTTCTAGCTTTAGATTCAATGAAAATGCTGGTGCCACTGATAATGGTTCAGCAGCAGGTGCCAACTCAGGTGCAGCTTTCGGAAACGTTGAAGAGGAAGACGATTTGTACAGTTGAGAAATTTAGCGAGTTGGCGTAGCTTTGATTTGCTACTAGAGGACTAACTAGGTAACGAGTTATTTCTTTTATTTTCAATAGTTTCAATTTCAATTTTAAAATTCCTTTTTGTTTTGTTTTTCTCACTATTGGTTATTATGTAAGGTTTGTATACTTGTGTCTATGTATCTTAATTTTGATTACATGTCACCGTCGTTTCTTATTATAGACTCGCCAGCTTGTTGATGAGCTGTTAGTCATTACGTATTGCCACCGCATTACATTCATGTAAACGCTTCTTTTTTTTCTAAATTCGTGATAGTCATTATATATTTTGAAGCATAACTGCTTATTCTATTCTATGGTAAAAGTACCTAATCCCGTTACAAAAAGTTATCTGCAAAATTGTACTTGAACTTTGCCCATCCTTTCAATGAGTTGGCGTATCTATTTTTCTCTATTTCTTCAGGAGTTTCATAATACCTATCGGTATCAAAATCCATGTCTTCAAACTTGACAAATTTATCTTTCCCCTTACGAACCACTAACCACCAAAAAACAAAGCACAATGGGAAAACTCCCAATTCCAAATAGGACTGGAAAAAATCATTCACGGAAAATGGAGAAAATGTGGTCCATCCTTGAACTAAAATGATGAATCCACCTAAAATTACAACGTATAAGGGACCATAAGGATAAGACCAATTTTTGAATAACAACTCATGGGTTCTTCCTTGTTTTTCCAAACCTCGTCTGAAACGAATTGAAACAACACCAATCACCCACCAAGAAATCAAATTGGAAAGCCCGACAATTGCTTGTAACCAAGACCACAATTCACCAGATCCCACAAATGCTGAAGCAAAACATAAGCCTCCAATCAACCAAGTTATAATTACTGCCACATATGGAACTCTGAAACGATTCATAGGTAAGAATATTTTTGGTATGTAACCATGTAAACTCAAATTATAGGCCAATCTCGACCCAGCATACAAGGCATGATTTCCGGCGGAAACAATCGAAGTCATAATAACTGCATTCATAAAACTTCCAGCACCTTTAGCTCCTACCATTTGGAAAACAATGGTAAATGGAGAAGTGGCAACTTTTTTAGTCAACAAATTTGGATAATCATAAGGAATGTTCATACCAATGAAAAAAGCAGTTAAGATATAAAATATCAAAACACGGAAAAATGTCATTTGAACAGTTTTGGGAATTACTCTAGTTGGATTTTTAGTTTCACCTGCAGTAAGAGATACTGACTCCAATCCACCAAAACTATAAGCAGCTGAGGCAAAGACTTTACTGAATCCACGGATTCCATCAACAAATGGAGCATCGCCATAACTCCAATATTTAAACCCAATGTATTCGTGTTGTGGATTTTTCCCAGCGTTACAAATAATACTAACAATGAAAAATATAATAATTGTCACCACTTTCAACAAGGCAAGTGAATATTCTGCTTCGGCGTATAATCTCACATGTAACACGTTTAACAATAATAAAAATACCCAAAATATAATAGATATCACATACCAATGGAAATTGGTCCAATATTGCATCACTAATTGTAAGGCAACCAAGTCTGCGGCAACGCTAACACAATCATTAAGCCAATAATTAAATAAAGTTGCAAAGGCAAGAGAATCAGAACCAAATCTCTTGGTATAAACGGCAAATGACCCAGATATAGGATACTGAACAGACATTTCTCCAAGACTCAACATCATGAAATAAATCATTGAACCCATTATAAGATAATTCAATAATAAACCTAATGGTCCAGCATTCAGTAACATTTTCCCCATACCTAAGAAAATCCCGGTTCCAATGACACCACCAAGACAAATCAAATTGATGGTACGAGCACCTAAACTTCTATTAAGATTCTCTGTTTGTGCGACTCTATGCTCTGATGATGTTGATGCATCTTCAATCACATTTTCCAAGTCAACTTGGGGTTTTTTATCTAGTGACGTTACACTATTAGGATATTCAACGGACATTATTTGAAGAAAAAAAATGAATAAAAACTCGATAGTATTATAAAAACAAAAACAACGTGTTTTTCAAGAAATAATCATATTTATATATATATAAACTAATCCCTGAAAAGTAATTGC
>OGOP01002044.1_pt1 | contig 13085 bp, 28 predicted proteins | sample 1552591 | NCBI WGS metagenome assembly OGOP01 (sample SAMEA2580120, study PRJEB22360) | human gut metagenome | biome: human gut; feature: human-associated habitat; material: faeces | place: Denmark | collected 2008/2010 | reverse complement strand
AAAGTGTCTATAAATATTATACAAATCCTTACACAAATCCCCAATCCCAGATTGCATTTCTATATATAATATACTAATAAATAGTGGCCATTTGGGGCTGGGGATTTAAGGATTTTGTGTACACAATTTGAGGCTATTGGGGTACCTGGGAAGTAAGGCCTTAATGAACTATTGTGATATTGAAAGGTAGTGAGACATGATAGCTATATAGCTGTAGAGTACTGTGGGGTGTATAGTGATTGGGAAGGATTACCCATGCCTTGTGCCTTTGGAAAAAGGCACCTTCAAAGGGGGGATATAAGTATATTGATTATGTATGTTACTTGGTTAGCGTTATTTGGATTTAGTATTATATGTATTGATTAATATATTGTGTACTGGTATATTATTTTTGTTTATATTGTTTTGTTTTGGGTAGGGGGTATATGTATTATGTACACAGAAATAGGATCCCCTGGATATTGAGGATCCTATTGGTTTTCGTTATATATTTGTGTATCAATTAGAATGAATTAGGATGTCCTTTATTTCTTTGTTTTGGGTGGGATGAGTACTATGAGTATAAGTACTTCACTATCTCCCAGAGTGTCTGCTTGGTGAATTGAGATTTGATTGGTTTGTAGATCTCTTTACCGAATGAATTTAGATATCTGATGTATAGTATCTCTCTGTCTGAATAGTAAATATTATTACGTTTGATCTCCCATTTGAGTCCAATGATTACGAGGTCGAGATATGTATGAATGTATACCTTAAGTTCTTTATAATCTCTTGGTACCTTACGTTCTATCAGTTCCTCTAGAGTAGTGATAGTGTAATCTTTAATTGTTCCTTTTATCATGTTCTTTTTGAGCTAAGAGGTTTGACATTAAGTGATTTATCATTTTATCTAGGAGTTCTTCTGGGATATCATCAGGATGTAGGATTTCCTTATGGATGCCTCCTGGAACTCTGTATATGAGTTGGAAGTAGAATGATGTTCCTTCGTTATCCGGTTTATATTCTATGTATAATACCTGGATAACATTTTAATGAGTACTGGTTCCATTGATTTAAATGGTTCTGAGCACCAGAATGTACCAGTAACTTCGTAATAATGATCAATACTAAGCTTTACGAGATTAAGGAAATGTTTTACCTTATCTGTTTGATCTTCTAAATGTTTCATATGATGTCTATGTATAAAGGGTTTGTACTGTTACCATCTTCGAGTTTCTGTAATAACTCGAGCATTGTTATAATATCTCACATATTAGAATTGTCCTGTAAAGTGATAAATAAATGTATATGTAGTATCATTCTGGTGTACTTCCAGAGATTCTTTATCTGTGTAAAGAATAATATGTTCTGTTTCTTGTGCAGATGGTTCTAGAATATCCCAAATGGATTCTCCATACTCCTGAGCAAGATATTCGTTCAGGTGTTCAATAATAAGAATGTATCTATGTTCATGATTTTTGAGCCAATCTGTAGCAGATGGGTTATCTACTGATTGGAAGGTTTTAATGATAACCTCTTCCTCATCTGGTGTTGATACATTTACATTAGTGATGCACTTTGATGGTCGAACTAAATTATTGTTAATGAGAGTTTGAATAACCTCATCATATACTAGCTTAAGTGAAGCAATCTTTTCTGTTACGTTAACTACTTTCATAATTGTTATGTTTTATGGGACTAGGATTATCCTAGTCCCGGTTAATATTACGGCATTGTTATTACTATAGTGAAATATTCTGGAGCTTCCATATTACCTATGAGAAGAGTGATACCAGTAGTTTCATGAGTTCCCAATGGATTGAGATAATCGAAATCCTTAAAGATATTCTTCGACATGATATTAGGAGTTATAATAGGATTCTGTGCATCCTGAATGTATACTGGAACTGGTCTCTTATGATAAATAAGGTGGATGAATCCTTTGTCCTGGATTGTATCTATAACGTTAACTGCTTCTAGTTTATAGTAAGAGTTAACAGTTTCCATATTCTTCAAGCAATTAGCAATGTTCTTGATAATGCGTGAATCAAGTGGATTATCAGTGAACAAATTGATAAATGTTAATGGAGCAGTATGATATACTCCAGCATAAGGAGAAGGGAAATTAATATCCAACTTCTGAACGTTTGAGAATGTATTAACCATAATTGTTATATTTAAAATGTTTGTACTGATGTTACTGTAAATGTGTATTGAATATCGTTTCTACCAATGATAGAAATAGCAGTGCAGGATGAAGAAAGTGAGTCTGTGCAAGTAAGATCATTGATGTTTGCCCAGCCTTCCATAAGAAATGATTTATCTTTTGTGATTCTATCCTGTTCCATTAGTTTAGCTTCAAATGATAATACCAATACTGCAGTGCAAAGTTCTTCATTAGAAGTAAGCATTACGTTGATGGAAATGTTCTTTGCAAGTTTAACTTCCTTTGATGCAGAACCTTTAGAGAAATATTCTCTAAGTAAAGCTGCTGTTTCCTGTTGGAAATAAGAAATCTGATATTCCTTATTGTTTGTGGAAACCTTGATGTCCTTTTCTTTGATATATGTTACCATAATTTTGAAATGTTAGGGAGGATAGCCTCCAGTTATTATTAATTTTATTTATCACTGCAAAGGTACAAAAATTATTTTAAATACACAAATATATTATATACTATTTTAATATTTTCTTAGGATCTATAACTTGGATAGGTAAGGATCTAGCAAAGCTTGGATTTTGGAGGCCTGCTCTAATCATTACTAATAGATTTGAATCGCATTTATCTAATTCGAAAGTTTCAGTTCCAAGATGGGTTTTGACTTTAACCATAGTGGAATTCATCTTAAGGATATAGATATTGATAACCTTACCTATATTAATATGTATAGGATTATTTTTTTGTTGCGATAAGTCTTTTAACTGTACCCAACAGTTGAATGTATTCTGTCTGTTTCATATTATTCTAGAGTATGGATTGCTAGAGTTAATAAACTACGCCAGTAATAGAATAATTAACTCTAGCAACCTAATAACTATTTCTTATCTTTTACTAATTTTCTACCACACATAGGGCAAAATTTAAAACCAGTAGCTCTATCTTTAAAATCTGGCGAAAAAGATCCATCGCATAACTCATCATCCCAAGAGTTATAATATCTATCAGATTCATCATAGCTATGATAACCACCATTAAAGTAAAATTTACCATTTTCCTTAATATGGATATCTATATTCATGCTACATGGAAAATCACAATCTTCATCTAACTCCAGGTTAATACTAGGATTAGGGTTATAAATTTTAAAAAGTTTACCATCAACTCTTTTAAAACCTAACTTTTTAACCTGTTTATCAGATAAAAATTTATAACTCTCTGGCTTCTCATAAAGCTTTAACTTTTCTGGCTTATATTCACAATATCTACACATAACTTTATTTCTTTAAATGATTAATGTGATTTAATACTTGCTCTCTTTGCTCTGGAGATAATCTACTGAGGATATCATTAATATCGGTGCTGGCCTGTTTAACATCTTTAGTTTCCCAAGCCTCTAAGAGTTTTTCCTTATTAATTGTATTAGGAACCAATACTGTTATTTTACATGTATCTTGCTTGATGATATCAATATACTTACCTAATACTTTTGATGATACTCCATTTATAATATCATTTGCAGTAAATGAAAGATATGGGCTTGGTATCTTAACCTTGATATCCTTGCAGAAATTATTATATTTATCCTCTATGTGAAGATAAGCTATACCTGGTGTTACGTCCTTTATGTTATTTGTTGCCATATTATATATGATTATAGATAAGTTTATTTACTACTCTAATCAGACGTTTTGGATCTGATGAGCTAAGTGGGTACTCTTGGATATACCAACGAGTACCGTACTTAAATATGTGATATTCATTAATTGTTATCATACTTCCCAAGCTGATATTGAATCTAATGATACACCGTAATCAATACTTACTATAGATATAGCTTCGTCTTCTGATTCGGCATTAACTAAGTAAGGTACTTCCCATGTACCATCACTTGCAGTTATTTGTACTTTGTATTGTTTCATTGTTAACCCTCCTCTTTATCTTGAAATGATATTGTAAGTGTTAAATTATCAAATAATGGATTATTCTCAAGGAAATTCTGATAACCTATATTAGTAAAAGAGCCATCTATGAAATATTCAAGATCCCGATTAAAGTTATAAGCCATCTCTGAAGTAATCTGAATACCATGATCTTTTAATCCATCATTTAGTTTTAAATGAATAAGCCAAAGTTTCTTACCACATGTTTCAATGATATTCACTTGGATAATTCTATAATACTCTAATAAATGAGAAAGACCAATAGAAAGATCATCACCTAAGTGAGTTAAATCTTCAGGTAAACCTTGACTATATAGATCCCAGTATACTGGGAATGTATAGATCCCACTATGATAACCTTGTATGGTTATAAGATAATTTTTAATAGCTATCTTCTTAGTAGCTTCATTGAAAGCAGTTAGCTGCTTTGGAGTAAATAAACTCTTAGCTATTTTTACGCATTCTGATAAATATTGTGTACTCATTATTGATAATCTAAACTAATATTTGTATCCTTATGTGATGTATTATTTATGTTAAAGTCAAATACTGAGATAATATCTTTGACTTCAATCCAAACCCAGAATTCTCCTTCTAGATGAAGGAGGTTGTCCTCTATATAAGGACAAGCAATTTGTGGGTTAAAGCAAAGGTGAGATCCATTGCTAAGAATAATTGTAGCATCATTTTTCTCATAGAGATGCTTAAGAATAATGTTTAACTGTTCAGTTGTCATAATTTAGTCCTCCTCATTAGTTAAAAGTTCTGGATGTTTTGCAAAAAGAGCCCTGAAGACTCTATAGAAACCTTGAAAATAACCAATTACCCCATCATTTTCCATACCCTCTTCTATATATTTTTGAAGAGCTGCAGCATCTGACCCATAATAATTATCAAAATCATCTACTTCTACATCGTTTTCCTCTAAGAAATCGAAGAGATCATCATCTACCCAAGAATTATCTTCTTTTGGTAAAGTTTCTTGGAATTTTTGGAATTCTGTTAATGAACGTTCATCCAAAAGTTCAATAGCTTTTGAAAGTTCTGCTTTCAAATTTGCTAAACCTTGTTTTGTTATTGTTCCCATGACTAACTAATTTAGTAGGGAGGAGTGTTAAGTTCCTCCCTAGATTAATAATTAAATTTATCACTGCAAAATTACTAATAATATTTTAAATATGCAAATTATTTATCTATTATTTTAATATTTTCTATGGTTTGAGGAACTGAGAAGCAAAGGAATCGGGATCTGGATCCTTATATTTATCATCATTTTCTAGCTCAATATAATTCTCTGGATCTTCCTCATCTGGATCTATATTCTGTTCTATTTCCCTCCTCATTTCATGCCTATCCTTTGAAGAAGCCTCTATACTACCTTTATAATCATCAGTTACCTCTTTAAGTTCTGCCTGATTAATGTTAAAGCTTCCACCATAATCTTCATTATCGATACCATCTTGCTTAGTAGCTACAACTTCTGGTAATGATCCTAAATCATACTTAGTCTCTAGTAACTTAGCTTCCTTAGATTTATCATTAAGAACAATATTACTCTCTTGAATAAGTTGCTTAGCATCTTCTAGGCTTATACCATTATTATTCTGTTGAGCATTAACATTGTTCTGCTGATTAAACATATTAAAGATATTGGTAGTTCCACCTCCCATAAATGTACGTACTACAGACTGTAAGCCAGTAGAAGAATCTAACATCATCTTCATAGCCTTATTCAATTCTGCAGATACAAAAGGAGTATAATGACCATTTTGTGATTGCCTTAATAAATCTACCTGAGATTTAATTGCTAATCTATCCTCTAATGCCCAAGCTAAAGTTTGACCAAGAAGACCTTCTATCAATTCATCCTGCTTAGATCTATCCCATATTTTGGAATTCATTACTTGATCTCTCATGTAACATTGTATATAACTTGTATCTATACCAGTTACTTGGGATAAAGTATTTACATCCATATATTTTCCACTAAATCTTCCATTTGAAAGGAGCCATTGATGGATAATGTGGTTATACAACCTGAACTTATTTTCGTCATTTGGAGTAAGTGAATATTCCAAAGCTAAAGACGTAGTCCCTAGTGGTCTAGGAAAACGTTTAATGTTTTTTTGATCTATATTTCCACTCATATCTAATATCTTTACTCTCATCATAACCTATCAAATCTAATCTAACCGAATAGTATAGGTCTAATGAAATATTATAACCGAACCAATAATACTTATCCTTAGAATCCTTACCTAACAAAAAAGTTATACCAGAGATTCGGTCCCTGGTATAAACTAAATTTGATAATGATCCCAAAGGTACCTCAAACCAAAATTTAAATCCATTTGAATGAGGTTTTAAAATATTGCCATGTAGGTCTATGATTTGTGTACCCATAATCTCAGTCTATAAATAAAGTCTTGTTTACTTAGGATATTTAATTCTATTACCTATCTCCAGGGCCTTGTGGGCATCGATTTTATCCTGGACTCTAGGATAAAAGGATTTCCTAATAGGAATTACACCTTGAGCATAAAAGGCATTCCATAAACCTTCTGATAAAGGTTTGCCTCTTTTCTCTATGGATACCTGGTCAAAGATGGTTTTAAATTCCTTGATAACTCTCTTGAAGTTATTATAACTTATAATGGAGGTTTTTGGATTCTTATAGGGGTAATTTTCTAATGCTTCTAGAAACTGTTTAGAAAATTCATCTATAAACTCTTGTCTTTTAAAGTTATAGTTCTCTTGATCCATTCTAAATTTTTGAACCAGAGATGATGGTGTACACTTAATATAATTATTTTTCTGATGTGCCATGTGAAATGAATTTTAAAGGTTGATCATATGTTAGGATTTGGAATAAATAACCCCCATGTTCATCCTCATAATATGAAGACCATTTCTTACCTTGTAACCTAAACCTATCCAAGGAAGGTGTATTCTTAGGTACCCCGGTAATATAAAGGATATCATTATTCTTTGGTCCTATTTTATCTAAATCGAAATTTATCCTAAATGTAGGTTGCTCACCTGGAAAAAATATACCTGATATAAAATAATCTGGGATTACTTTTTCACCTCTAGGTATAAATAACCTATTTGCAATTTCCCCTATAAGAGATTTACTATTGATAGTAAAATCAACATTAGAGGATAAACCTACAAAGTTAATTTTAGATTTACCAATGTACTGATTATATACTTTCGTTCTGAACATCTTATTAAAGATATATTATTACGTGAGAATAACCTTGATAATAATACGTGTTAAGTTTTGAAAGCAAGAGATTATTATTAGTGAATCTGAATCTATCAATTGCTTGAAGGATAGGTCCAGCAAAAGAATAATCTCCTGCTAAGTGTAAACCTCTTTTAAAAGGGTATTTACCTCTGAATTTTTCTACCTTTAGCTTTTGATTTTGTTTTGCCATAAAATTTGATGTTTTGGAGTTTATACAATATTAAAGAATTCACAAAGTACTTGATAGGTAAGAAGAAATACTTAAGTATATTATCCTCATCTATGTAAGTATCATATATTACAAAGAATTTCCTGATTGTGGGATATTCTAGAGATTTACTTACTAAGTAAGTTTTAATACATCTCTTGTGTAACTCAAGTAATTCTTTGTAATCTTTGAGTAATTCTTTATGCGTAAAAACCTTATAGTTAAGGTATGTTCTTTTTCCCATAGTAGGAAGTAATTTAAAAGGAGGATCAATTAAGACCCTCCTTATTAGTGACTAAATAATTATATTGCTTGTCCTGGTTTCAAGACTTCTGCCTTGAAAGCTTCGAAAACCTTGAGAGCTTCCTTGTATTCCTTGGAATTCTGATCCTGGAATTTGTAGCATTCTCTTTCCAAAGCATGATACTTGTTACGTACTGCCTGTCTCCATTTCTTTCTTGCAAGCTGATCCTGAATATCTGCAGGATAGAGATATTTAACATCTCTTGTTGATACTACCTTCTCGGCAATGGAAGCTTCCTGTTGTTTAGTTACCTCCTGAATAGTAGCTTCCTTTTTAGCAGCTGGTAATTTTACTGCCTTGGAAGTCTTCTTCTTAGGAGTTTTATCTTCCTTCTTTGAAGATGTTGTAGACTTAGCATTAGCAATGCCCTTAATCTGTTCTGTAACGTTTGCAGAGATAACTTCTGCGAGTTTATTGTTCTTCTTCATGACTAATGAATTTTTGTGAGGAGGTAAATCCTCAAATTATTAAATAATATGTTACTTTTTAAATCTGCTGCAAAATTACTACTTTTATTTTATATATGCAAATAAAATTGCATTTATTTTTAATTTTGCTATGGATTTGCTATAAAGATTTCACAATGTTAGTCATGTTGAGCATCAAAGATGTTCTCTGGAAAATCATCGATATTCTCAGGATCTTCAAGATATTCATCCCAATGATCAGAAGCATACTGAGTTTCATCGAATCCAGGATTTCCATATAGTTCTTCTACTGGAGGATCGTTTACGCAATTAGGATCATTCCAGTAGACAACTTTTAGGGTAGTATCATTCTTCTGTACCTTATTAGGATTCTTTATGTGCGATTCCGTAACATATGTGTTACTGGTATTATCAATACAAGCAGAAGATCCTAATATATAAGTTAAGATAAAAGCAGTTGATACACATAATGTACCAAAGTTTAATTGCCTATTTCTTGTTTGGTTCTCTGATTTCATATTTTCTAAATTTATAGCCCTTACGAACTACTTTCTCATTAATAAACTTACCTTTAGATTCAGCCTTCTGTAAACCATTGTAAACACTAGGCTTAACCTTTGAGTATTGATAAATCTTACCTGCCTTAAAAGCTACGATTAAAACCATAAGCTTTTCATTATAGGCATAAGCAAATACATTAGAGGAATCACATTTCTGAAAATCGAAATCTTCAAAACTATCATTTAACGATTCCATATAAACATTATCTTCGATCATACTGTATGGTTTTGGTGTTCAATAAATTCATGAAAATAAGGTAGTTTTTCTATAAAGTCACAGAAAGCTCCCCAATCTTCTTTTAACCTATGATTCTTTCGCTGAATCCAAATATTACGAAGACAAGCATAATTAGTTGATACCCTCATAAATAATTCAATACCATGAGGACAAGAACTAAGCATTCTCATAAAATTATCATAGTTCTTATTTGCATTATATTTATCTATTAATTCTTGTAATACCTGAATTGAACGAGGATCAGTATATTTATTAAATGATTCACTATTTGCACCAAGTACTGAAAGCTTGTGCATTTTACTACTTGATGAAACAATATCGATAAAATGATATCTCTGTAACTCCGGACTAAAATAACCAGGGTACCTAATATCAAATGAAACCCTTATGCCTTTCAAGAAATTAATTTCTCCAGAATTCATTGGGTTATTACATAATTTTTCTGCTCTTACCAAATCATGATAGAAATCATCATGATCAGGTACAATACGCATAGAATTACGACAAGCATTGATACTCTCTTCGAGATCATATACTTTAACATTACTAATTTCTACCATATTAATTAAGTATTAAAGTTAACTCTGGATGAAATTTCCTTGTGCAACTTTGAAGCTCTGCCCAAGCACCAAGTACTCCCTGCTGATTATCTGTAATCCATTCATCCTCCATCTTCCATAGGATATGACTGCAGATATACAATTGATACTCGTTAAGAGTCCTGATTGAAGTAGGAATCTCGATCAATTGTTTATACAAATCAATCTTCTTCTGAGTTTCCTCTTCGATTAATTCATGGAAGAGATTTCTAAGTTCACTATCAGAAATATCATCTGGGATATTCTCTTCACCAACTTCTAGAAGTTTTAAAACAAGTTCGGTAGAAAGAGAAGAATTAGGATTCTTTTCATTCTTGATGATTCTACCTAAAGCTTCAATTTGAATCTCAGCGATGTTTTTGATTACCTTTTCTGTTTCTTTGTCCATAATTTATTATTTTAAGTTATTATTATAATATATCTCCGGATATAGACTCCGGAGATATGTTTATTATTTTCTAAGAATAGCCTCTGCCATCTTATCTTTGATAGAATCAGGGAATTTAACATCCTGATACCAACGGTGGAAGAATTTAGAAGGTTTTTTATCTTTATTAAGGATAAGTTGGCGTATCTCGAAAGAGAATTTCAATCTTTCATCCTGATTCATCCAAGCTGGATATTTAGTAAACTCTACGTCACTAAATGATAAAGCCTTCTTTGGAGGAATTACCTTGAAAGGCATCTTCCTTTCCTTATAAATATAAGGAATTACCTTACGAGAAGAACCATTGATGATAGAGAATCCAAACATAATCATTGGATCGAACTTATCGGTTTTAGGATCCTTACCTTTTCTAATTCTTCTTATACACCATGAATAAGAGTTAGGATATTGACCACCTTGGTTAGGTTCTCCGATATCCTTAGCCTTGAATGGGAAGTCTGGGAAGTAATATAACAAATCCTCAGTAAGTATAAATACGAAACCAAGATCTCGTAAGTACTTAATAACATCAGTTTGATTCTTACCTTGATCTACCATTTCTTTTACCTTAAGAAAGATATCCTCTCTAGGTGTATCAAGTTCTTTACTTGAACTAGTTGAAGGTCTTCCTCTACCAGCTGATGGAGCTTTAATTGGAAGATTACCTACTAGTTGATCGATATAATTTTTAAAATTCTTAACATCCTCCTGATTAGTAAGTGTTACCTCTAATCTAAAAGGACCTTCATGCTTTTCCTTAGGACCAGCATAAAGCTCCGTATAAGCATCTACTAATCTATCTGAAAGGTATACTCCATTTTCATCAAGAGTAGTGATTCTCATCTTTGGTTTAAAAACTTTTTGTTTATTTTCTTCTTTCATATCACTAAATATACTAAAAAGGGTGGGGTCGTTTCCAACCTCACCCCTAAACTAAACTACATTATGAACAACTACAACCTCAACTATTAATCTTCTTCTTTCTTTACCTTCTTCTTTTTCTTGAGATCCTTCTTCTCCTTAGAAACCTCTTTGGTAACTGGCTTCTTAGAAGTCTTCTTCTCTTTATGCTCCTTCTTAGATTCAGAAGTATCCTTACCATCCTTGGCCTTGAGCTTTCTCTGCTCCATACGATACTTCTTCTTCTCTAAAGAATTCATTTCTCTACCATCAATAAGAGGATAATCATACTTAGTAGGCTTCTTAGTCTTCTCCTTCTTTTCCTTAGGAGCTTCCTTCTTAGAAGTCTTCTTAGTCTTCTTGTTCTCTACCTCAGCAATAGCTGCCTTTTTCTCTTTCTTTGAAGCCTTAGCCTCTTTTACTTTCTTTGTCATAATTCTTAACCTTTTTAAATTAGACTTTATTTTTATTATTGGATATTTTCTTTCGAGTTTATCCCTTTCCCTATTCAATCGAAGAATAAGGTTTGTTACCATATCTCCATGAATGGGATCTTTAGAATAATCCTTTGCAGGATTTAAATTATTTTCTGTATAGTACTTTTGTAAAGCCCTTTTAGCTTTATAAAGAGCTTCCTTATATTCTACTGTTCCCATGTTTTGAAATTATTGAATAACATATTACTATAGTTTACCTTTTGAAAGGAAAGTTAGGATTTCTATAATTTCTAGGATTTCTATATTATAACCTTTCAGGCTAAATCCAAGTGTTAGGACTTCCTTTGCCTCTTCCTTAGTAAGATTTACCAATAAAGCTTCATCCTCTTTATATTCTTTAGTATCTTTAGTCTGATACTTATATCTGATACGAATAATGTTACCTTGTATTTTACCTCTGAATAGGTTGAGTAAGAAATTTCTCTTTTTTAACAAATTTTTTAAATGTACCTGATATTTCTGGATAAAACTTTTCTTATTAGCCTTAACAGCAGAATTATATTCTAGTCTAGTTCTAATTATATCCTTATAATTATCTTGTAAGGATATAATAATCTCTTTCATTGATGTATTTCTTACCATTCTGGTCTATTTATTTGATTGTTATTATTCTGTTCTGGAGGACCTAAAGAATTTATTAATATATTAGCTTCATGAATAGCAGTTATCATAAATTCTCTTGCCTCAGGATTTATTTGATTATCTTCTAGTGCATTAGAATAATCTTCTATTAAATTGCTTAGAGATAATAGAATCAAATTCTTCTGAATATCATTTAATTCCATAAGCCTATATACAAAAATGGCTGGCTACCTTATAGATAACCAGCCTAACCATTAGCATAGTAGAAAAGTAAGTTAACTAATTACTCTTCAGAAGAATCATCTTCCTCATCGTCCTTAGCCTTCTTATTCTTAGGAGCACAGATGGTACCATGACCCTTCTTTGCCTTAACGGTAAGATTACCAGGAACAAAAGCAACTGAGGTATTAACTGGTGTACCTTCTACTTCAAGAACTGATGTAACCAGGACTCCCTGATAACCCTCCTTGTTCTTAATTGCATAACCGAAGTTCTTAACAACATTCTTACCATCCTCATCGAGCTTGATGATATCGATCTGCTTTGAGTTAGGTCTCTGCTCTGCAGGACGATTCTTAAGAGCTTCCATACGAGCCTTACGTTTTGCTTCCTTCTCTGGATCCTTTACCTTCTTCTTGGTTTCTTCTTTCTTCTTTGCCATAATTGTATTATTTTAAATGAATGTTTAAATTGAGATTATAATAAAAGGATATAGTTAGAGGTAAGTTTTTAGTCTTACCTCTATTCTTTGAAATTACTTCTTCTTCTTGCCCTTACCCTTGGCAGCAGCCTTAGGCAATTTGAGACCAAGTTCTTTTGCAATTTCCTTACGGAGCTTTTCGATGTCCTCCTCTTCAAAGTCATCTGGGTCTGTATCGAGATCCTTGTCATCGCATACATCCTCGAGTTCCTCGAAGTCCATCTTAGCGAGAGCTTCTCCGGTCAGAGGTTCATCATCCTCCTCATCTTCGTCATCATCGTCGTCGGAGTCATCATCATCATCATCCTCTTC
>OGOP01002041.1_pt1 | contig 13093 bp, 30 predicted proteins | sample 1552591 | NCBI WGS metagenome assembly OGOP01 (sample SAMEA2580120, study PRJEB22360) | human gut metagenome | biome: human gut; feature: human-associated habitat; material: faeces | place: Denmark | collected 2008/2010 | reverse complement strand
GCTTGGTTTGAATATTGTCTTCCTTATAATGAAGAAACTGCAAAGCTAGTAGGTACAACTAAAGATATGGAGGTTTAAGATATGGACGAAGCTTTTAAGAAAGAACTTATAGAGCATTGTAAAAGATATGGATAATTGGAAAATAGTAATGTTTTGTCTAGTAATATCTGTACTAGGCTTAACTATTAGTAATACATCTCAAAAGAGAGAAATTGAAGAGTTACAAACAACTGTTACCAGACAAGCAAATGCTATTCAGCAGCTTGAAAAAGAGAAGAATAATACTGAAGTAGCTATTCCTCAGTATTTGGATAGTTTGCCTGGAGGTGATTAAGTATCTATAATATGAATGCAGATATTCAATTTGTAATTCTATTCTTTATTATAATAGGAATATTAATTATTTCTATGACTTTTTTATTATATTATATAAGTTAATTATTATGTATTTAGAAGATAATAGATGGAAAAATTGGCACACAAGGTGTTCTGATGTCGCCATTAAAGAAAATAAAAAAGAAGATACTAAAATATGTACTATATCAGTATCTAAATTACTTGATTATGCTCACACCGCTTTACGTAATTGTGAGATTAATAATTTAGATCCTGATAAAGTTCCGGTATTTCTTGCATTAGGACGTGATGAGAATTTGTATTCTAATATAGGATTATCTATATGTTGTAGTAGTCAATTAGGTACTTATGTAACTTTAGGTTCTTCAGACTATTATAGAATGTTCTATGTTGCTCCAGATTCTAAACCTAAAGTTGGTGAGTATTGGAGAAGTAGAGGTTATGACTTATCTGGTTTTGTAGTATCTAAACTAGCAGGCGAGCGATTAACTAGTTAAATATGTACTTAACACAGATGAACCTCTATCTCATCTAGATTATAGAGAATATGAACCTAATTGGATTCAATTTAAGTTTCAAAAAGAAGAATTTAATCTAGAGTTGTTGGATAAACTTGCAAGAGAAAATGAGAATATAGTTAATGAAGCTATATTAAGACAATGTATAATTAATGATCCTGAAAAAGAATCAGATTTATAATTTCTTTGAATGATTACAGAGTAGGTGAAACAATTAAATAATCTTGGTATTCTATGAATGCTTTAGATAAGTTTAATCAGATATATTAAATGAAGAAACAGATATTAATATTTTTATTATTATTAAGCTTTGTGAGTAAGGCTTTTTGCCAAACAATTACTCATGTAACTCTCACTTGCTATCAGCCAGTAAAGAGTCAGTGTAACAACCAACCATTAGTTACAGCTGATGGTTCTAAAATTAACTTACACCATTTAAAAAGAGGTAGCATTAAGTGGTGTGCAATTTCTCGTGATTTACTCTATTTATTTCCAAAGAATAAACCAAAGAGAGTGTCTATAGAGGGATTTGGAGTATATGAGGTCAAAGATATTATGCATAAAAGACATAAGCATCGTATTGATATATTAATACACCCCAAAAACTCTAAGAGAATTAGTATTAAGAATGTAAAAGTTAAAATTCTTAAATAAATTAATTATGGCTAAATTAAAATGTCCTGATTTTGATGTGCTATTCACAACCTATAGCTAAAGTTGCATCATATGAGTGGTGTCGTAAGTATCTAGAAGGATTAGAAGAAGTTAATGGTACTATTACTTTATCTACTGATTTATTTTTAGGGCTTTTACGAAAGGCTTATTCAGATGCTTATTACGGAGCTATACAGATGGAATTTATGAGAGACATCAAAGATGTAGAGTACCCATTGGAGATACATGTTGATGACACTTCAAAGCTAGAAGAATTAGGTTTATTAGGAAATGATTAAACATAAGCTTATAGTACTTACATGTTTTCTATTAGTAATAGGTATAATAGAAAGTATATGTGCAATGAATGATGTTGAATACAAAACATATCTGGTTGTATTAATTCTCGGACTTATATTTCTTTTACCCATTTATATAGATTAGTTTTAAATTATGGTAAACGATACTCCAATAAGAGGTATTCAATGTCGTCTTAGAGATGCTTTGAATATGATTAATAATATTAAATTAAGTGATGTTAGTTCTATAGAAGAAGAACTAGTAGAGCTTAGAAAGGAATTTCAACCTCTTCACGATAAATTTAATAAGTTTTTAATTAAGTAATATGAAAAATAATATTAAACACGGTTTATTATTTTTAGGTGTATCTATTGTATGTGCTATTTTATTTATATACTTATGGAATATACAGATATTTGATGACATAATTAGTGATAAAGGACCCCTAACTTTAGAGGGCTCTCCTAACGCTATAAGAATGGGCTTCTGCCATTGTGTTATTCAGTGGATTCTATTTATAGCATCTTTTGTTACTGCTATTGGTGCTATATGTATATTTAGTGATGAGAAATCGGATTATTCAGACATAAATATTAAGAAAAAGTGGATTGTAATTCCTGGAATTATTATATTGTGTTGGTTTATAAGTCCTATTGGTGCTATAATAAAATTGTATAATAAGAATATTGAATATACTAATCAGCTAGATAAGCAACAGTATGCTCGTAAAATGTTCTTCGATAAATTATGGAAAGTGTATCTTCAGAAGTATGAGATTTGTGAATTAAATAAGAATACTTTCTTAGAGGTTACTAATATGATTATGGAGGGAAGACATGATGGAGCACAAGTCACCTGGAAATGGCTTCAAGAGAATCAAAATATTCCTTATTCTGAGTTTACTAAATTTTATGGTGATTTATCTGGGTTTGTAAATGGACAACGAGAAGAGTATTACAAGTTAGAAGAAGCATGTATGGAAACAGTAAGAAAGCAGAACTCTATGTTGGATTCTTTTCCTAATGTAATGTATAATAAGGTACTTGGTATTCAGAAATTACAATATAATCCAGGATTTACTTCCACTCATACAGAACATGTGTTTAAAACTAAAAAGGAAGATATATAATGGGCATAGAAGAAAAAGTCATCGACATAGTTAAGGATGTCCTTGGCATGGAGGATGAAAAAGTAACTAGTAAAGATACTTTCGATGATTTGTACGCAGACAGTCTTGATTTAGTAGAGATTATTATTGAATGTGAACAGGAGTTTGGTTATCCTATTAGAGATGATAGGACTCAGAATCTAAAGACTGTTGGAGACTTAGTTAATCTTATTACTGATTTAGATAATAGGGATTACCTAGAAAGTACTCAGGCTGATTTACAAATAGATGAGTAATCATCTAATTATTATATTAATTCAATTCATAATTATGATTAAATTTAAGCCATTAAGTAACCGAAATGAGAATTGGATTTATCAGCCTGATTTCTATTTGCATGGTAAACTGTCAGCTCATTATGGAACAGACGAAGTAGTTATGCAGGATGATATATTTAATACTCAAATATCTAGATTTTATCGAGAAGGAATAGGTTTAGCTCCAACATTTGTAGATATTCCAGAGGGTAAACATTTATGTGAAGTTGATGGGATATTATGTGCTATTTTTGTTTGGAAGAAGATAGTATTTTGTAAAGGAGGTTGGGTTAGTGACCTAGGATACAGTGGTCCATTTGATGTTTGGTTACGACAAATAGGACTTATTGTAGATATTACAGATAAAGAAGGAGTACTTGATGCTCAAAATAAATTTAATAATAGGGAATCTTTTATATGAAATTTGAAATAACTTATTTTGATTCTTTAAAGAATAAAGAACAAACCATTAGACTTACAGGTATTAATGAAACTAAAGTAAAAGAAAACTTTATTAGTAGTTATGATCAGAGACATTATCCATTTAAATCTATTAGAGCTATTTAAATGTTTATAGATATGTTAGGAACAGCCTTAGTTATTAATCTGGTTAGTTATAGTAAAAGTTGACGGAAGAGAAGGCTAAGAAAGCTAGTGAATTATTAACTAAAATAGCATTAGCTAAGAATCTAATGCAACATGAATGTAGGTCCGATATACCTGATTATTATATAAAGAGTATCAAACAATTAGTTAGCTCTGATGATGAATTTAGGTTCGGATTTTACAAGATAATGTGTGCATTAGGTTCTAAATATTTAGATAGATACAAAGATGCACTTAATAGTTTATAATTATGGTAATTAGGGATATATTTACAAACACCAAATTAAGTCCTATTAGGGTAAATTCAGATTATAAGAAATCTATTAAAAAGTTATTTAATGACTGATTCTGAAACTTTAAAAGACATAAGTAAACAAATAGCTGACCTATTAGTTAAACAAAGTGAGATACAAGATACAATATTGAAAGCTGAATTATCTAAGAATAGATACAGATATTGCGATTATGGTGAAGACATGTATTGGTATAAAATCATTTCTGTTAATGAATGTAACTGTACTATTCTAGAATTACATTTAAGAGAATCTAATAGATTTTATTCTATTTCATATTGTGAAGAATCTTTAACTTTAGCTAATAGGGGAGATGTAATTACAGAGCAAGAATTTATCAACAAATATAATGAATTTATTAACAAGATTAAATTATGAAAACAGATAATTATTTCAGTGAGACAACACCTACAAATAGTTACCCATCTGTAAAGTAGTGTGATTATTTAGGTGGAGGGCATTTCTTAATCTCTGTTTAGAATTTTTAACATTTCTTAACTTGGAGAGAAGGAAATGCTCTTTAATATATTATTGTATTTAATTGCCGTTAAGGCAAAGACTATCTATATGGATAATACTATAAATATATATATATTTAATATTTATTAACTATTTAATTTCAGTAATTTACTATACTGTTGACTTGTTAAGTTAATAAATAAACTTTTTATTTGTAGAATTAGTGTAGCTGGAGGCGCACATCACACTTCCAATGTGAAAGCTTGCGTGGGTTCGATTCCCACATTCTACACGATGTTTACTTCTTCTTCCTTCTATACAATTAGATTATTTAATTAACAATTAAATTTTAAACTGTATGAAAAGAATTATCAAATCATGGTGGAAAGGAATGAAAACTGTAGCAGCTTGGTATAATATTAAAGATTATCGAGTATTACCATTTACAGTAATCTAATTAGATTTCTACTAGTAAGTGCCAAATGGGTACTTACTGATGTTGGGAGAGTAAATTTAAATATTAAGTCTTATTAATAAGAGAACTAGACTGTTGCTCTAGTAAAACTAAGAGTCTCTTATATTTCACTAAAATACTAGAAATGGGCTGTGTAGTGTAAATGGCTAACACTATTGCTTTGCAAGCAATCATTGCGGTTCGAGTCCGACACGGTCCACAAATAATGGAGAGCACCTAGCGTTTAACTGGGCAATTATTAAAGGTCACACAAAGTGATCAATCTCTCTTATAAAACTTATAATAAAGTAGAGAACTAGTAATGGTAGAGAATAAGATCCTATTACAAAGTCAACCTACTTATAGTATATAGCTCATCTATTAATTTAGGTGAGCTATTTTTGTATAGATTAGTATTAACAGATTAAAAGTAAATGTATAAATAAAGTTAAATGGTAATTCAACAAGTTAGATGTATTAATTATAATCTGTATATTACAGGTTTAGTTCCCACTTCAGAATGGGAAGGCACAATAGTTTATAGAACTCATAAAGATGGGCAGATAAATAAGTTTGTAGAGAAGTATGTTAAAGATACTCAACATGATAATTGTGTCACTACCCCGACTAGATTTATACCTATTGATTATCTTTACAACTTTATATACAATAATATAGAAATTGAAGGAAAGTCTTTTAAATTACAAGAAGTTCTTATAGATAATTTAGAACCACCATTAGGAGGTAATTTCGGATGATATTTAAATTAAACTCAGAGGGAGTCATCTCTGATTGGGACAGCGCTACTCTAGAAGAAAAAGATGAAATAATTAAAGCTATTGAATTAGCTAGAACTTCATATATATTTGAAACTCGAAGAATAATAAAGAATTCGGAAGATGCTAAAGATTGTAGTTCTCAAGTACAAGAATTAATGCCTTTTATAGGACACAAATGTAAATCACATGATACAGTAGGTGTGTTTAAAGGTATAGAAGAAACTTGGGAGGACTATTATTATATCATAGAGCGGGAAGATGGTAAAGTGTCATATAATACAATGGTAGATACTATTGAATTTATTGATTAACAATTATTAACTAATAAGTAATTAAATATTATATATTATAGGAACATGAATAATGTATTTTTTAAGAATGGGTTTCTTACATCAACAGAAGCTCAAAATATTTGTAATGTAGCTAACGAAGTTATTGCTAGATTGACAGAATCTATTAATTCTGTTCAATTTTACAATACTTCAATAACTAGTATTATATCTTCAGATAATGAAGTGTGCGCAGGTAGAGGAACTACTGACATTGCTTGGATTCAAGATGATATAATTAAGATAGGTCAGTATAATTCATTGATTGCTTGGCTTAAAGAAGCTATTAAGAATAAAAATGAGGCAATTGAGGAATTATCAAGTACACATATTCAAGATTGGTCAGAATATGAAGATTATCCTACTCCTAAATCACCAAGTAAAAAAGCTACAGTAACTAAAGAGGATGTAATTAGAAACTTGGAAGCTACAGAACTTAATAAATACTTTACTTTACAGTCTAAAGCAGCAGCTATTGGTAAATTTATACATGAAACAGGCTCTATATCTAAGGCTAAAATAATGTTGAATAAAGTAATTGCTGAACCAAATAAGATTAGTGGAGCTGGTAGGGATACTGTAGTATATAAATATACACCTTCTGTAAAGGTTAACGATGTAGATAGTATGTTCTTGTCTTTAATGTCTGAACATAGAAATCTGAATGCCCAACTTAACTTTATTAAAGCTAAGGCTGTAGAAGAAGCAAATAAACAGAATATAGCTAATGAACAAGAATATCAGAAAGCTAGAACTGCTTATTCTAAAGAATATAATGATTGGATTGATAAAACTGAGGATTTAAAGTCAAGATTCAATCAATATATAATTACTGAGAAAGAAAAGATTAGTAAACTTAAAATTAATGTTCCAGCTTCTTTGATGGAAACATATAAGTCTATTAAGGATTTACTTGCTGAGTAATTAATAAGAATAGATTAAGGATTAGCATTAAATATATTACAGGAATATATAATTTGTTGTGAGGATTATCGCAATATTAGGTATGTTTAATGGTCGTTTCCACACAAGTTTTTATTTTAGTATCACTTAAAGCATAATCGGGTTAAAAGTATTATGTAGTGTTACTTAGTCTAAGTCTAAGTCGTGGGAACGAGTCTAAAGCTAAGACACATTCTAAGTCTGCTCTGCTAATCCTTATGATATTCTTTAGTTTGTCCTATGTTTCTTTAAACTGTAGGTGCTTCTATAATTAAGATTATAGTGACTTTTAATTCCTATACTTTTCAAGATGAGAAATCGGGAGGTTGATTTCCTACAATCAGGGGTGGAGAAACTCTCCACCCTTTATTGTTTAATTTAATTTATTTAATTATGAAAAAATTATTTGTTTTTGCTTTCGCAATCATTGCCCTCTGTTCAAGTTGTGGTAATGGTTGTTCTAGGACAACAGACAGTGTAGATTCTACATCTGTCGACACTTGTATTACAGTAGATTCTGCTGATACTGTAGATTCTGTAGATAGCGCATCATTTTCTATGGTGTGTTCTGATTAAGCTACTCTGAAAGGGGTAGCTCTTTTTATTTATTTATGTTAGAGCCAAAAGTAATTAATTTGGAGGATGCTCATAGAGGTAGCTTAGAAGACCAAAAAAGAGACATTCTGAGTAACTTCCGTTTTGAGCAGGTAGCTATGATTATGGCAACTCCTTGTATGCCTATTTATGAGAATGAAGAGGAGGATAAACCAGAAATTATTGGATATAAACCTTGGAAAATACTTACAAAGTTTGGAATCAGGGTTCCTGGTATTTATGATTTGTTTCGCTGTGCAGATAAATTACTAGATGATGTAATTAAAGAAGTGTATAAAGACCCTAAAAGTAATTATCAAAGTATAGCTTCAGGTCCATTTAAAGTAACTTATTTATATGGTAATTTAACTCTTGACTTTGTAGTAGAGTCATGGGGAAATTATTAACTATATATACAGATGGAGCTTGTCAAGTGTCTACAGATAATGGAGGTGTTGGAGTTGTATTTATTAAAGATAATGAAGTAATTTATCAATTTAATAAACACTTCAAAGATGTAACTAATAATCAAATGGAAATAATGGCTGTTATTTATGCTCTACATGCCATTAGTACAAACTTTGATTCTATTACTGTAGTATCTGATTCACAATACGTTTTAGGATGTATAAATAAGGGATGGAAACGCAAGAAGAATCAGAATTATTGGCAGCTATTTGATAAAGTATATAATAGAGCTAAAGAGTTTTGTTCAGATATAAAATTTGAATGGACAAAGGGACATAATACAAATGAATATAATAATCTAGCAGATAGATTGGCTGTGGAAGCTAGTCACTTTGCAGATTAGTTAGATTACAATTAAATATTCTAACTTAAAAGTTTTATATATGGTTAAATACAAGAATAAACTAGAGTTTTTACGTCAAAAACAGAGTTGGTGGTCAAAATTACCAGCTTCAGTACAGAAGGCAACAACTAAACCAGGTTCAGTAAAAACACGATGATTATTTTAATTATTGTTCTATTATGTCTTATATTATTAAATCCTTATATAGATATACAACAAGATAAGATAATTATTTGGTATAACTGGTTTACTGAAAGAAAATATTATATTTTATGGAAACCCCAAAATTCTTGAGAAAGTATAGATTAGTGCTGAATGTCGTTAAATATGTCATTGGTTTTATAGCTATGATGTATTTAATAAATATGTGTACTTACTTAATTAGTAGTGAGAGTACATTTTGTAGTGTTATGGGTATGTTAATATTAGTAGCTATAACTGCATTAATAGTTACCCTAATTGCTGAGAATATTAATAAATTAAAAAACTTATTTAAATGAGAAAAGTCTTTTTATTTGCAAGTGCTTTAATGTTGTCATTAAGTTTCACTAGTTGTGAACGTATTGATGCTGGTTGTGAAGGTATCTTAGTTAATCTCTATGGCTCTGAAAGAGGTGTGGATGATGTATCTATGGTAACTGGACGAGTATTCTATAACCCAGCTACTCAGGAAGTATATGAATATCCTACTTATGTTCAGACTATTGACTATGAGCCATTTACAATTAATGCTAAGGATGGTTCTGAATTTAAAGTTGATCCAAATATCAATCTTAAAGTTAAAGATGGTGCTGCTCCAAAGGTATTTCGTAAGTATCGCAAAGAATTAACTGATGTAATTAATGGTCCTGTATTCAAGTATGTAAAGGATGCTTGTCGTATTGAGATTAATAAATTTACTACAGACCAAATTGTATCAAATCGTGAAGCTGTAGAACAAGCAATCGAGAAACGCCTTTCTAAACTTCTTAATAATGAAGGATTTGTACTTGACCAGTTTACTAGTGGTTTACAGTATCCTAAAACTATTGTAGAAGCTGTGGATGCTAAGAATAGAGCTATTCAGTTAGCACAGAAAGCAGCTAATGAAGTACAGGTAGCTGAGGCAGAAGCAAAGAAGAAAATTGTAGTAGCTGAAGCAGAAGCTAAAGCTAATGCTATTGTAAATGCTTCTCTTACTCCATTACTTCTTAAGAAGCAGTGGATTGAAAAATGGTCTGGAGATCTTCCTAAGGTTACTGGTAATTCATCAACATTAGTAGGACTTGATAAATAATTTGTTATGTTTGGTTTATTTATATTCTGTTTAGGTGTGGCTGCCATTGAATTTATGCTTGTCATAGATTTAAAGCCTAAGGCAGAGATTCCTCTCTATGTGGTTGCATTGTTAATGCTGTTTATTCCGGGACTTAATATCATAGAGATAGTAATATTCGGTATATTATTAACTATGGCTTGTCATAATGGTTTTGATTTAGCAGGTTCTAATCCAGTTTCTAAATTCTTTAAAATGCTTAACCGCAATATTTAAATGATAATTCAAGGTAATTTTTATCGAATTGAACCAATAAATGATACTTCTCCATTATGGGATTTGTACTTACTTAGGAAGGTAAATAGTAAAACTAATCCTAGAGAAGAATTTCAATTAGAGGGCTATGGTATGCCTTTAGATTCTGCTATTGGTAGAATAATTAGATATGCTATTAATAGCAAATATGGAAAAGATGAGATTACGACCTTGAAAGAATATTTAAATGTTTTCAAGCAAATTAAAGAGGAGATTTATAAAGAAGTCGGAAGATAATTACTCAGACCTATTTAATAAAATAAATAGTTTGTGTGATTGTTTAAATACAATATATCATACGAACTCTGGAGGTTGTTGTTATGTAGCCTATGTAATAGCAGAAATACTTGAAAGAGAAGGTATTCCATTTGAAGTATTAGTTTCAGAACCTTGCTATGAAGATAATTATCCTGATGATTTTGAAGACTTAGATGATTCAGTGTATCATATATGTCTAGAAGCTAAACCAATTAAGGATACATATAGAATAAATGTAGGTACATATGATGATGAAGAATACTTTCATTATAGTAATGTAACTTCACAAGATATATACAACTTCTACATCAATAATGTTTGGAACTCTTTTTATGAAATTGCTAAAAATAAGTTTATTAAATATATAATTAATTTAATATATGACAACTTCAGTAGCGATTTACGAGAAGGACGGTCAAATAGTTCAAACACATAATTCTTTTATTTATGAAGATTCTATCTATAAAGTATTTAAAGGTGGAGTTTCTTTATTTGAGGAAAAACAATATAGTACTAATAAACCTTTAAAACTTAAAAAGAAAGACTTTATAAACAGAAAGAAAAAAGCAGATGAGTATTTTATTAGATTTTTAACTCTGGAATTTGCTCCGGAATCCTACTTAATTAAAGAGGGTTATACACTAATTAATAGTAAATAAAAATGAAGAAAGAAATTGCTAGTTATAAGCTTGGTCAGTTTGTAGACTTTAAGGGTGTTGAAAGATTGGTAGTTGCTTGTGCTGTAAGTATGCCAGTAAAAGAAGGTCTTACTGCAACTTGGAATGTTCCAGGTGTTGAGGATTCTTTTGAGATTGTACGAGCTGTATCTGTTGGTATCGCAGTATATAATCCAGAAGATGAGTTTAATCTCACTTTTGGTAAAGAACAAGCTTATAAGAAGGCTCTTGCAGGAGAACCTTGTTGGTTTATTGGTAAGGGTGGTGTAATTACTAAAGAGTGTATTGATGCACTTCTAACAGAGAAAATTAATTACTTCGCTAAGAATCCTGAGATAGTTATTAAGAATTATAATGCTAACAAGGCTAAATATGAAAAGATTCAGAAAGAGAAGGAGTACATTCAGACAGCTTCTCCTGAAGAACAAGCAGTATTAACTTTAATGTCTAAAGGTGTAGATGTGCAGAGAGTTCTCGATAAGACAAAGACTCTGGTAGATGCAGTTGAGAACGGTTCTAAGTTGGTTGATTAAACTATTTATAATTGTAGGAATCATATTTATAATTGTACGTATAGAACAATTAAATAACAATATACAGAGTGTCCCTTCTAATAAAGAAATAATTAGAGATTCTTTAGTTAGGGATACTCTAAATCACACTAAGGATTCCTTAACAATTAAAATAGTAAAAATAAGAGAGACGTATGAAGATAAGAAAGCTATTATTATGTCTAATGATACTTCTGCCGACATACAGTTTTTCACAAACTACATCAACCATTACAATAACTCCGGAACAACTGAAAACAACTAATCTTATATTTTTAGAGCATGAGAAATATACAAAAGAAGTTCCGTTATTAAATAAGAAGATTGAAACACTAGAAGAGATAAATAAATCTTGGTTACATACTGATTCTATAAGAAGAATTAACGAAAAACAGTATAACACTATTATTAAAAAAGATAGTATTAAAATAGCACAATTACAAAGTTCACATAAAAAATATAAAGTTGTAACTAAGATTAGTATAATAGTAAATATCATTCTTGCATGCCTATTAGTAAAGTAAACTATAAAGATCCTAATGGATTAACTTATAAACATCCTGAAAGAAGTTGTAAAAGATGTTTAAAATATCCATGTATAGCTAATATGGATAAGTTATATAGTGATTTTGCTAAATATGGATGTAAGCACTTTGATGATATGAATGTGTTTCATTAATGGAGCAAATAACAATTCATGCTAAACTAGTTGCTGAACAAATAGATGGAATGGGATATACTAATTATGTATTTGAAGACTTAAATCCTAAAGATGAAGACTTTAGATATATAATGTGTGTTCGATTTCCTAATTGGGAGCAAAAAAGTATCGAAATTAATGAAATTGGATATTTAAATATAAGATATGTAGAAGGAGGAAAAGATACGTGGTTTGATGGTCAGAACCTAATACCTTATAAATATACTAATGTTATATTTCTCAAGTTTATTGAGGATAAACCTAAAGTTGATATAAGTGAAATTATTTTAGATTAAATTTATATTTAGATTATTAATTATTAGATTACTATGAAACATTATTTGAATTTAATTATATGACAGTATTAGGAGATAAGCTTCAGGCAGCTATGAGTAAAAAGGCAAGTGATATTACTACTTGTGTATGGAAAGGTCCAAAGGTCAATGGAGAGCAGCAGGAAATCTTAATGATTGATGCTTCCTTCGATCAACTTAAAAAGTGGTATCGTCATTGTCAACAAATGCTTTATAATGAGGATTCTAAAAATCCAGGAAGAGTTACCTTACTTGAGATTGTACAGGATCAAATTAATCGTTGTAGAGCAGAACTTCTTATAAGATGGCTCATGGCTGAGAAGCAGTATTCTAACACAAGATGTTTGGAAGATTTACGAAAGGTAATCAGTAACAATAAAGATACACTAACCCCAGAGGCTATTAAATCATTCCCTATTAGCAAGGTAATGGATGGTCTTCCTATTGATTATCAGCAAGTACCCGTTAAGTTGATAATGGATGCTTGTCTCGACCTTTTGGG
>OGOP01002034.1_pt1 | contig 13116 bp, 15 predicted proteins | sample 1552591 | NCBI WGS metagenome assembly OGOP01 (sample SAMEA2580120, study PRJEB22360) | human gut metagenome | biome: human gut; feature: human-associated habitat; material: faeces | place: Denmark | collected 2008/2010 | reverse complement strand
TTCATAAGTTTACCCCATTTTTATCTTGATTTATATTTTAAATATATATTATAATAATTGTACTATAAATGAAAAACGAAATCAACAAAATGTAATGGAATTATTTTAACAAAATAAATTGTGCAAAAGAGGAGAAGACTATGTTTAAGAAAGAGAAAAACGATAATAGTGATCAGATAAAGAAAATAGTTGAGAAAAATAAGATTACATTAATAGAAAATAGAGGAAAGGTTGAATTAGATTCAGAAAAATTAAAAAGAAGAGAAAGAAAAATTAGAGTGATAAAATTAGGACTGCTTATAATTGCTTTATTTTTGATTATAATATATTTCTTGTTGAGACTGTTTTATGAAGGAGGAGCGTTTACTGTAGCATTGGATGACGCCTTGGCTAGAAAAGGTGGACTCGTTATGTATGAAAGGTTAGCCGACAAAAATGAAAAGAAAATATTAAAGGTCGATCAACTAGAATTTGTAGATAATATATCGATTAATTGGATTCCACGCAATATAGATGAAATGGGAGAGGGAACTCATAATGGAGATAATTACATAGCATATACTTTCTACATTGAAAATAAGGGAGCAGACACAATAAATTATTGGTATACAATACAAGTAGATGATGTTGTAAAAAATGTAGATAGAGCAATAAGAGTAATGCTGTTTAGGAACGGAGAAAAGGAGGTTTATGCAAAGGCGAATGAAAGAACTGGGGAAGCTGAAAGTGGAACAATAGCTTTTAAAGATAACCTCACTGTAATGGAAAAACAGAGAACAGGATTCAATTCTGGTGATATAGATAGATTTACAGTAGTAATTTGGATAGAGGGGGACGACCCAGATTGTGTTGATGATTTAATTGGTGGAATGATGAAAATGCACATGGACATAACAGAGGAACATATAAAATAATAGATAAATATTACAAAAAACTACAAAAAATATTTCATAATATTACAAAAATTACAGTTTGATTACAAATACAGAACATGTATTGACTAAAAAAAAGACGAATGGTATCATAATGTTATATAAAATAAGAGAAAAAGGAGAACTATAAATGAGTAAGAAAAAGCAAAAGAAAACAAATTTAAAATCAGCAATATTGCTATTGTTACTAATGGCATTATTACTAATCACATCATCGTATGCATGGTTTACAGCAAACCAAACTGTAACAATAAGTACATTACAAGTTAATGTAAAAGCAAGTAACGGTTTACAAATTTCAGCAGATGCTACAAACTGGAAAACTGTTTTAGATAAACAAGATTTAGTTACTGCAGCTGCAACTTATAATACTTTGATAAACCAATTACCTGATCAAGATTTGGAACCAGTCTCAACAACAGGAAATGTAACAGATGGAAAAATGGATATGTACTATGGAGTTGCAGATGCTGATGAAACTGGTGTATACAAACTAACAGCAACAAAACAGGCAGAAGCAACAGGAAAAACAGGAAAATATATTGCATTTGATCTATTCTTAAAAGTAGATACTGATACAACAATATATATGACTCCGAACTCAAATGTTAAAATGGTTGGAGATAGTGACAAAGGATTGCAAAATGCAGCTCGTGTTGGTTTCGTAACAGAAGGACACGCAACAGTCGATGCAGACCCTGGAACGATTAGAACATTATCTTCGAACACAGCAGCAGATATTTGGGAACCAAATTATGATACTCATACAGCATCAGCTGTTGCAGCAGCACGTGATACATATGGAATAACGACATCAACAACTAATGGAACACAATTAGAGTATTATGGAATAAAATCAGCAATAACAACAGCTAATAATATTACAATGCAACAATTAACAACACCAGATGCTACATACTTTTCAAAGGTAACACCTAAGTGGGGTACAACAGCAAACAATACAGCTACACCAGAATTTAAACAATTATCAGCAGGTGTAACAAAAATAAGAGTTTACATGTGGGTTGAAGGACAAGATGTTGACTGTGAAAACGGTGCATCAGGTTCAGATATAACATTCGACCTACAATTCACAGCAACAAAACCATAATTATTGTGAGACATATAAAAGGTTATTAAGAGGTACCAAAAGGTGCCTCTTTTAATGTTAACAAAATGTAATACAAATGTAATAAAAACTAAAAAAACCTTAAAAACATGTCTAAATAGCTACTTACAGCTGTTTTAAACATTATGGTACATTTTGACTAATTTTGTAAAAAATGGTATAATCAGTTCATCTTAAAGGAGTGGTGATATAACATGATTTATCCAAATGACATTACGAGTCTTAAAACTGATATTAGCCAAAAGATTGGACAAAAGATAATTGTGAAAGGTTCGCTTGGAAGAAATAAACCATTTGAAAAAGAAGCCGTAATTGAGAAGGCATATCCTTGCATGTTCATTGTAAAATACGATGAAACTCAAGAAAATGCAACTTATCAATACACAGATATTCTAACAAGAACTGTGGAGCTTCAAGTTTTTGATGGGCAAGAGTACTGTCCTATAATACCACCAGAAACCCCAGGTAAGAAAAAAAGAAAAGCTTATGATATAGGGTAATTTATTTTAAAAGAAATTCCGAAAAAAAGGAATTTTTTTTTTGCTTTGTAATATACATGAATTAAGATTGATGGCAGGTACAATATTAGTTGTGCCTCAAGAAAGGATTGAGAGAAAAATGGCTGTAAATTTATCTAAGAATAATTTATGTATAAATCAAATAATAGAGCAAAAGAATGAGAAGATTACAATAGATGGCGATGAGATTGTTCCAGACGTTAAGCCAGATGTTTTAAGTATTATTTCTAGCAGTGGTAATGTCTGCTTGCATAAAAAAGAGGTACAAGATGGCAAAGTAAGAATCGAAGGAACAGTTAATTCATATGTTGTGTATATTGCAGATGATGAAAATTCTAGCATGAGAGCTATAAATGCCAATATAGATTTTTCTAAAAACATAGAGATGAAAGATTTAAAAAGTAATATGCAATTAGAATGTAGAACAGATTTAGCAGAGCTTGAATGCAAGATAATAAACGGAAGAAAGATTAGCTTAAAAGCAAATATCCAGATGAATTTAACCGCATATTCTAATGAAAATGTTGAGTATGTTGATAACATAGAAAATAAAAAAGATATGCAGTTATTAAATGAGAAAATAAGCATAAATTCGTTAATTGGTAATGGAAGCACGAAAGTATATGCAAAAGATACGGTTTCAATAGATAATGTTGATAATTTATCTGAAATAATGAAAGTAGAGATGAGTCTAGAAAACAAGGAAAATAAGGTTAGCTATAATAAGATTTTAACAAAGGCAGATGCAGTGTTTAAGATAATGTATTTAACCGATGATGGAAGGATTAATTCTGTTACGGCTACGATTCCTGTAATGGGCTTTATAGATATGAAAGATATAAATGAAGATAGCATTTGTGATGTAACATATGAATTAAAGAACATTATAATTAAGCCGAATAATGTAGAAGAACATTCTGTTTATGTGGAAGCCGAACTTGAAATTTTCTGTGCAGTATATAAAAAACAGGAAATAAATATAATACAAGATATGTATAGCAGAACAATGGACGTAAAGTACACCCAAAGAACTATCAAAGTTATCAAAGAAAAGGAAGAAATCAGTGAAGTATTTAATTTAAGAAAACAAGAGAGAATAGATGAAGTAAAACAAAATAAAATCTATGATGTGGAAGTAAAGCCTAGAATAATAAGTAGTCAAATGGAAAACGGTAAAATAATATATCAAGGCGAGATGAGCTTAACATTTATATATGGTCAAGAGGGAACAACGAGAATTAATATAAAGAATCTTGTAGAACCATTTGAATTTACAGTAACTTCAAACAGTATCGTTCCAAAGATGAGAATAGACACGAGTATAGAAATTGCAAAAAAAGATTTTGTAGTTATGGCAGACAGTACCATAGACATGAAAGTAGACTTGAATTTTAGATTAAACATCGTAAAAGAGAGTTCAATCAATTTAATAGAAAGCATTACAGAGAGCGAAAAAAAGGATAGAGAAAGCTTTAGTATTATAGTTTATTATGCAAGAGTTGGGGATACTTTGTGGAAAATTGCAAAGAAATTTGGTAGTACGGTTGATGAAATTGTAAAGGTAAATGGAATAGAAAATCCAGATGTTATAATGCCAGGAGAGCAACTGTTTATTCCAAGATAGAGAAAAGCTATGGAGAGTAAAATTTATTCAAGACCAAGATTTTGCACAACAGGAAAAGGCTACAAGAATATGCCAAAAAATAACAGAAGATATACCGCAATTTCTATTATTACAATTATAGTAATTGCGGTAATTACGTTTGTAATTGTAACAAGAGCGATTAATCCAATAATAAATGACTTGTGTATAGACAAGGCTAAAAATATTGCAACACAAATATCTAATGATGAGGCAACATTAATAATGAACCAGTATTCTTATGATGATTTAATTACAATAGTAAGAGATAGTAGTGGAAACGTTAAAATGTTACAAACAAACACGAAAAATGTAAACAAAATAATATCGGATATTCCGGTAAATATAATAAATAAGTTTCAAGAAAAAAACACTTCCGATATATTCATATATTTAGGAAGTGCGTTAGGACTTAAATTATTTTCAGCACAAGGACCGAAAATACATATAAAAATTGCTAATATAGGAAATGTAGACACAAAGTTAGTCTCGGAGTTTACATCACAAGGAATAAACCAAACCTTGCATAGAGTATATTTGAATTTATCGTGTGAAGTAACAATACTTACACCATATAATACAATAAAACAAACGATAGAAAATCAAGTATTAATTGCAGAATCTGTAATTGTAGGTACTGTGCCAGATTCATATTACGATATCAATTTGCGAAAATGAGAGAAATATGGTATAATAAAAGATAAGAATTTGCTGAATTGCAAATAAAAAGTTTGAAAGGAGATACTCTTATGGAGTATATTGTCATCATCTTTATCATGGCCATAGCTTTTGCTATGGTGGCCTACCAGTGGCTGGTGGGTTTGCTCGTAGTGATGACTGTTGCTACAGTCATCGCGTGGGTGTTAAGTGTGGTGTACGAACACATCCTGAAGGATGAAAAAGGATATGTGAAGGTTTACACCGCATTCTACATGATGCGGATGGTCAGCATCATCCTTGGGGTGGTGCTGGGGATAATTGGCCTTATCTTTAGGGCATTTTAACTCCCGTGGGGAAGTGGGCGAATACCACTTCCTCGTTTTATGTAAAAAGAATTCTAATTGTTGTAAAATGTTAGAACAAGTATTGACTTTTATAATATTTTGTTATAAAATATTATAGCGTAATTGAATATGGCATATGTTAAAGCTTCTCCCCGGTAGTTTTAATAATATGATTTCATATATATAGAAAATAATTTTGAAATGGAGGGTATTTTTTACCATGAATAATACAACATATAGTATTAAAAAAGATGAAATAGAAAGAAAATGGTATATAATTGATGCTGCTAACAAGCCATTAGGAAGAGTTGCTGCAGAAGCTGCAAAATTACTAAGAGGAAAACACAAACCTACTTATACACCTAACATGGATGCTGGAGATCACGTTATTATCATAAACTGCTCAGAAGTAGTTTTAACAGGACATAAATTAACACAAAAAATTTACAGACACCATTCTTCATATATTGGTGGAATGAAAGAAATCCAAGCTAAAGATATGTTAGCTAATAACCCAGAAAAAATGATGACTTTAGCTGTAACAGGTATGCTTCCACACAACAGCTTAGGAAGACAAATGGCTAAAAAGTTAAGAGTATATGCTGGAGCTGAGCATGAGAACATAGCTCAAAAACCAGAAATATGGAATTTTTAATTAGGAGGAAGATAGAAAATGCCTAGAACAAAAAAAGAACAAGTAGTTTTTAATGGTACAGGAAGAAGAAAAAGTTCAATTGCTAGAGTTAGAATAATGAGTGGAAAAGGAAATATCACAGTTAATGGAAAAGCATTAGATGAATATTTCGGAGAAGAAACTCTAAAAGTTATAGTTAGACAACCTTTAACAGTTACAGATACATTAGATAAATTTGATGTAATCTGTACAGTAAAAGGTGGCGGATTCTCAGGTCAAGCAGGAGCAATTCGTCATGGTATTGCAAGAGCATTAAATGAAGCTAATTTAGAATACAGACCAGCTTTAAAATCAAACGGATTCTTAACAAGAGATTCACGTGCAAAAGAAAGAAAGAAATATGGTCTTAAAAAAGCAAGAAAAGCTCCACAATTCTCAAAGAGATAATATTTCAATACGAATACAAATTCGCAATATACAGAAACCCAATGTTTGTTATGCAATGGGTTTCTTTTTTTATTAATGAAGAATTTTGATTTTAGATGGAGTTTTGCTAATTATGTACTAAGCAAATTTTAATATTGTAACGATTTGAGCGTTTTATATAAATTTAATTAGGGTTATTTAAAAATACACAAATTGTAAAATACTTCCTAATATTACAAATGTATTACAATACTATTAAATTTCTATTAACCTAATGAAATGCCAATATAAAAATGTTATAATCAAGTTAGATTTTGTCGAAAGGGAAGGAAAAATGCAAAAAATTAAGAAAGCAATTAGCATAATAGTAATATTAATTTTGATTCCAATATTACTTATAAGTATAGTAATACTTATAGATTCGCACACACATCCTAATGAAGTACCATCATTTTTTGGTTGGAAACCATTTATAGTTTTATCTGGTTCAATGGAAACTCAAATTTCAGCTGGAGATATTGTTGTTGTAAAAGAAATAGACACAAATGAATTAAAGAAGGGTGATATTATAGCATTTAAAGATGGTAATATAGTAATTACCCACAGAATTGATGAAGTGACTGAAATAGACGGAAAAACGCAATATATAACTAAAGGTGATAATAATAATACGCAGGACATTGGTTATGTATCACCAGAACAAATTGAGGGAGTATTTAAATTTAAGGTTTCACGCTTGGGAAATTTTGCAATGTTTATACAAACTCCACTTGGTATGATAGTGTGCTTATCTATACCAATAATAATTATAATATTATTGCAAACAGCAGATTCTAAGAAGGAAAAAGAAGAATTAATTTCAAAATTAAATAAACAAAGCAAAATGGAAGAAGAAATAGAAAAATTAAAAAAGCAAAATGAAGAACTCATGAAAAAATAACACTGTTATTAACATTATAATAAGAAAATCTTATTATAGAAAAATACAAAACGAAAGAAAGGATGATATCAAATGAAAAATAACAAATTAGCAAAATTTATGGCTTTAGTATTACTTGTTACATTACTAGCTGTTATATTAGTATCTGGAACATATGCAAAATATACTACATCTGCTACTGGTTCAGATTCTGCAACAGTTGCAAAATGGTCTATTAAATTAGGTGATGAAGATATTGCTAAATCTACAGAAAAGACTTTTGCAATTGACTTATTTAGTACTATTACAAACACTGATGGTACTGGAGAAAAAAATGTAAAGAAAACAGATGGATCTTTAATTGCACCTGGTACAATGGGAAGCTTTACTCTTGCATCATTAAAGAATGAATCAGAAGTAAATGCTAAATATAGTGTAACTTACACTTTAACAAATGAAAGCGGTGTGCCATTAGAGTTTACAACAAACAAGGACGATGAAAGTTCTTGGAAATCTGATTTCACTTCTATAAACGTTAGCAATGAGGCACTTGCTATGGATGCTACTGCAACTACAGCTACTGTATACTGGAGATGGGCATTCACAAAAGATACAGCAAGAGATACATCTGATACAACACTTGGAACAACAACACCAACTGTTACTCTAACAGCAAAAATAGATGTTGAACAAGCAGACTAATAAATAATTATAAAAGCTCTATTAAATTAAACAATAGGGCTTTTATAGAAATATATTGACAAAAGATTTTGTACTTTTTTTGTGAGTATATTTCTAGTATATGGAGGGAAAAATTGGAACAGAAGAGGCAGTTTTCAAGAGAAAGTTTAAAGAAAATAATCTACATATTAATCATCATAATAATAATTCTTATATTGCTATTAGTATGGAAGATTGGAAGAATAGGAATAGATGAAAGACCTACATCAGGGAAAACATATACTGATGGAATTGTGGTTACAGAAGATGATATAGGAATTGAAAAAGACACACAGTTAAACATTTTTAACAATGAAAAATTTAAAGGAGAAAAGATAATAGCACCACATTCGCAGGGAACATATAAATTTTATATAAAAAATAAATCAAATAGAGACATAAATTACAATATAAAATTTTCTGATGAAATGAAGAAGTTTGTAAACATGAAATACAGGCTAAAAATAGATAGTATATACATAAGAGGAAATGAAGAGGGCTATACTACAATTGAAAACTTAGATGTAAACAATGTAACTGTACCAAAGGATTCGATAAATATGTTCACTCTGGAATGGTACTGGGAAGATAATGATGAACTAGACACAAAAGTAGGAACATCAGACGAAAGATACTACACTATAAATCTGAAAATAGAAGCTTTTAAAGATTAACTATAAAGAGAACATTTAGAAAACATTTTGGGGACGGAGAAAAAATGTACAAATTATAAAGCAGTGATATAAAAATGTTAAAACTTGTGATTCCTTAAATAGTCTTGCTAAAGAAAAAATACCAGAAGAAAAAAATATTCTTTTGGTATTTTATTTTTTTATAAATACAGGAGGTATTTCAAATTTTATATTAAAGCATTCGAATTTATCGGTCTCACCGGAATCTAGACAATCTAAATAAATATCTAGTTCATCTAAGGTTCTACAAGCAGTTATTATTGCTGGATGCAAATTGTAATTAAACAATAACTCGAAAGCTAAATCGAAGGCAAATTTAAATGATTTTTTTTCTTCTTTATTTCTTGCTAATTTAAACGCCTCTCTAAATCTCGATATTGATAAAGGCTTAAAATTTGAAATAGGTAGAGTATATTTTTTATCGATTATTTCATTTAATGGCATGTTTCCATTGTTTTTACTAATTTCCTCTAGATCGGTTACAAAATAGGGTAAAAAAACTTTGCCTTGCGTTTCGGAAATTATCAAAGTGTTTTCAACAAGATTTTCCGCATTTTGGTGCACGCTTGTGTCTGTAACTTTAGATTGTTCTTGAGATTTTTTTATAGTTTCATTTTGTATATATTTTTCTATTAAAGGAATTATAGAATACAAAAATCTTTCGATATCGTTATTGTTACTAGAAAGTGCATCAATATTATTGTCATAAGTAACTTCGATATTGGACTTAGAATCTTCTGCTTTTTTCGAAAGCTTTGCAATTAAAGACTTATTAATATTACATTTTACTATTGCATCTTTCAGATTTTCTAAAAATGCATTATCAAAGATTGTCATTTGTTTCACCTCGTTGATAATATTATATAGTAATTTATTTTTTTTTACAATAATAAATTATTAAAAATTGTGAATTTTTGAATGTAGATAAAAGAAAATGATGAAAAACACTTGACTAGAATAACAAAATGTAGTACAATAAGTAATGTTCAAGAAGAAGCAATCCACTTCTCACCTTAGCCGAGTAGCAAAAGGTAGCAAATAATATTTATCTACAACAAAGTTGTAGGTTTATTGTGTGGGTTGACTTTTTTGAAGTCAATCTTATTTTTTTGGAGGTGTTTTTTATAAAACAAGAATTACTAATTAATGAAAAAATTAGAGCAAAAGAAGTTCAACTAATTGGAGCAAAAGGAGAAAAGCTTGGAGTAGTTGGTATTGAAGAAGCTTTAGATATGGCTGCAGACGCTAAATTAGATTTAGCTTTAGTATCACCAAATGCACAGCCACCAGTTTGCAAACTTATGAACTATGGAAAATATAAGTTCGAGCAAGCTAAAAGAGAAAAAGAATCAAAGAAAAATCAAAAGACATTTGAGCTTAAAGAATTAAGAGTTACTCCAAACATAGAGCAACATGATTTTGAATTCAAAGCAAAAAATGCTAAAAAATTCTTACAAGACGGTAACAAAGTTAGAATTACTGTTAGATTTAGAGGAAGAGAGCTAAACTATGTTAAAGCTGGAGAAGAAACTCTAAACGAATTTATAGAAAACTTATCTGATATTGCAACAGTTGAGAAAAAGCCTTTACTAGAAGGAAAGAACATGTTTGTAATATTAGCAAAAAAAGTAGAAAAATAAAAATATTGATAGTTAAAAAACTATTTATATATATGGGAACATCCCAAGACAATTAAGGAGGAAAAAATTATGCCAAAATTAAAAACAAATAAAGCTGCTAAAAAAAGATATTCATATACAGCAACTGGAAAAGTAAAAAGAACGAAATCAAATAGAAGACACTTACTAGCTAACAAAACACCAAGAGCAAAGGCTAGAGGAAAAGTTCAAGATGCTTATGCAGACAAGACATGCGAAGCAGGAATTAAAAGATTATTACCATACGGTAACAAATAGTAAGAATTAAGGAAGGTGAATAGAAAATGGCAAGAGTAAAAACAGCAATAATTACACGTAAAAAACATAATAAAATATTAAAAAGAGCAAAAGGATATTATGGAGCAAAACATTACAGATTTAGAATGGCTAAACAACAAGTTATGAAATCTGGAAACTATGCTTTCGTAGGAAGAAAAGATAAAAAATCTAACTTCAGAAAATTATGGATAGCTAGAATAAATGCAGCTGCAAGAATGAATGGTTTAACATACAGCCAATTAATCAATGGATTAAAGAAGGCAAATGTTGTAATCAACAGAAAAATGTTAGCTGAAATGGCTGTATCAGATCCAGCAGCTTTCACAAAAGTAGCTGAAATAGCAAAGAAAACAAAATAGTTAATAAAAAGGTTATAGAAAATTTAGGTTTTCTATAATTTTTTTTGATTCTTTTCCGATAATGTATTCAGAAAAATACAATTCGACAAAAACCGACAAATTGAAAAAGTTAAAGAAATGCTATTGCACTGGTGTGAAAATAATGATATCATCTAGGTGGAGTATTTATATCTATAACGTATATAGAAATAAATACGGTTAATGCAACAAATATATACGTAGTAGATGTATGTACGAAAAAAGAAAACATTATGAATAAAAACATAAGAAATAGTTGAAAATAATAAAGAGTACATAAGTAATAAAAAGTAATATGTTTATAATTTATGAAAATAAATTTTATAAAACTATTATACAAGGAGGAAAACAATATGAAAAATAATAAGGGTATAACCCTAGTTGCGTTAGTCGTTACCATAGTTGTTTTGCTAATACTTGCAGCAGTAAGTATTAACCTAGTATTAGGTGATAATGGAATAGTAAAAAAGGCACAAGATGCAAAAACAAAATCTGCAGAAGCAAGTGAAAATGACTTAAAAGGAATGAATAGTTTGGTAAGTGAGATGGAAGGTGCACTAGCTGGAAATGGTGGAGCTGGAGGAAGTGGAGCAGACACAAAAGTACCAGCAGAAGCAACAGCAGAAACAGCACCATACTTTCCAAATAATACATTTACAAAAAAAGAAGGAACAATAGATAAAGGGCTTGTAATACAAGATGCAAGTGGAAATGAATATGTGTGGGTAGTAGTACCAAGAACAACAGCAGTTTATAAAAAAACAGGACTTGGAAAAACAACATTTACAGATGCAGATTATAGAAGTATAGAAACAGATTTAAAAAATTATACAAGTACCTATGTAACAGAAGAAGGTTATTCAGACACATACGCAGCTGATGACAAAAATGTAGGTTGGTTTGCAGATGCAACAGCATATAACAATTTAAAAAACAGTATGTTAAAAAGTGTATATGAAAATGGAGGATTTTATGTAGGAAGATACGAAGCTGGAATTGAAACAACAGGAACGAATAGAACAAGTAATACAGAAAAAAATTCAGATGGAAAATATACAATAGAAGGAATGCCAACACCAGTAACAAAAGCAGATGCATACCCATACACATATGTAACAAGAACGCAAGCACAAAATTTAGCAAGTAAAGTAAATGCAGGAACAAAAACAAGTAGTTTAATGTTTGGAGTGCAATGGGATTTAGTGCTAGCATTTATGCACAATAAAGGAAATATAGCGGATAGTACATTAACATCAAATAGTACAACAATAGGAAATTACATGGACTCAACATTCCAATTAAGTCAGGCAGGAAAATATGCAGTATATTCAAATTATTCATTAAGCTCAACATGGAATCCATCAACAACAGCAACTACAAATTTTGTAGATTCAAGTAGAAATAAAATAGCCCAATCTTCAATCGGAAACGGAATATTAGTAACAACAGGAACATCAGAGAAAAATAAAGTAATGAATATTTATGACATAGCTGGCAATGTATGGGAATGGACTTTGGAAAAAACTTCCTACAGTCCGTGTGCTGGTAGGGGAGGCGTTTACTGCTTTACAGGCTCCACCGATCCTGCGGCTCGCCGTTTCGACACTAGCACTGCCGACAGCGACGGCATCACCGGTTTCCGTGTTTCACTTTTCTAGGAAAAGCTGAACGCTAGAGACGAGAAATTTGAAACAAGAGGAAAAAATAAAAATGATAACAGAAAGCTATAAGAAGGCTCACGCCTTGCATAGCGAATGAAATACGCTATGTGGAAAATTTTAAATGTCACCCATGAAGAATGAATGGGCAGACATATAAAATTTTCCACTGCTTTTTTATATAGAACTAAGGAAGTAGCGTGTATAATGTTGGACTGCGAAATTGTCGCAATTTGACATACGATTTTTCTTGACTTTACTTGTAGTTTAGATATAATGGAAAAGGTTATTTCAAAAAAGTTTTTTATCTTATATTTTGTATCAAATCTATTGATTTTCTCAATTAGCCATTCTGGCAAAATATTTTACATACAAATCGAGTAAACTTTTAATAACTAAATTTAAGTATAGCAGTTTTTGCTATATGAAATCATGGAGGTTTACATATGCCAAATAAAGAGAAAAGCATATTACAACCAAAGAATGATGTAGTGTTTAAAGCATTATTTTCAAGAGGAAAACCAAGGA
>OGOP01002030.1_pt1 | contig 13126 bp, 14 predicted proteins | sample 1552591 | NCBI WGS metagenome assembly OGOP01 (sample SAMEA2580120, study PRJEB22360) | human gut metagenome | biome: human gut; feature: human-associated habitat; material: faeces | place: Denmark | collected 2008/2010 | reverse complement strand
CACAGGCGAGGGCGGTAGTAGATATTATAACAGGAAAAAGCTGTCCAGGGGAACAAATCAGAAATTCAAATTCACATACTTGATGAAAATCATGCTGGCTAAGACAGATGATGAGCATGCACTTACCATGCCGCAGATTATGGAAGAATTAGAAAAATATGATGTGACTGCAGAAAGAAAAAGTATCTATGCCGATTTTCAGGATATGACAGATAAGTTTGGCATTGAGATTATCAAGGAACAGATTGGCAGGGAGACTTATTATCATGTTGGTTCCAGAGAGTTTGAATTGGCAGAGGTCAAGCTTTTGATTGATGCAATTCAGTCTTCCAATCGGCGGCATGGAATTTTATGCAGTCAATTTTTCATATATCGACAATGAGACATTTGAAGAGCGTTATGTGGGCGTGCCTGAGCAGGGAAGTGATAAGCTGATTCCTGAAGGAACTCCGAAGCCGGGAACCGTTCATACTGTTGTACGTGCTTCCAGTGGTATGTTTGGCGTTTATCGTCTTGAGATAGAGGCTATTAACGGCAATGGCAAGTTTAACAAGGTAGGAACTGTTGCAAAATCTACGACAGATAGTAGATGTGCCGGATGATTTGTTCGTCACATTCCAGATAATATTTTACAATTCTCCGGAGGATGCTGTGTTTAAAGCGCTGGGGATTGAATAGGTTACATAGGGGGATACATTTTCATGCATGAAATTGCAAAACACGAATTTCTATCTTGGGTAGATACACTTGAGACGGAGAACCTCACTGAGCATGAGATTACAATGCTTTCAATTCTGATTAGTAATTTTGAGGATATTGCTTCTGTCGGAGCGGCATCTGGACAAAGAGCAAAGCTTTTGGGAAAGAAGATAGCTGACTTAAATAATAATGTTGTAAAAGAACTTCCGAAGTATGAAATTAATGAAGTTGCGGAAAGTGATGTTGAAAGACTTGAGAACCTTGATGTAGAAAAATTTAGAGGGTTTGGTACGGCTCAGAATTTCACATTTGAGAAGCAGTATACTTTTTTCACGGACCGAATGGGTCTGGAAAAACAAGTTTTTGTGAAGCTCTTGAGTATTGCATGTTGGGATCGATAGAAGAGGCTACAGCCAGGAACATAACTACTGACAAGTATATTGTTCATGCTGGCGAAAAAAAGGGTCAAAAACCAATCCTGAAATGCAAGTATTCATCAGGCGATGTCAAGGAATGCTTGCCGGATTACTCGAAGTATAGATTTGGATTCATTGAAAAGAACAGAATAGACGGTTTTTCACATATAAGCGCAGCTACAGCAAAAACGCAAACTGAGAGAATGGCTGCTTTGTTTGGTTTGTCTGAATTTCAGGAATTTGTAAAGGGTTTTACATCTGCTGAGGGTTTAGCAAATGATAAGTATATAAAAGTCAGTGCTGCCGCTCAGAATGAATATGAAAAGGCGACTGAAGCAATTAAGCCTTTGGAGACCCAGTTAAAGGAAGTCGGAGAAACATTGAAAGCGGAAAAGGATGTACTTGCTTCGTTAATAACGGCGTTAAAAAAGCCCGAAATTAAGACGGTTGAAGAGGTGGAGAAGTATTTCACGGATTCAAAAGATGGTGTAATTACAAAATATACCTTAGAGGCGGAGAAGAATAAGTGGATTGTACTTGAAAAAGGTGCGTTGGAGAGCTTAGCTACAGATATTGCGACTTTTATTGGGTATTTCGATGCGATACAAAAGAGTAACTCAGAAATACTCTCTGATGTGAGCGCTGTAAATCTTGTCGATCTATTTAACGCAGTGGTTAAGTTAGATGCTAAATGCTACGATAAATGCCCGGTCTGTTTAACGCCACTTGATCATGCTGAGGCAAATCCGTTTGAACATTCTAATAGTGAACTTGCAAAGCTTGAGCAAATTGAATTGGCCAAAAAGTCCGTTAGAGGAAATGCAAAGAAGATTATTGAAAGCCATGAACGTATTTTTAAGTCTATAACAGATATACAGCAGGCGAATGTGCTCGGAGATGTTAATTATTCACTTTTTGTGAACAAGTCTTTTCAAGCTATGGATGTCGAGTGCTTAACACCGGATGTCGTATTGGCTTTCGAAGAGTTAAAAAAGCTTAAGGCTAATCTTGATGCAGGAAATAAGGCCCAAATAGAAGCTGAATATAATGCTAGAGCAGCGAAACACAACAAAGAGTACGATATAAAGCTTGGCGATGTTCAGAAAGCATATAAATCCATAGTCGAAAAAAATGGTTCAGTAAATGAAAAACAAAAGAATTATGATTCGCTAGTACAATTGGCTTCTGAAGCGAAGAAGAGGGTAGAAGAACTAACGAAAACGGCTGAAGCAGAAAAGAAGGAAGTTAGTTTCAATAAGAAAATGATTGAAGCATACGGTAGCATTGTTGAAAAGCTTTCTGCGTATGTGTCTGGTTTACCCGCCGTATTGGCGCAGAACTTGTCGGATAAGGTACGAGAATACTATAACTGTATCAACGAAGGTGATGCAGATTTTGAATTAATAAAGCAACTTCATCTTCCTTTGGCAGCTAATGAGAAGATAACAATTGAGATGGAGGATGGAGTTAGTCAAGATGCATTGCTTATACTAAGCGAAGGCCATGTGAAGATTTTGGGTCTTTCTATACTTCTTGCAAAGGCTATTTCGGAAGGTATTCCATTCTTGATATTTGATGACATAGTGAATTCGGTTGATGATGATCATAGGGATGGAGTAGCGAGGTTACTAATAACACATACTGATTTCTCGAACATGCAGATGATTCTTACCTGCCATGGAGAGATATTTGTTTCAATGCTTGAAGGATATGTTTCAAATCCTAATTCAATGGCAAGATATATGTTTCTGCCGGCGGATACCTTGGATGAAAGGGGGGTATTTATCAAGTACCAAGATGCTTCAATACCTTTAGAGGTTGCAAAAAGGAAATTTGAGGAACACCAACTAAAAGACAGTGCGATGAGTTGTAGACGAGCGGTTGAATGTGCAACAGGTAAACTGTGGAAAAAGCTTAGTCCTTGCATTGGTGGTATATCAGTTAAACTTCGTGGCTTACAAGGACAACCAGATTTGTTTAGTATTACTTCGGCACTTTACGATCATACTAAGAAAAAATATGTACAAGATGCTGATGAAATAAACGAGGATTTGAAAAAGCTGATGGAAACATCTTCATGGTCAAAACTTAATAAGGGAACGCATGAGGATGGTAGCATTCCGGAATTCACAAGAGGAGAGGTTAAACAGTTAATAGAATTAGTGGAGAAGCTTGCGAAAGATGTGGATAAAGTAAAGATTAAAGCCGCTGTTGTATAGCAATGAAAAGGTGCTAAAGATGGAATATCCAATTATTACATTATGCGGTAGCACGCGATTTAAAGATAAATTCTTGGAGGTACAGAAGAGGCTTACGCTGGAAGGAAACATAGTAATTAGTGTAGGTCTTTTTGGGCATTCTGGTGATCAGTAAGTCTGGGATGGAATGGATGAAGGGACTCTTTCCAAGACTAAAGAAATGCTGGATGACATGCATAAACGCAAGATTGATATGGCTGATTCCATATATGTAATCAATGTTGGCGGTTATATCGGAGAAAGCACAAAATCAGAGATTGAGTATGCAAAAGCTCATGGCAAGGAAGTAAGGTATTTGGAGGAATAGTTACAATGGCACAGAGGACAGTCGCTTTATGCAATGGAAAGTATATTGGCATAGAAACCATCTATACAGTGATTGATGGGAAACAAATCAATATACCGGAAAAGCTCAAGGAACTCAGGGCGAAAAGCCAAAACCATGAGCTATTTTGTCCGTGTGGCTGTGGGGCGAACCTTGTCCTTGTGGCAGGAGATAAAAACCTCCGGGAACAACATTTTCGAATAAAGGATGGACAACAGTTTGAAAACTGTTCAGTTATTACTGAAGGAAATACATCTGTTGATTCCAAGATTGTATTGAAGTGTTGGTTAGATGATAACTTGCATGCGGATGATCTTGAATCACGTGTTCCAATTTGTGATATTTCTGATAGTGAGAGAAGGTATGAGTTTTCTTTCATCTCAAAGAAGTGGGGAATAGCTCTGGACTATTGTCATAACCGAGTAAATCTATCTGATGAGAAGCAATCTGTTTTGGAACAGAATAGCCAGGGAATCAGAATCATTCATGTAGTTGATTATATGAACGGCGGTTCTGAAGGTCAGTATCCGGAAGGTCTGATGAAAGTTCAGGAAAAGCAGGGATTTTGTTTATTGCTAGAGGTTACGGATGCTGATTATGAAACTGCAGAAATGAAGGCGGCATTCTGCGGCCAGGATGTAGATGGGCTTTGGCAGGAGACCGTTTTTGCAGATGGATTATTGCGTGAATACAGAATTAATCAACATGGAGCGGTATATTTCCAGGGCGATTCATTAGAAAATATGCTGGAAGAGGCACGACAACGATTCCAAGAATCTAATGATGCTGAACTGAAGCGCCGGGAAGAGGAAAAAATGCGTCGGGCCGAATTGTTGAAACGGCAGGAAATAGAAGCCGAAAAGCGTCGGGAGGAGCGACGTAAACAGAAGGAAGCGTTAGCTGAAAGACAAAGAATTCAAGAAGAAGCTGCTCAAAGACGTGCAAAACAGGAAGAAGAACGACGTATTGCGGAAGAAAAGGTTCAGGAAGAAAGACGGCGGAGAGAAGAGAATTTTAGGAGGGATCTGGCATCTAATCTTGAACAGCAGGAGACACAAGTTAGAGATGCGGGTGGAAACCGGTGGATTAAGTGCGAATTTTGTGGAAAGATTGCAATGGAGTCTGAGTTCTCATCATATGGTGGAGTAATAGGCGTTCATCTGAACTTGGGTACGTGCAAAGAATGTTCAGCGAACAATCCGGCGGCGAAACCTCATTTACAACAGGAAGACATAAACACACAAAGGAAGGCCTATGATCCAACCATTTGCCCAGAGTGCGGAAGCAAATTGATAGAGAAGAACGGCAGGAATGGAAGATTTATAGGTTGTACAGAATTTCCGAGGTGTAAATATACAAGGTCGATACGAAAAATGTAGTTGGAGGGCAATGTAATGGCAATACCAAAATTTTCAGAGGAGTATATTCAAAAAGCAATTCAGTATATTGATGAGAATGGAGTTCCTGACCAAAACAGAAGCACAAAATACGAGCTTGTTATGGAGGACGGAAAGAAGTATCCGCCTAAATATGTTATTGCAATTGCTACGAAGTTGGCAACAGGAAATGACGTGCAACCTGGTGATTATAACGCGGTTGAGGCAAAAGGATTCTTTGAAACGAGGGGCTATATGATTGATACAAAGCAGGAAAAATATGAAATAACTATAACTGCAGATTCTGTGGTTTCTACAGATGAGAGATTTACCATGGATAATCTCGATCTTGGCGATAACTACCGGCCTATCGATGCGTATTTTATGAAACATGGTGTTGATATAATACGCAGGAATCGTAATAAGAGTGAAACGAAGATATCAAATCAAACGTTGCCGAGACTTGCCTGCCAGATATTTGAGAGTCAGATTGCTTCTCTATCTGATGAAGATAAAAGGCAGTTCCCGGTTTGTCAATACACTCCGGAAAAAGAAGTTATTAGGGGTATTTTTGCAACTGAGGCAGAGTTTAAAAAATACAAGAACTCCATGGAGAATTCAACATACAAACGTGAGGGTGGGCCCCAGTTTGTTATTTATTCATGGAATGTGTTTTCTACCCTAGTGTTTGTGAGAGAGTGTCTTAAACGCTTTGGGGAACTAGGGGATAAGTTTGTCCTTGTATATAGAGATAAGACGGAACAGGAATTCAGTCAGACTAAGGCCAAACAAGCGGTCGATGAAGATGTGATTAAGACTACGGAAGAGAGCAAGAATCCGTATTCAAAGCTGTTGCTGGAATCGAAAAATATCATTTTTAGAGGGGCACCGGGAACCGGTAAATCATATCTTGCAAAAGAGATTGCAGCAGATATCATCAGCAATGGTTATACCGATAGATATGCTGATTTAACTCCGGAACAAAAGCAGCAGGTTGAATTCGTGCAGTTTCATCCGAGTTATGATTATTCTGATTTTGTAGAAGGCTTACGCCCGAGAATGAATGAAGATGGCAGCATGGGATTTGAATTGCGGGATGGAATTTTTAAGGCATTTGTTGATAAGGCCAGAAAGAACTTTGAGGATTCTCAGAAATCGAAAGAAGCCAGAGAGCAGGAAGTATCGGCAAAGGCTGTTATGGCTAAATTTTTCTCAGAAATAGAGTTTGACAAGGATGAGTTCCAGACTGTAAGCGGTAATAAGTTCACAATAATTAGTGCCGATGAAAAGCATATTTATATTTCGATTCCGGGCAATAACACGGTTGATAAATTGACCTTGAATACTGATGAGATCAAAAAAATGCTTGAATCCGGTGCAGAGTTCGAAAAGGTAAGCGATATCACCAGCTTCTTTGGAAAACAGTTCGCCACACAGGCTTATTCATATGACTTCGCGATCTTTAAGGCAATAAGGAAGATGGGAGCTCAGGAACCTAAGACTCAGATTGTGCCTGAAGAATTGAAGAAATATATTTTTATCATCGACGAAATTAATCGTGGCGAAATATCTAAAATATTAGGAGAACTATTCTTTTCCATTGATCCTGGCTATAGAGGAAGGGCTGGAGAAGTATCAACCCAGTATGCAAACATGCATGCGAATCCGGACGAGAGGTTCTATATACCGGAGAATGTCTATATCATCGGCACTATGAACGATATTGACAGATCTGTTGACAGTTTTGATTTTGCGATGCGTAGGAGATTTCGATTTGTAGAAATCAAAGCTGAAGATACACAGGACATGTTGGAATCTCTCGAAAATGAGGAACTCAAGAATGAAGCTGTCGCACGAATGGATAGACTCAACGCAGAGATAATCAAGGTTGAAGATCTAAATGAGAATTATCAAATTGGTGCGTCCTATTTCTTAAAACTGAAGACAGTTAGTTTTGATATTCTTTGGACGGACTATCTGTGTCCGCTGTTACAGGAGTATGTACGTGGTCTTTACGATGAAGAAGGCATTATGAAACGTTTTGCTAAGGCGTACGGCTATACGCTTTCGGATGAGGGTGGTGTAGATGAAACAACTCAAGATTAAGGATAATGATCAAAGAAAAAAAGAAGAGTTCTTTGAAATTCCTGGATTGGTGAAAACTATTGCAGACAAAACGCTTGAAGAGTTGGAAAAGGAAGGTGTCTTTGTATTTCCGGAGATGGTGCATGAGGCAGAGGATGTCACACGAGATCAAATGATTCTCCAAAGTGTCAATGATACATACCGGTCTGGGAACGTAATGGGTTTTCTTGGCTATGGTGAAGAACGGCTTGTTATAGAGTCACGATTTAGTACTGGTGACAATGACTTTTTGCTCCAGTACTTGTTGGAACGCATTCTTGACTTCCCTAATATTGTAAATCTCGAAACAGATGCAACGCATGACGACAAGATGTTCTCTTTGCTCTTAGCCCTCTTTCTGTCTTATTTGGTATCCGCGATGAGAAAGGGGGTCTTCAAGACCTATGTGCGGAATGAGTATAACGATGGGAATGTGAAAGGAACAATAAATATTGACCGGCACATACGGAAGAACATTCCGTTTGTTGGAAATATAGCGTATAGCCAGCGAGAGTATGCTTACGACAATTTTTTGATGCAGCTTATTAGACATACGGTGGAGTTTATTAAGAGAAAACCCTATGGCCATAAACTGCTAGCGAAAGCGAAAGAAGAGGTTCAGCTAGTCGTAGAAGCAACTCCGAGCTATGAAGCGAAAGATCTTAGAAGAATTCTGGTAGAGAATAAGAAGAATACGGTTCGTCATGCTTATTATCATGAGTACCGTGCACTTCAGAGGCTATGTATACTGATTCTTCAGAATAAAAAGACGCAGTTAGGACTAGGTGCAAGCAAGATTTACGGCATTGTGTTTGATGGCGCATGGCTTTGGGAAGAGTATGTGAATTCGCTTGTTGATGAGATATTCTATCATCCCATGAACAAGGGCGGCAAGGGTGCACAGTGGTTATTTGCTGGTGGTGCTGGGCTTATTTATCCTGACTTCATCGGAAAGAATCCAAACAACCGTATTATTGCAGATGCCAAGTATAAGCCGGTAGATAATATCGGAAATAAGGATTATCTTCAGGTGCTTGCATATATGTTCCGCTTTGATGCAAAGAGAGCTTTCTATTTCTATCCGGATGTAGACGCCATTGAGGATAAGGTGTTCTGGCTAAACAGTGGATCCTCTTACGAGAAAAATGTCCAAAAACGAGACGATATTTGTCTGACAAAACATGGGTTACACATCCCGAAGGATGCGGCTTCCTATGATGAGTTTGTAGCTCTCATAAAGGCCTGTGAGGTGGAATTCTTATCAGAGTTTTCGGATATGACTAACATAGAAGATAGGGGTAAGTAAAGTTTTACGCAAATCAGTGTAGGGATTTACCTTGTAGCTTTATTGTTTTATGAAAGGGGAATCTGCTATGAGTTTTACAGAAGAAAAGTGAAGTACGGCCGTTTGGCGATCGCGATTGATATGTGGATAGATGACGGCTTGTTTGATGCCCTAAAGAAAGCAGACAGTATACGGTCCTTTTAAGCTCATTGGAGGAATTGCAAAGGGGCACCATGAACCGAGCCAACAACAATGTTGAAAAAGATTGGATGCGAATAAGAAAGTAATAGTACAAGGAATGCATAGGCAGAGAGGGAGGTGCCACGATGCCATTTAAGATTGTTCGCAATGACATAACCAAGGTGAAAGCAGATGCCATTGTAAATACAGCAAATCCAAATCCAATATGTGGCAGTGGTACAGACCTTGCTATTTATGAGGCGGCTGGCAAGAGACAGCTTCTTGCAGAGAGAACACAGATTGGAAAGATTGCAAGAGGAAATGTTGCTGTTACCGGAGCATATAAACTGAATGCAAAGTATGTTATACACACGGTTGGTCCGGTATGGGAGGACGGTGATCATCACGAATTTGATATTCTGGAGAACTGCTATAGGAAGTCCTTACAGAAAGCAGTGGAGTTAAAATGTGAGAGCATTGCATTTCCTCTGATATCAACCGGAGTATATGGTTTTCCAAAAGACAAGGCATTGCAGATAGCTGTATCTGTTTTCAGCGAGTTTCTTTTGGAAAATGATATGCAGATTATTCTTGTGGTGTTTGACAAGAAATCATTTCAGCTTTCCGGTCAGATTGTGGGAGAAATTGATTCGTACATAGATGCAAATTATGTTAGAGATAGTCATAAAAGGGAGTATCCGGTACGGAGTAGAAGAAGTGCAAGAGTCAGGGAATTGTCAGAAGAAGATTTCTATGAAGAAATGCTTCAAAAAAGCCAGATAGAGGACACTTATCCATTTGATGATGAAAGCCAAGCGTTGGCAGAACCATGTATAATGTCAGCGGATATGTCTCTGGAAGATCAGCTTGCGAATATGGGAGCTTCTTTTCATGACAAATTATTTGAGCTGATAGATGCTTCACATCTGGATAATAAGGATATCTGGAAGAGAGCGAATCTCGACAGAAAGCACTTTTCAAAGATTCAGTGTGATATAAATTATCATCCAAAGAAGAAGACAGTAATGGCACTTTGTATTGCTCTTGAACTTGATCTAGAACAATCAAAGGACCTGCTTGCAAGAGCAGACTGGGCTTTCAGTCCGAGCAGCAAGGTGGATCTGATTGTGCAGAAAGCAATTATTGATAAGCAGTATGATATCATGCAGCTGAATGTAACTCTCTTTAAATATACGAATGAGATATTGGGAGTATAATATGGCACTTACAAGTATTAAGAGTTGAAAAACTGGAGGTAAAGATGGACTTAAAAGAATTTTATCTTGAAAATGTAGAAGACTCAGATTATCATTATCGCTTTCGTAATACAGTACAAAATGCGAATATGACATATAATATTTTTACTGAATATGAGGAAACAAATGATTATGAATTTGAAATATTTGATGCAGAAGAAGCGATAACAAAATTTCGAGAATTGTGTCAGCCAGATGTTGGATTTTCAAATAATGAAAATAAATGTTGGTTCTATCTTATTACATTTTATTTGTATAAAATGGGATATGAGATAAAAGAATTTCCGAGAGTACTCGCAAGACCTCCAGTAGAGCCTGCAGATTTTACTTATGGAGATATTAGAAATAGAATTATTGCCGAAGGAAATGATGATAATGGTACTGTTAGATATGCCACGAGAAGACAGTTTGTCGCCAATCTTACCTTTACGCAGAAGTCAAATCATATTGATATAGATAGTTCGATAGATCAGAAATTTATTGAGATATCAAACAGACAGGCTTCTTTCAATAATATGAGTATAGATGAAAAGCTTGCTGAAATTGCAAACCTAATAGAAAATTTATTGAAGAAAAAAGGAAATTTTGTTCAGCTAGATTACTCACAAGTATGTTTTGGATATGTTACCAACGAAATGATAACAAATTACAGAAAACAGATGCAGTGTTTTAGACACGCTACGGATAGTTCTATAGCGGAGAGGAAGAATTTTACAGAAGATCAAAAGAATTTCTTAATTGATTATGGTTTGACTATAGTAAAAGTTATTTATGCGTTAGCAAAATAAGCGGAAATGTCGGTACAGATTGTGCCGGCGTTTTTTTATTCCCAAAGTGTCGCTTTCCTAGCGACCATGAAATCAGCTGCCTGCGATATACTCGTATTGTAACGAGGAAACAGGAATTGTCGGAGAGTTTCCGGAGACAGGAGGCAGATATGTACGGAGCAATTTTAGGAGATATTATAGGAAGTCCTTTTGAATTTGACAGAGGTAATAAGTCAAAGGATTTTGACCTGTTTACAAGGGGATGTGGATTCACGGATGATTCTGTTATGACAGTAGCAATAGCAGAAGCGCTGATTGCCATTGGACCGGATGCAAATGAGATGGAGATTGAAGAAGCTGTGATTACCAATATGCAGGACTGGGGAAGAAACTATCCTCATGCAGGATATGGTGGTAAATTCAGACAATGGCTCAAAGCAAGAAATCCCAAGCCATATGGAAGCTATGGTAATGGATCCGCCATGAGAGTATCAGCCGCTGGCTGGCTATATCCCACGATTGAGAGAACCAGGGAAGTGGCAGAAGCAACGGCAGCAGTTACACATAATCATCCGGAAGGAATCAAAGGAGCTGTAGCAACTGCAAGCTGTATTTTTCTGGCAAGAAATAGTGCGACAAAAGGAGAAATCAAGAAATATGTAGAACAGGAATTTCATTATGATCTGAGCAGGTCATTAGATGAAATCAGACCGTATTACCATCATGTGGAGAGCTGCCAGCAGACTGTACCGGAAGCAATTACTGCTTTTCTGGAAGCGGAAGATTTTGAGGACGCAGTGAGGAATGCAATTTCATTAGGTGGTGATACAGATACCCTTGCTGCCATTACGGGAAGTATTGCGGAAGCTTTCTTTGGGATACCGGCAGTTCTTAAAGCCGAATGCCATAACAGGATTGATCCGGAGATGAATAGGGTTCTTGATACATTTGATGAAGTGATGGGAAGATGTTGCAGAAAGTTAGACGAGAGGATGCAGGGGAATGAACTAATCGAGAATGCGATTGATAACCTATATGTAATGCAGGATAATGATAGCTTTGTGGATGTGATTACATCCTTATGTTTCAGGATGAAAAGGGATGGCTGTGGAATGGTTCCTTTTGTAACGGTTGGCGAAGGGATGTTTTCTGATTTGGATATCTACAGTCTGAAAGAAGGAGATACCGTCACTCTTGATCATGAAGTTCGAATCCGCATGGACACTGTGGCTGCCGGAGATGGAGAGGAATGGTTTTACATTTTTACGAATGAAGATGAGATACATAAGCAGCCCGTACCTGACGTGGTTATGGAAATACCATTTGCGGACATATTTGACGTTGCCGGAAAGAGTGACAAGGTCGCTGGAGTAGTTATCAATCCTTTTGGAAGATATTTCAAGGCAGATAAGAAAGTAATTGAGTGTATCTATGAAGTATTTAAGAATATGGATTTCGATGATGATAGATAGGAAAGATAAGAGATATGTCAGCTGCCCGGTATGTGGCAGGATCCTGATGAAGTGTCAGGGACAATGTAATATAGACATTACCTGTGGGAAATGTAACAGAGAAATTGTGGTTCTTGTAGATGAGGAGAGAGTCATGGTTCTGGAAAACAGACGAGGTTCTGAAAAGGACGGAAGAGCCGGACAGGTCCGGGTGAGTGTTCAGAAAAGCAAGGAACCGGGGAAAATAAAACCCATGAAAAGAGCTGCAAATTATTAAAATCAAATAAGTGAGATAGCAGTTGAACCGTCAGATTTGGCAGGAACCATCAGAGCCGGCGCTGCATATCAAGAGTTTGTAACGAGCTGGAATTAGCATAGAACTATTAGGAGCCGACAAAACGGAAATAACGCCAGGTGGCATATTACCACTGGTCTTATTGACAACCGTTTTGTCGGCTTTTTCTGCGTCTGTTTCCGTTTTTGCTCCGGAAATGGAGAGAACGATGAAAAAGACAGAAGTAAAAAGCACTATGGGAACAAGGATCAGAGAAATGAGAAAGGCAGCAGGGATGTCACAGGAGCAGCTTGCGGAACTTCTTTGTACAAAAAAGGCTACGATATCAGCATATGAGAATGATCGAATTGATATAAAGAGCAGTATCGTACTGGAGATTGCAAAAGCACTGGGATGTACAGGATCATATTTGTTGGAGGGAAAACAGGAAGGTGATGTGGATGCCAGAATCATTGAAATACTGGTCAAATTGAAAAATGATCAGGTAAAGGAAATAGCATTAAGGCAGCTGCAGGCGTTGGCACTTCTGGCATAGAAGTATATTCTGAGTAGACTTTTGTCTATTGTTTGGGGAACGATTTTTACTCCGTGTTTATCTACAATAATTTCTGTAAAGAAGAGTAAACGAAAGCGATTTACAGAAACAGGAGGAGATTATAGATGACAGAAAAGAACCTGATCAAAATATATGTGA
>OGOP01002023.1_pt1 | contig 13160 bp, 6 predicted proteins | sample 1552591 | NCBI WGS metagenome assembly OGOP01 (sample SAMEA2580120, study PRJEB22360) | human gut metagenome | biome: human gut; feature: human-associated habitat; material: faeces | place: Denmark | collected 2008/2010 | reverse complement strand
CAACCTTCGGGGCGAAGCCCCGTCAACCCTCACACCGAAGGTGTGTCCCTACAAATTAGAAAATAATTAAATGCGAAAAAACCTCTTGCAAAATTTTACAAGGGGACCTATAATGCAAACATCAAATTCATACAGGTGGATGAAACATATGGGAGAAAGCCGTAAGGCTTACCGAAGGAGTGACACTCTCAGGTATCTGAAAAGATGAGTACCGTATGCGGACACACTCTGGAGAGTCTCGATTAAAGAGCGCCGAAGGTGTAAGGATGGCAGCATCCCAATCTCTCAGGCAAAAGGACAGAGAAAGCAGCGTCACACTATGTGTTCCGCTTTAAGGTAGACAATGCCGGCTTCCAGAGTTTTATTTTTCATGGAAAGCCGGCTTTTTTGTATCTATCTTATGATCTGGAGGGCGTTGTTAAAATGGATTTGAATTACATGAATGTGTTGAATTCGCTGGATAGTTTTATCTGGGGGCCGCCGCTGCTGGTTCTTCTTGTAGGAACCGGTATCCTGCTTACCATCAGACTGAAGCTGCTGCAGGTATTCCAATTACCGAAGGCACTGAAGCTGATTTTCAAAGCACAGAATGCAGGCAGCGGTGATATTGATTCTTTCAAGGCTCTCTGCACAGCCCTTTCTGCCACAGTAGGTACCGGCAACATTGTAGGCGTGGCAACAGCCATCGCAGCCGGCGGCCCGGGCGCCATTTTCTGGATGTGGCTTGCCGCATTCTTCGGAATGGCTACCAAGTATGCAGAAGGTCTTCTGGCCGTCAAGTACCGCGAAGTAGATGCCAAAGGTGAAATCGCCGGCGGCCCTATGTTCTACATTAAAAACGGTATGGGCGAGAAGTACAAGTGGCTGGGCACCCTCTTCGCCATCTTCGGCGTTCTGGTAGCCTACTTCGGAATCGGTACTTTTGCCCAGGTGAATTCCATTGTGGATATCACCAAGATGACTATCGGATTGGATCCCATGTGGACAGCCGTGATTCTCACGGTTCTGGTCGCAGCCATTACTCTTGGCGGACTCCAGTCCATCGCTGCAGCCGCTTCCAAAATCGTTCCGGCTATGGCAGTGATTTACTTCATTTCAACCATTGGTGTATTGATTTTCTTCGCTGATAAGATTCCTGGCGCTGTGGAAACTATTATTTCCAACGCATTTACAGGCAGTGCAGCAGCTGGCGGTTTCCTTGGTTCTACCATGATCATGGCTATGAGAAATGGTATCGCCAGAGGCGTATTCTCCAATGAATCTGGCCTGGGCTCTGCTCCTATCGTAGCAGCCGCTGCTAAAACCAAATGGCCTGCCGAACAGGGACTTATTTCTATGACCGGTACCTTCATTGATACCATTATCATCTGCACACTGACCGGTCTTACCATCGTCGTTTCCGGTGAATGGCTGAACGGCCTGAACGGTGCAGCATTGACCAATGCTGCATTCAAAGATGCATTCCCCGCTTTTGGCGGCTACATGCTCATGATCGGCCTGGTACTCTTCGCTTTCACCACCATCCTTGGATGGAACTACTACGGCGAACGCTGCATGATTTACCTGGCTGGTACCAAAGGAGTTCTTCCTTACCGTATCATCTTTATCGCACTGGTTGCGAGCGGCGCATTTTTGAAACTTGAAGCCATCTGGGTTCTGGCAGATATTGTCAATGGACTCATGGCTATTCCTAACCTGATTGCCCTGCTGGCCCTGTCCGGCGTGGTGGTAAGAGAAACTGCCAAGTATTTCGACCACCTGAAGACAGGCAAGGACTACGAAGAATACGTAGACCAGGACCCCAGCAAGGAAGTAAAGGCCAAAATTTCCGCCAATGCGGAAGACTGAGTCTTTCAATCGGGCACCGATATTACATATTATTTCCAGACGGAAAGGTTTTCCCATTTTCCTTCCGCCGGGATTAATATGACACCCCATCCGGCAAAGGGCACCCTGGTGGATAAGCCCTCCTAAACTGATTCATCAGGGAGTGCCGGGCTTCGGGAAGTATCCCTGGAAATATTTCCCGAAGTGGAGGCCCTGCTTTTCTAAAAATGGTTCCATAAAATCAATATCCTTAATGTATGTATAGGATCAGGCAATGCCTGTGAATATATGCCGCAATGCACGGCAGGTTTCCGTAGGGGGAATTCAGATCTGGTCCCGAAGAAGCCGAAAAGCAAAATATGGTGGATGATGTACACTGAAAAATGAGAGGCCCAAAGCCCCTCTGCCGAAGGAGTAATACTATCAGGCGTTCAGTAGAACACGAAACTGTGTACGGACACAACTCTGGAGAGTCCCATTCGATTGGGCGCCGAAGGTGTAAAGGGATTTCACCCGTAAATCCCGAATCTCTCAGGCAAAAGGACAGGGCTGGCAGCCGGGTAACTCCCGCTATGCATGGATGCATACATACATATCACCGCCAGCCTCAGACTTTTTTCACCAGCAGCCTGAGTGCGGCGGTTGTTTTTTTCTCAGAAATACGGGTCAAATGTAAGGGGGATATTATTATGGACATGGCTGCAATCAACTCGCTCGTCAATACCATTGACGGCATAGTCTGGGGCCCGGTAATGCTGGTGCTCCTTGTCGGTACCGGCGTGTACCTCACCTGTTTATTGAAATTCCAGACCTGGCGGAATCTGCCCTATGCAATCCACAGCGTCCTGTCTAAAGAAGCCCGCACCACCAAACGAGGCAAAGGCGATGTTTCTCCATTCTCCGCATTAATGACTGCCCTGGCTGCTACCATCGGCACCGGCAATATCGTAGGCGTTGCCACCGCCATGTTCTCCGGCGGCCCCGGCGCCCTGGTATGGATGTGGATTTCCGCATGCTTCGGCCTCACCACCAAATTCTCCGAATGCATGCTGGCTATTAAATACCGTGAAGTGAATGCCAAAGGTGAAATGAAGGGCGGCCCCATGTTCACCATGAAAAACGGCTTCAAACATAAAATGGCCGGCCGTACCCTCGGTTTCCTCTTCGCACTCTTCTCTGTCATCGCTTCTTTCGGTATCGGCAACATGACCCAGGCAAACTCCATTTCCGGAGCTGTACAGACCGTATTCGGCGTACCGCTGGAAGTATGCGGCGTGGTTCTCACCATCCTGTCTCTCGTCATCATCGTTGGTGGTATCAAGACGATTTCCAAAGTTTCCTCTGTAGTTGTTCCCGGTATGGCTGTGTTCTACATCATCGCAGGCGTTATCTGCATTCTTATTAATATCCAGAACGTACCTCACGGCCTCTATATGATTTTCATGATGGCCTTCAATCCACAGGCTGTAGGCGGCGGCGTCCTCGGCACCATTACCGTCACTGTGATGAACTCCATGCGTTACGGCGTTGCCAGAGGCTGCTTCTCCAATGAAGCCGGCCTGGGCTCTGCAGCCATCACCGCTGCTGCCGCTACCACCGATGATCCCGTCCGTCAGGGCTACATCAACATGACCGGCACCTTCTGGGATACCATCGTTGTCTGCACCATTACCGGTCTTACCATTGCCTCCTCCGGCGTCCTGGGCACCACTGATGCCAGCGGCGCTCCTCTGAAAGGTATTGCCCTCACCATGGCAGCCTTCTCTTCCAACATCGGCGTCATCGGAACCTACATCGTAGCTATCGGTATCATCCTCTTCGCCTTCTCCACCATCCTCGGCTGGGAATACCACGGCGAAAAAGCATGGGAATACCTCTTCGGAACCCATAAATTCAATATGATTTACAGAGTTGTATTCTCTCTGGTTGTTTACGTAGGTGCTACCCAGACCCTGGATCTGGTATGGAACCTCTCCGATATTGCCAACGCACTCATGGCAATTCCAAACCTCATTTCCCTGCTCGTTCTCTCTCCTGTCATTAAAGAAGAAGTCGTCCGCTTCCAGGGCGTACTTGCTAAGGAAAGAGCTGAAAAAGCAGCACTGGCTGCTAAAGAAGAAGGCGCCAAGGCTCATATCTGAGACCGCCCTTCACCCTGCAGGGACGCGATGAACAATGGTTCATCTTCCATATCGTTGTCCCCCCTCACTTCTTCGGAAGTGAGAAACAACCCCTATCCTGCTCCTCTGAATTCCGGCAGGATAGGGGAATTTTTTGTTTTTTTAAAACCTGCGCCCTTATGGCGCGGTCGGAATCGGGACCGGCGCGGTGCTTTTCGGTATTCCCGTAGGGGCCTGCGCCTGCGGCGTAGAAGGGCGTATAGCCCTGTGCTGACGCACGGGCTAAAGGTTGCGCCCCACAGGGGAAACGACTCACTATGATTTGTGCGTCGCTGGCGCTCCTGCAAATCATGTTCGCTGTGCATCGCTTCGCTCAAGGGGCAGTTGCTTCAGTTAGCACTAAGGTAAGGGTAGAGCAAATCTCCCCCACCGGGGGAGATGCCGCAGGCAGAAGGGGTGCATTTCCATCGGCCCCAGGCCGGTTGTATGGTTTTCCGCTGCAGAATGCCTATCATGCCATATGATATAAAAAGCCAAATCCCGTAACGCTGACTTTATAAGCATTGCCCGTAAGGGCAATCCGCAACCCTCGGCCTGAAAGGCCGTCAAACTTAAGAACCCTCCGGCCGCAGGCCGGTCCATCTTAAGAACCTTTCCCTCTGAACCCTCAAGCCCAAAGGGCGCGGGCCATGACAAAAAAATGACAAAAAACCTTCTTCTCCCCAAGCAGTTCTGAACGCATCCAAATGCATTTGTTTTGCATGTATAGGTCACTTCAAATGTTATAAAACAAAACGTTATACAATGACACAAAAGAAAGCAGGGCCTTTGTCCCGAAAATAGAACCTGCCACAGGCGAATCTATAAAAAGAATAAAACATTGAGTAAAAGACCGGCTTCTTCTGATAAAGACTGACTTCTGCCGATTATGCTTGCTTTTTTTATATGGGAAAAACAGATTTCAATGCTTTTTCTTAAACAACTTGACCTTCCTCTAGCAGCAAGGTATAGCCTTAGCGAGATATATGATGTTCTCATCGCACTTTTGTGCCAAATGATGAGACTGTTGGAGGAAATACAGCATGAACAGGATTTACAAGATTATATACAGTGAAGCCAGGAACGGCTACATGGTGGTGTCCGAGCTCGTCTGCCACCATGGCAGGAGCAGCCGCAGCGGAAGGGCGAAGGCGGCTATGGCTGCAGCGGTGCTCACCGCCCTGGTTTCTTTTTCATGGACCGGCATGACCGCAGAGGCAGCCGATAGGACAACGCCGCTGGTGGTGACGGACAAGAATCAGACCATCAGCGATAATTTTAAGGATGTCAAAATTGCCGATGGAAAGACACCGGCGATTCTGGAGATTGGCTCTACCGCCGCCGCTGATGCAGATGGTGTGACCGAGGTAAACTCCAAAAATATCACCGGCACTTTTTCGGTGGGTGGAGAAAAATACAATGCTGCAGAAGCTAATGGCATCTGGGTACAGAATGGTTACCTCGGCAAAGTGAATCTGGCCGATAGGATGAAGGTGGAGGTAGATGCTACCGGTAATTATTACAACGCTACCGGCATCTACCTGGAAGGGGTGGATACGCATCATGGCACTCCCGATGAATCCGATGCGGCCAATAAAGAATATAACAACAATGGCAAGCAGATTTCTTCGACTACTGTGATCGTGGGAAGTAGGACTGCCATTACGGTGAATGCCAAGGCTCCGGAGGGCAAAACGGGAGTGCATTTGGACGCCCATGCGTTAGAAAACCACTTTGGGCATATGACAGTAGGAGATAACGTGAATCTCTCGGTGAAATCAGGAGCTTTCTCGTACAATCAGTCATCTGGCTTTTATTCCCTTTTTTATGGAGATACCGTCATTGGCAATCATTTTACCAGCACCGCAGAAGCGGTGGCCAACATGGATACGGGAGAAACAATCATCAGAGCCCTGGAAAGTCTTCATGACCATTTTCATTTGAATAAGCAACGAGTAGAGGCTCTTTCTCATGATCAACTGACCATTGGGAGCGATGCCCATTTGACTTCCACGCTTTCAGTGCAGGCACCGGACAACCGGCAACAGCTGATTAATAATGAAGGGTTGTTTCTTTCCAGAACAGATTTCTCCATAGGAGACAGGCTGACCGTTGACACTACGCAGAAGGGTGTAGATCAGAATCCTGAAAAAGAGAGTTCCTATGGTCAAGGGCATACTGTGGGTATTTTCGTACACGATACAAAGATGGGTACCATAGGAGCCGGTCTGAAAAATACAGTAACAGTTACCAATCGTACTGATGATTTTGCAGATGGAATCTTTTTGTCGGGGTGGGAGATGACAAAACGTAGGTATCCGGATTATAACCCGACAGAAGAGGATAAAAAGAAGGATACGACGGAGATCTCCATCAAGGAAGACAGTCATAACGATGTTACTGTGACAGACAGCGCTGTGGGGGCGATTCGTGGAATTGAAATGGATTCTAACTCCAAGCTGAATCTGGGAAAAAATGGAGAAATGACGGTTGCGCAAATTCGTGGAAAAGCAAACGTAGTTAACGGGATAGATATCAGTTCTGGCTCTACCATCCAAATGGGAGACAATAGCCAGAATCATATCGTGATTGATTCCGGCAATGCAGGATCTATATATGGGATTGAGGCGGGATCCCAGTCAAAGGTCATCTTAGGAAATGGTAACCAGCAGATAATCAGCATAAATAAGGGTACGGTTACGGATGTATACGGTATTAACCCTTATTCATCTTCGGAAGTGGATGTGGGAGAAAGAGGAAATGTATCTATATCGCAGACGGGGGGGACTGTTTCCCAGCTGTCTGGAGTTTATTTATTAGATGATTCCGAAGTACATATCCAAAAGAACGGAACCATATCCATCAGCCAGAAGGACGGGAAATCCTCCTCCACTATCTATGGATTGGAAGCGTATAACAGCTCTACCGTCTCTGCAAAGGATGGGCTGCAGATTCACATTGATTCGGAAAACGACGAATCCACAGGCAATGTAAATGGCCTTTACAACTACTTTAAAAGTCATATGACCCTTGGTAATAACAGTGATATTTCTGTCGTCGTTAAAAATACCAGTCAGCAACCTGCAAAGGCTGTGGTCAGCGGCATGCGGAATATTTTGGCAGACTCCAGGTTTGGCAATGACCTCCACGTGCAGGTGCAGGCTGATAATTATGGAACTGCAGAGGGTATCCGGAACACCGGCGTGGATCTTAACTCCGGAAATAAGAAAAATGGGTCGCCTGCCACTATGATCATCGGCGACAATCTGTCCGTTGACGTAAAAGCATCCGAACTGTCCAGCGGCGGGACTCCTACTGTAGAAGGCATCCGCAACGGCACAAATCATCTTTCAGGATATACATTTACCGATGGAAAAAATACGCTGCTTACGGTAGGGAAGAATGCCCAGATTACGGTTACAGCTCCTGATCAGGTGATCGATGTATCGGCACTTCATTCCTTCAATCATGCTGATGCGAAGATCGGTGACGGCGCCGTCCTCACAGTGAACAGCCATGCGCAGAACAGCAAAGGCATCATCAATAACGTGGTGAAAGCGGATGATGCAGGCAAAGTCACTTTCGACGGCGACATGACCCTTTCGGGCAGCCAGAACGCCATCTATAGCATCGGCAATGGCAGTTCCGTCACTGCCACGGGCGAAGGGCGCAAGGTGATTCTTGGCGACTTGGAATCTGCAGATAAAGGTTCTATCAAGCTCAAGCTCAATACGGGAGATTCGCTCTTCCGCGGCAAATCCATCATCGATCTATCCGCTAAGACTACGGCGGCTGTGAATGGCTTGAGGACAGCAGCTGCTTTGCCAGAGGCGGATGATTCTAGTAATGCTGCTGATGCTGCTGTCATGGCCGATACGACCTCTGCAGATACGGAACTGACCCTGGAGAGCGGCGCTCGCTGGGATATGACGGATACCAGCCAGGTGACGAAGCTCGTGCACGAGGACGGCGGTCTGGTCAATATGGCATACAACCCATCTTATCAGCGCCTCGATGTGAATGCGTACAGTGGCAAGAACGGTATTTTCCGCATGAATACGGATCTCGACAGCCAGACCGACGGCGACAAGGTCTATATGACGCGTGCAGAGGCAGGCTCCCAGGGCCTTGTCCAGGTGCACGATGAAAGTTTCCTCAAAGGAAAGGAAGTCACCGGCACGAAGCATCTGCTGCTCATTACGGATGAAAGTGGGAATGCCACCTTCAGCGGCGCAGACTTGGATGACGGCGGCCTCTGGGATGTGACACCCACTATCCAGAACGGGCAGTATGTCCATGATGTGATGGGCGTGGCTGATGCCAATGAAAAACAGTGGTATCTCACGAAACTGGAAAAGAAAGTGAACAAAGACACCATTCCTCTCATGAAAGCCGCCGATAACAGCTATGCCCTCTACCGCCTGGACATTGACAGCCTGAGAAAGCGCATGGGGGATCTCCGCTTCCGGAATATGAAGGATGACTCCGGCCTCTGGGCTCGGGATTTCCATGGCGCCTATGAAGGACAGGGGACAGAAAGCCGGTACAACGGTTTCCAGCTGGGCTACGACTATGCTGCTAATGAAAAGAGTCTTTACGGCTTCTTCGCAGAGCGGACCATTTCCAATCCGAAATACAGCTATGGTTCTTCCAAAGACCACGGCCTTTCCGGCGGCCTCTACGGCACCTGGTTTGGTGACAGCGGTGTATATACCGACGTGGTGGCCAAGTGGGGAAGAAATGATACAGAGCTTCATACCCGGGGCGGCTGGCCCGACAGTGCCAACTACCGTACCCGCAGTGAAAGCCTTTCTGTGGAATGGGGCAAAACCTTCACCAGAGACGACGGCCTCTTCCTGGAACCGGAAGCCCAGATGGTCTTCGGCCGTCTGGGAAGCAAGGACTACACCACCAGCCGCGGCAGGACGGTGCACATGGGAAGCTATGACAGCGCCATCGGCCGCCTGGGCATCCTTCTGGGCAAACGGGTCACCGAAGGGGACCATCCCTATGACTACTACCTGAAATTTTCGCTGCTCCATGAATTCGGAGGGGAAAGAAACTTCCACCTCGCAGCGCCTGACGGCGAAACCATGGACTACAGCGAAGACTACCGGGATACATGGCAGGAAGCCGGCTTCGGCGGCACCTGGCATATCAATGGAAATACCAGTATCTATGCCGACGCAGAAAGAAGCTTCGGAGGCGACTGGCATAAGAAATGGCAGTGGAACCTGGGCATCAACTGGCAGTTCTGAGGCATTAAAAAAGGGGGCTGTGAAAAAATGTAAATCATTTCTTCACAGCTCCTTTTTGATGTCTTTCTTTTGTGTCAATGACAGTAAGCCGCTCGCCCTCATTGTCATCTCGAGCGGAGCTCCATGTCGTTAACAGGGAAAAGGTTTCCAGGCACTATAGAGACTCTGAGTCGAGAGATCTCCTGCCACCGTGCTGGTACCATTAGGAAGTGAGATTTCTCCACTCTGTGGAGACTCTGCATAGAGTCTCCAAGTCAGCCGAAGTTGGCCTCTAGCCTGCACAATAAGAGGTTTTCCTATTGGCGGCTGACCGGCTCCGGTCGAAATGACGGTGGGGCAGGGTGGCATCTGTGTCATTTCTTCACAGTCCCTTTTTTATAATTTGCGGCGAAGCCGCCACCACCCCACTCTGAACCCTTTGAACCTTTTGAACCCTATGAACCCGGGCCGCTCTGCGGCCCCATAGCGCTCCCATCACCCTCTCCCGCTGGCCTTGTCCAGATCCGCCGCATTTTTCAGGATTTCCCGATTTCCATCCCGCTTCATCAGCAGCTTCTGCAATTTTTTCCGCTTGGATCTTTCAATGTACTGGTGGGCCAGCACGTCGGGCAGGGTGGCGCCCAGGGATATACCCAGAAGGATGAGCATGGCTTCCACGCCGGTCCGGAAGGCCATCATGAGCTCCAGCAGGTTCATATGGGAAATGTCGATAATGGCGAAAAGGAAGCGGTACAGCAGCACGCCGGGAATGAGAGGGATAATGGCCGGAATGGTGACTACGAATACGGGAGCGTGGAAATATTTGGAAATACTGAAATAGAGCAGAGACAGCACGGCGGCGCCGAAGAAGGAGGCACTGGCCATGCCGGTGTGAAAGAGCACCATGGATACGTCCCGCACGTCTACGGTGATAATGGCTCCCAGACAGGCGGCGGGGATGTAGCGTCTGGGCACATTGAACATGATGGAAAAGCCCAGGGCCGCCATGGCAGCCGCCAGTGCCTGGGTCAGGTACAGGCTCTCCGGCGCAATGTTCACGTCGGTGAAGCTGGGCACGTCGGTGATTCCCACAGCGCCGGCAATGCCGAAGGTCATGGCCAGCATGATGAGAAGGGTATGGGTAATGCGGGTCATGCCGGAGGTAAGGTAATTGTTTAGAAAATCGTCTACCGCATTAATGAGGGGCACCCCTGGTATCAACGTGAGGGCGCAGGCCACAATGGGCAGGAAAGGGGAAATGGCACCGGGCAGGTACATGGTGAAATAGGCGGTTACTGTAGCAGCAAAAGCGGAGGCTGCAATGGTGACATACACATTGAATTCCACCCGGCTGCAGAGGTAGCGCACCAGGGCGCCGGCCATGGCTGCCAGCATGGTATAGAGCGCTTCCACTGCATGACCGCCGAAAATGAGGCAGAAGGCAGAAGAGGCCAGCCCGATGGCCAGAATCACCATCCATTCCGGATAAATGCGGCGGGTGCTGGACTCCTGGATATGGTTCAGATGGGTCACAAACCGGTCATAAGGCGCATTCTGGTAGAGGGCATTCCGGGAAGCCCGGCTGGCCTGGAGCACGGCAGTCATATTGATGCCGTGGCGGTAGCATTTTCGAAACATGGTATGCGTGTTTTTTCCGTCATCCACATTAATCATAATGGTGGAGTAGGTCAGATGAATCTGCACATCCTGCCAGTAAATACCAAGGTAGGCGGCAGTTTCCAGCATATCCCTGACGATACGCTTGCTGCCGGAGCCATTCTCCATCAAAAGCTGCCCTGTGTCCAGAATCAGTTTCATCTTATCCCGGATGGTGAGGTTATTTTTATCTATATTTTCCAATATAAGCCTTCTTTCATAAATTGAGGCAAAAGGAAGAGATGCCTGTATCCCTGCATGCGAAAAAAGGGCGCGGAACCCGGCGGCTCCGCCGCCCTCAGAGCCTTGTATTCTGAATAAAATCGATATATTCCTTATACTGCTTTGCCAGCTCGTAATCGTGGAGCGGGAAGCATTCGCTGAGCCAGCGCACCAGAAGCCAGAGGCAGCCGAAGAAGACCAGGAACTGGAGGATGCGATGGATGCAGGAATAGGATTTCCTTCCCTGCTTCTTCCAGCGGGGAGACAGGTTATAGGCACTGTTGTAAATCCACTGCCAGTACAAAACCACAAAGGCCACCAGGCCTGCGCCCATGAGAAGGAGATTCCAGAGGCCCACATGAGGCAGCACAATGCGGTGGAACCAGCGCACCGGCTGGTACAGGGCAAAAAACATTTCCCGGGGAGACATCATAATATGCATAAAGGCATAATGCATGAGGAATATGAAGGCGCTGAAGGTAAAGAAACATACTGCCAGAAGACAGATAGAGGCAGCCAGTTTCCGCCCTACATAGACCCGGCAGATCACATTCATCATGAAGAAAATCAGAAGCAGCGTACCGATGGCAGTGAGGAAATAGGGACTCAGGTGGTTAAATGTCGGATCCTTCATGCCGTTCACCGCATGAATCAGCACATAAGGAAATACCAGGACCCAGGAAAAGAAGGGAATGTACCCGATGCGCCAGAAAGGATGGAGTAGATTTTTTCCGGTCATAAGCTCCGTTAAGAAAATCAGAAGGAAACACTCTCCCATATTTCTTCCAAACCGGTACCACTGAAAAAGGCCGGTAATCCCCAGCGCATCATAATATAGGAATACTAAAAGCAGCAGGCCAAGAGCGCTGATGAAATACAGCGCCAGTTCTTTCATGGAAATATCATGACACCAGGCCATGAACTTTTCTTTTTCCTGTTCCAAAAACAGCATCTGACTTCCCCCTGTTATCATACTTCCTTAAGTATAGAGAAGTGGAGCTCCGGCGGCAAGAGGCGAATTTCCGGGGATAAGAGGAAGAGCGTTTTTGGGAAAAAACTGTAGAAAAAATTCCTGTCCTCATCACAGGAAATGCCATGAGAACAGGAACCCTTTATTTTAAATAATCATATATTTTTCGTACCGATTCAATATCCTTCATCTGGAAAGGAGACAGCAGGTGTACCAGCGAGCCGATAAGGCTGTGGTGCTTCAGAAACTGACGGGCATTTTCCACCGAAGGGGCGCCGCCGTTTTCCTCATACCCCCGTATGACGGCAGCGACGCGGGACTTCTCCTCCCTGTAATTTTCCCGGCAGATGCCCTGGAGAAGCAGGAGGAAATCCAGAGCCTTCAGCGTTTCCCGGTCCCGAGAATACATTCTGTTTTCCCAGTCCAGAAACGTGAGCTTTCCGTCCAGATAGGTGATATCCCGGAGAGCGGGACGGCCGTGGATAATGCCGTCATGATGAAGAGAAGCCAGGGCGGCGCCGGTATCCTCCAGAATCCCTTCCTTCTCCGCCTCCTCCCGTTTGGAGCCCAGCATATTCTTCAGCGTAGGGCCTCCGTCCAAAGTGACCATGTAGTCCGGCGTAAGGCATACCATATGAGGCACCAGCTCCGGATGAAACTGGCCGGCAATGGTCATGCGGGCGATTTCATAATAAAATTCCTTCTCTACAGAATACTTGACCAGCTGGTTCCGCCCGTTTCCCAGCTTCCGCTTGATCCAGTACTTCTGCCCCTCCAGCGTGAAATCCAGTATCCGGCGCTTCGGATTCTCCCGGATCAGCTGCTCCGCCATGGTCTGTATCCTTCCTGCGTCCACAGGCATGCCTCCGTTCTTTTATATAAGTATAAGAATATGAATCATTTAGCTAGCTTATTGTAACAGAAATAAAAAGATTTTGTAAGGAATAACTTAGGGCGGGACCGCGGCCGGGGCGGTGCTTTCCAATATTCCCGAAGGTTGACACGCCTTATGGACAAGCCCTGACGGGCTTGAAGGTTCTAAAGTTTGACGGGGCTATCGCCCCGAGGGTTCTTAAGTTTGACAGCGGC
>OGOP01002019.1_pt1 | contig 13172 bp, 13 predicted proteins | sample 1552591 | NCBI WGS metagenome assembly OGOP01 (sample SAMEA2580120, study PRJEB22360) | human gut metagenome | biome: human gut; feature: human-associated habitat; material: faeces | place: Denmark | collected 2008/2010 | reverse complement strand
AAGACTCATCGTGATTGCCCCCCCCCCGATGGCTCTTTTTAAATCAAGCTTTTTCATACCAGTCCCTCCTCTTAAACTCATCTAAAAAAGCCCTGCATAGATGTGATTTTGTTACCTGCGTGGTCTCGCAGGTGGGTGAACGCCCCGGATTATCCGTTTCCCGCTGGCGATTTTTCAATCGGCGGGTATACTTCACATCCTGTCGGAGTCAATTCTCCCTTTTATAATAAATGTAGGAACAAAATGAGCACCTATACAGAGCTAATCTCATTATATCATAGTATTTTGCGAATTTCAATATCGCCTTTACTATTTTCCAAATATTTGAGCTCCAATATAAATGCCAATAAACATTGACAAAAACATCAGTGCAAATGTATTTATCAATACTAAACTTGGAGAATCCTTATAAAACAAATTCAAACTTAAGACGACCACACCGACAATTAGTGCTGTAATTGAGTACGGCAAAGTGCTTTTCTTTGGTTTAATTATTTTTATGTTATGGCAAAGTTTATCAGAGTACTCATCAACATTAGACAAATGCATAGCTTTATTGTACGCATCTTCTGAAATTTGCCCGTTATCTAACAATTTCTGGCAAGCCTTTTCATAAGCTTTTCTAGTCTGGTATTCAACAAGCGTTAGCATTTGGTCTTGAGACAATTTGCTAAATTCAGATTCTTTTCCCATTTCAAAAGCAACATAAGCGACCTTTTGCAAAATACTTTCATGATACATTTTAGGGATATCAGAACGAAGTAAATCAACATATTTATGGAATGTCCATTCTGAAATAACTTGAGTCAATGCCTTGGCAGTATCAGGACTATCAATAGTTTCATCGTTTGAGAACGCTTCTCCTGCTATATACGTAAAATCATAAATTCTATCTAAAAATTCTTTTTTATGTTCTGATGCAATGTCATCAGGTATAACTTGTTCTGCCTGTTTTTTTAAGTCTTTTGCAAAATTTTTATAATCAAATGTCGCTACCATAAAACCCTCCTCACGTATTGTAACATACATTTAGAAGGAGGGCAAATTTATTAAATCTTTACACTAATTCATCTTCAATGCTTGCAAAGCTAGTTTTTCTGCATTATCTGCTCTGCGCATAGCTGCGTCAGCAGCAGACAAATCTTCATTTGCTTGAAGTTGAACCCCCATTGGAGATGGAATATAAGTTCTTACAGGTTCTGTTTGTTTTTTATCTCCTGAATTATTAGTTGTTGTAGTAGTTGTAGTCGTTGTTGTAGTTGAATTTACGGTTTGATTTTGACCATTTTTGTATTTATTTAACAAATTTGATTGCCCATTTACACCGTTTTGAGACATTGTTTGTTGTGTAACAGTTTGAGTTTGCTGAGCTTGATTTACTTGTTTACTAGGCTGTTGCAACTGTTGCGGAGGCATTGGTTGATTTTGCGATTGTTGTTTAGTCTTTTCTTCTTCCTTACCTTCATCCAAGACAGAATGTTTTGGTTTTCCAAATAACAAGTGAGAACCTTTTACTGCAATCTTGTTGAACATCGGAAGTAAAACCATCATACCCAAAATAATTCTCATTGGGTAACCTGCCATCTGCTTCATTCCGAATTTTGGATGATGTCCAAGATCTTTAATTTTATCCCAAATGCCATTTCTTGTGATTGCTTTTTTATCATAAGGTCTAATTTGTTCCAAGCCTACTGTAACAACACGACCAACGAATTTAAACAATTTTGTAATCGGATTTTTAACTCCGGCATTACGCATTTCTTTAAGTTTTTTAGCTGATTCTTTACAAGCTTTTCTATCCTTAAACAAACCACCCATAGCTTTTTCATTATGAGTTTTTAGGGCTTGTCTATAAGCTTCCACAGCTTTTTTATCCATACCTGCATATTGCAAACCACCGATGTGGTGCATTAATTTCAATGCAAATGGCATACAAATAAAGAATGCCAACATTTCAGTAAATCGCTCAGCAAAAGTTTTAGCTTTTTCCGAGAAACCACCGTCCGCTTTGGCTGTTTTATACAAAACATCAGCCAAATATCCGGCTTGCATAATTGCCACAAGTTTTCCGCCAGCTACCCTGTTTGTAGCACCTTCCAAAACCATGTGAGAATATTTTGTAAACGCTTTACCAAAAAGAGTCTTAGGAATTTTCTTATCTAAACCGGTTCTTTGCAATACGTTTGCCAGTTCCGGATTTTCTTTTAAGTCAACATTTCCTAATGCAGCCGCCAGTTTGTTCGCGGTTTCACTAGCATAAACCTCACGTCCTAATATTTTGTTAACCATTTTCCCGGTTGTACTATGCATAGAACCATAAATTCGAGCAAACATTCTTGGGTTAGCATCATTTGTCGCTTGCAAGATTTTTGGCATATTATTCTGAGCATGTTTTACAATATCTTCCATTTCTTTAAAACTATTGTAACCCCACTCAAAAGCCTTCATATCTTTTAATTTAGCAATTTTCTGCTCAGGTTTTAATGCCTTAAATGATGCTAATTCTGAATTTATTTGAGAAGCTGATAAGTTTCTTCTAGAATTTCTTAAAATTGTTTCAACTTCTGCTTCTTGTAGAATTTTTGCCTTTGCTTCAGGAGTTGTTGCCCTATTAATTAAATCTTTGAATTTATTAATATCAGCTTCTTTTGCGCCGTAACAGTCTAAATCTTCAACATGTTTCAAAGGTTTTACAAATTGTTCTCCATGTTGAGGGTAATCAAACAATTGCATACCTCGCATTCCCTCATACTGACCTATAACCATATCTAATTCAGGTTTAGACGGAGTGTATGCAAAAGAACTCAAAATTTTTGATTTATCAATAATTTTGGTTTTTACAAAATTTTTGAAAGATTTAAATCCATTAGCAATGCCCTGACCAAAATCTGACTTAGCTAATCCACTATCGGTAACAGTATTTGAAATCTTATCCCCAAATTGTCCAATTTTATATTGAACAGTTCCTTCATAGTTTCCACGGGATTTTTTGGCAAAATAGTCCATTCCTTGAGAAATTGCAAACCAAGTAGGTACAGCTATTCCTGCAGTATAAAGCATCCCCTTAGGATCATCTGCCGATTCTGAGACCCTATTTGCGACATAAGAATCCTCTATATTTTGCTTTAATAACTCTGGATTTCCAGCCTGCATCGCCTGTTGTTGCTGAGCGCTTAAGCTCTGAGCCTGCGACATAGACTGAAATTGAGGTATTTTTTGTTTTTGATTTACATCATTGTCAAGCATAACTATACAATTTTCCCCTATATAATTATAAAAACAAAAACTCTTTAATTATTGCCTTAAAATAGTCTTTGTAAAGAAATGTAACGAATTAAGTCTTTTGTGAAATTTTACAACTTGTATATACTTTATATATACACAAGCACTTAATAAAAAGAATGAGAGGCAAATAAATGGCAGTAGCAAACCTAAAGAAAATTGATGACAAACTTAAAAACATTTATGAAAATCAAGTTACAGTCAACAATAATCAGCCATTTGAAGATCGCTCTGAAATGCTTTTTGCCCAGATGAATTTCATCGCAATGGCAAATAAACAAGCTTTACACTTAATCTAACATTTTAACTCCAATTAATTTTTCCCCTACAAATTTTTACCTGATTTCATCCCGAAATCAGGTTTTTCTTGTGCTACGTATGGAATTCTCTGTGACTATGTTAGTTTGTACTTCATATATTGATGAACCGTTGCGCGATAAAAACTTAATATCTAAGTGTCCTAATAACTTAGTAACTTTTTTAATTTCACGATTATTTTCTGCTATAATACACTTATGAAACTTTGCATTTTTTCAGGAACTTTTAACCCTATTCACAGGGCTCATTTAAAAATGGCAGAATATGTTTTGGCTCACTACGGATTTGACAAAATCATTTTTATTCCGGCGTATAAGCCTCCTCACAAAGATTACAATCCTAATATGTCCCGTCATCGTTTCAATATGGTTAAACTTGCAATACAAAACAACCCTCATTTTGAAATTTCAGATATTGAATATAAAAGCGAATGTAAATCATATTCCTATCTAACAGTACTTAAGCTATATAAGCAATACAACATAGACGGGAAAATTAATTTCATTATAGGCACTGATGCATTTGAAAAAATTGAGAGCTGGTACGAAAGCGAAAAATTCAAAAAAATTGTTGATTTTATTGTTTTTATAAGAGAAAATAAAAGCGCAAATCTTAATTTTCTAAAAGAAAAAGGATATAATTTTGAATTCACGCAAATGCCGTTTATCGACATTTCGTCAACAGAATTAAGGAACAGACTAAAACAGAACTTACCAATTAACGACCTTGTCACAAAAGAAGTAGAGGAGTACATTTACAAAAATGAATTATACAAAGATACAGGAATGGCTTAAAGAAAACTTAAACGAAAAAAGATATATTCATACATTGGGAACAGCGAACTGCGCCAAAGAATTAGCTAAACAATTTGGATTAAATCAAGATAAAGCATATCTTGCTGGGCTTTTACACGATTGCGCAAAATGTTTTTCTAATGAAAAACTACTGGATATCATACATCAACACTTGGATGTTGAAGAGTGTGAAATGTTAAACTACAAAACGCTTCACGCACCTGTTAGTGCGTATATTGCAGAAACAGAATTCAATATTACAGATAAAGAAATTATTTCTGCAATAAGATGGCATACTCTTGGCAAACTCAATATGACAGATTTTGAAAAAATCATTTTTATTGCCGACAAAATAGAACCTAACACAAGAGATAAAGAATATTCTGACAAAATTCGAGAGCTTTTGTCACAAGACAATGGACTTAATAAAGCATTATTAAAATGTTATAAAGAAACTATTAAAAGTTTAGTAAAAAGAGATTTAAAGATTTGCCTTCTAACTATTGAAATCTATAACAAACTTCAAGATTTGGTTCAAAATTAGCATGTTCATGGTAAAATTTACTCAAAGAGAGGAAGTATAATGCAGGTACTGGAGATTAAGAATAATTTAGTTAAGATAGCTTATGATGTAAAGGATAACCTTGCCCTTTCAGGATTTGTCATCATTGAAGATGCCAACACACCTTATGTAGCGCAGGTTGTAAATGTAAAAGCAGATAAGTTAACCAATTTTGCAATTGTTAAACTTTTATTTACATTTAACGAAGAAGGTATTCTTAAAAATTATAATGGGACAATCCCTTCATTAAAATCAACTGTTTCCATACTACCATCTAGCGAATTGCTAGATATCATCCCTGTAGAAACTCCATTAGTACTTGGCCAACTTGCTCAGCAAAATGTCACTCTGAACATTGACAAAACCATCTTAGATAACAATTTGCTTGTATGCTCAGACAACAATGAAAACACAAATACGCTAATCAATAATATTGCAAAACAAATTGATGAAAAAGTTGTAATTTTTGATACAGACGGACTGTTTGAAGCTGAAAACAAGCTTGTTTTTGGTAAAGATTTTAAACTTCCATTAAACTATAATACAATCAATTATATTTATGAAAATGATCTTGAAGATGTTGATGCAACAAGCAGAGCAATTATTCAAGATATATTTATAGAAGTTCAAGAATACGTAAAATCACTTCCAGAAGCTTATCTTCCTTTTGATGCTTTTGTAAATGTTATCGATCAACAATATAGAGAAACACAAATTCCGCAATTAATCTTACTTAAAAATAAACTTTTAAAATACAAAGAATATAATGTTTTTGCAGAAACTCTTAAAGATGTATTGAGCTTGAGTATTGCAATAGACAAAAAAACAATTACTGTTATTGACGTTTCTGATTTAACTCCAGAACTCCAAAAAGAAATTATCAAATACTCATATGGAGTAATGAAAAATGAGGATGAAGATATTTATTCATTTATCAAAGTTGACAGTTCAAATTCAAACAAAAAATTATTAAAATTGTACCTTTCTAAAGAAGGAATTTTCACAACAATTATTTGCAGACACGAATATAAATATTTGTCAGAACTAAAAAGTTCTGCTCAAAACCTTATTTTATTTGCGCCTCAAACCTTACAACACGATTTCGCAGGTTATAACACTTTCCTAAACAAGTTGAATCCTGATGAATTCATTGTTTACGGAGCACATACTCAAAATATTCCATTTATTGTCGAGCTTGATGAACTTGATTTGGATAACCAAGATGACGATACTGAAAATGAAGAAAATAGTGAAGAAACATCACCTGCATCTGAGCAACCAACTCCTCTAGAAGAGACTGACACAATTACACAAGACTTGGAAGAAGAAATCAACTTAGATAATAATGAACTACCCAGTAGTGTAGAAGGAAACCAACAAAATTCCGACGATATTGATTTTTCTGAAAATGAAACCAACAACGACGAAAATATTACAGAGTTTCAGACTCCGGATGTTGAATATCCAGACATAGATATAAATGAAAGTCCTAATTTTGAAGAAAGTGAAGTCTCACGGGAAGCTAGTGATTCCATTGACATAAGCGAAGACACAACTTTTTTAGATGACGGTCAAAAAACTACAGAAGAAGTTGATGATGAACAGCTTTCTGAAAACTTTTTTGAAGAAAACGAAGAAGCACCTATTATTGAAGAAGATTTCAAAAACAATTACGTAGCTAATGATGATATTTCAGATAATTTTGAAGAAGAAATTATTCCTGCTGACGCTGAAGAACCAAGTGAGTATTCTGATGAAAATAATGTAGAAGAAGAAATTATAAATGAAGAAATAGTATCAGGCGAACCTCAGATTTCATCGATAGAAGAAGAATACACCAAAACAGAAGATGACAACGCCCCAATATACAACATCTTGGATGATGAAGAAATTGACAGTTCTGAGCCGGAAGTTCTTCCACTTGAACCAGAAATCGACTATTCTGTCGAAGAAAACGACATTGAAGAAGATTTTCAAGAACCTCAACCGTACAACGAAAACGATGCTATGATTGAACAAGCAGCCAAAGATGTTGACAAATTAATCTATGAAAAACTTCCTGATGAAGACGTAAATATGAACGAACTTTCTGATTTGCAAACGGATGAATTAACTGAAGATGATTTAAATTTGATTGGAGATTTAGCATCTGATAATGGAATAACACCTGAAATTTCGGAATATCCTGAAGAGCATCCACCTGTAGTTCCAATTTATAACGCCAATGATATTGAAGAACAAGAACAACAAAAACTTGACCCTGGGGACAGAGTTTCAACTCCAAAATATGGCGAAGGCGTTGTTGAAAAAATGATTAAATATGGCAATAAAATGCTTTGCTCAATTGAATTTCCAAACATTGGCAGACGCCTATTGGACCCTGCAATGACAGAGATTACTAAATTATAGGAAATTAATTCATCTTAAATTAGATGCACCTTTTAGATATACAAACTGTGGAACAAAATCTGTTTCACAGTTTACTACTATTAAAACTCGTAAACATTTTTCAAGAGAATTCGGAACATTTAACTCATGAAAACACATCATGGCAACATTGTCCCAACCCAAATCTAAACGAGCAAATTTGGCAGGGAAAGCCATATTCAAATCATCAGTTAGAGTAAAAATAACATGAGAAATATTTTCAACAGAAATACTGTTTCTTTCAATCATTTCCGACAAAAGTTCAAGAGTTGCCTTTTTTATAGAAGTAGAAGTGTTTTCTACAACAGTTATTGCTCCTCGAATTCCTTTAGTAATCATATTTCATTCCTCTATTTTGCAATGTGCAAACCATTTGCCCAATCTCGAGCAAACATTTCACCCTTACCTTCTGGTTTAACCTTTACAAGCAAAAGATTATCTTTTCCACACGCTACTTCTATTCCAGCTTTTGATACTTTTACAAATTCTCCGCAATTGCAATTACAATCACTTTCCACAACTTTAGTTTCTAGAACTTTAATAATTTTATCATTATAAATAAAATATGCAGATGGCATTTTATAAATTCCTCTAACAAGATTATGAATTTCTTGTGCAGACTTTGCCCAATTAATCAATGTCTCTTCTTTCGTCAACTTGTTTGCCATACAAACACCAATTTCTGCTTGTTTTTCTGGGGTAATTGAACCTTCAACGAGCCCAATTAATGTCTCTTCCAACAATTTTGGAGAATCAATACTAATTCGTTCAAACAAATCAAGACAAGTCATATCATTCGGAATTTCTATTTTTTCTCTTTGGCAGACATCACCGCAATCAAGCCCTAGTTCTGTAATCATTGTGCAAATTCCTGTTTCTTTATCTCCATTTATAATCGCACGCTGAATTGGGTTTGCTCCCCTATAACGAGGAAGGAGTGACGCATGAAGATTAATTGTTTCGTATTTCGGAATATCCAAAACCTCTTGAGACAAAATTTGTCCAAAAGCAAAAGTCACAAAGAAATCCGGATTTAATTTTCTTAATTCTTCCTGAATTTCAGGTTCTTTCCTTATTGATTTAGGCTGAAAGACCGGCAGTTTATGTTCTATAGCAAACTGTTTTAAAACAGACATCATCATTTTATGGCCTCTGCCTGCAGGCTTGTCCGGCTGAGTAACAACAGCAAGAACATTAATTTTGTCAGAATTATATAAATATTCCAATGATTTCAATGCAATTGCAGGAGTTCCAAAAAATACAATATTTATCACTTGTTCAACTCCTCATCAATTTCTGGTTCTTCAAGCAACAAATCAGGATCTACTGGAGGCAGCTTATGCTCTGCTAAAATCTTATCTGTTTCAAAACGGTTTACACAATGATCAATAAACAAAACTCCATCAAGGTGATCATTTTCGTGTTGAATAGCTCGAGCAAGGAGTTCCCCGTCTTTAGCTTCCATAACAAAAGGTCTGCCATGTCTATCAAGCGCCTTAACCATAACATTAGCGTAACGTCTTACATCAGTATAAGCTTCTGGAAAGCTGATACACCCTTCTTGAGCAATAACAGCACCCGATTTTTTAATAATTTTGGGGTTAATAAAAACGATCGGATTAAGAGGTTCATCATTTTTAGAAACATCAATAACAAAAACTCTATAATTTACACCAATTTGCGGAGCAGCCAACCCTACACCGTTTTTAGCATACATAGTTTCTAATAAATCTTGAACAAGTTCTTGTATTTTTTTAGAAACCTTATGAACCTCTTTAGAAGGCTCTCTCAAACTCTTTTCGCCATATTGTAAAACTCTTTTAACAGACATTATTAAACCTCTATAAATTCATACTAAACTATTATAATTGTATAACAAATCTTTACAAATGACAAGAATTTTAGCAATTACATAAAGAATATAAATATAAAAGGATATTTTTATCTAACATCTAAAAACTTATGTACTTGAGGAATTAGACGAACATTTTCATAATGCTGTAGGAATTTATCTAAAACTTCAGCTGAAAATTCAGATGCCACAGACATTTTATTCCCCTCTATCATCTCCGGTTGTAGAATTAGTTCAATATTATATTTTTTACCTAGTTCACAGCATTTTTTAAGTTCTTCGTCTGAAATATAGTTATTAAATACGATTTTGGCAAAAGTTTCAACGCCGTTGCAAGCTTCAAAAAACTTGTCATGAAATTTATATGCATCTCTGATTCCTGTTGCACTTTCAAGTTTTATATCAGCAGAAACGATGTCAACATAAGGCTTTATCTCCAAAAATTTATCTGCTAATGTTGCATTTGTTTCTAAATATATTTTTTTATTTACTAATGGCAAGAATTCTTTCAAAAACTCAACAGACAGCAAAGGTTCACCACCTGTCAAAGAAATAGAACGTACATCCTTATATTGATTAACTTCTTGCGCAAGTTCAACTGGACAATATTCAATAAAATTTTCATTCGCAGAAAACTCTGTATCACAATAATTGCATTTTAAATTACAGTTGCAAAAACGAACAAATAATTGTTTATAGCCAACATAAGGGCCTTCACCTTGGATTGATGCAAATATTTCTTTGATTTTTACCTTATTCATTTAATAAATTCTCTCTTATATTTTGTGACGACATTTTTTTTAGCTTTTCATAAAGCCTAATTTCATCATCCGACAAAGAACAAGGAATTTCAATATGCACAATTACAATCATGTCACCAATTTTCCCATTCTGTTTTACACCTTGACCTACAAGGCGAAATTTTTGTCCAGAATGTGTTTTGGCAGGAATTTTTAAAGTTATATTACCGTCAAATGCAGGGACATAAATTTCGCCACCCAAAACAGCTTCAAACGGGGTAATAGGAACATTATATATAATATTGTTTTCATCAAAAGAAATTCTTGAATTTGGCTCTATTTTTATTTTTAAGAACAAATCACCGTTTTTTCCACCATTTTCACCACAATTACCTTCTGACTTAATACGAAGTTTAGCACCATTTTTTACATTTTTTGGAATTTTTACAGAAATTTTGCGATGTTCAGTTTTTTCACCAGATCCGTTACAAACAGTACAAATTGAACCATTTATAAACTTTCTGCCTTTGCAATGCGGGCATTCCCCAGAATGTACAACATTAACAGTACGTTCTGCCCCATTCATAACCTCTTTTATAGTAATAGAAATATCTTCATAAATGTCAGTTCCTCGTTTTGGTTGAGTTTTTTCTTTTTTAGTTTTTGCAAAATTTTCAAATATGTCATTAATTTTTTTTGAAAATTCTTCTTTGCACATCCGAGGATTAGATTGAGTTTTAGATCTTTCGTCATTAACCCGTTCTTCTGCTCGTTTTTCATACTGCGCTTGAGCCTGCTTTGAAGTAGTATGTTGCTTTTCTTGTTTTGGAGCAGATTTAAAAAATCCATTTATAGTGTCATATTGAAAACGTTTTTTTGCATCTGAAAGAATTTCATATGCCTCTGTAATATCCTTAAAGCGAGATGCACCGTTTGGATTTACATCAGGATGAAATTTTCGAGCAAGACGCCTGTATGCTGATTTAATTTCAGCACATGTACTGTCAGGTGTAACTCCAAGAATAGAATAATAGTTCTTCATATTCTTATATATAATGAAGTTCTAAAATTTTTCAACCTGCTCGCAAATATCAGTACGGCATTTTTTGCCACTAAATGAAATCAGTTCAACATCTTCATACAGATGTTTTCTAGCTCTAGAAAGAGTTTTAGCCGTTTTAGTTAAAACAAGAGTTTTCCCTTCAGCTGTTTCATATTCCAAATATTTATTTTTAACAGTTGCAAAATGAGTAATATCTGATTCAACTAGATCAATCCCCTTAATAATTTCACCTTTTTTACGAGCTGAAATCACACATGCAACAGAAGAATCATCCGAAACATTTATACTTTCATAATCATCAGCAAATGAACCAACAGCGCATGCTTCAAATAAAGTTAACAAATTTTCATCAATCAAATTTAAAACAGCCTCTGCATCATGATCAGCTAAGAATGGCTTAAAATCAAGAGTCACAAACTGTCCATCACCAGTCAAAACACAATCTATACCAAGAATCCCAAGATATGGAGTTTCTTTTTTCTGCAAAGAATCTAAAACTCTTTCTAAAATATTTCTCATAACAGAGTTTTCAACATCTTTAGAAACCTTATAATCAGGTGTATAAGCTCCAACTCCGGAAGTTAAAATTCCGCCATCACCATCTTCTGCAAACTTATAATTTGCGACAGTTGCAAGGTGCAATGCACTGTAACCGTCAGTTACGACATAAACCGTAAACTCATGTCCATAAACATAATCTTCTAATACAATTTTATTTTCACCTTTTGCAAACAAATCCTCTACAAATGTTTTTGCTGTTGCAAAAGTTGTGCAAACAAGCCTATCAGCACCATTTGAGTTTTCATCAGCTCGGATAACTTGAGGCATTGGTGCAGTTTTTAAGTACTCAACAGCCATCTGCTGTTTGTCGAATATTCCAAAACGAGGAGTAGGAATTCTCATTCTATAAAGAAATCTTTTTCCAGCGGAACGATTCAATGCAAACTGAGCACTCTGCGCTGTCGGGCAAAAAATTAATTGATTATTAGCTTGAAATATTTCCGCAATATTATTTTTTATTGCCGTTTCTGACGCAACAATTGTCAAATCAATAGCATTTTCAAGTACAAATTCCAATATTTCTTGCACATTTTCTTCTCTAATATCAACACATTCCGCAAGTTCTTTTATCGCAGAATTTCCTGATAATACAAAAATATCGCAATCATAATTTTTAAATTTTTTTACAAGCGCATATTCTTTTGCTGAATTTCCAACTATTAATATCTTTTTCTTTTTATCCATGGTATTCCTCATTTCTGAGCAACTTGTTGCGAAGATGCGATGAGAAATTCGCGCAGGCGATTTCTCATCTGCAATCATGGCTATTTGTTTTCGCTCAGAAACAAATAGCCGTGTGAAAAATAATCAAATCAGCATTATTTTTCAATCTAATTCCTCTTTCACTAATAGTTCCATTTTAAAGTCGCCTTGTTTCCTTCAACGTTCCACCTCTTTGATTTTTCAAGTCGTCTTTCCAATGCTTTTCGAGCATAAGCTTTTAATACAGATAGATCTGCTACACATCGGAATCCAATCTTTGAAGGATTGACATTATTTTGCATACCAGCATTAAATGTTGTAATCCACCATGAATGCCCCACTTTTTCTCCTTTGGATTTCGGCGGCCTATAGTTATTAATTAAATTTCCATTGTACCGCATCTCTAATTCTGTAAATATTTTTTTTACAAAAAAGTAATGTTTCGTACTTCCATAAGTGTTATAGAAACCCACTTCACATCCTGCCCCCAAATTCAAATAATCACCTTTCCATGCCCATATGACATACTTTCTCTTCATATTAAATTTATAATCTTTTCTATCTGTAAATTTATATTTTAACGGTTTAGATATGTTTGTCGCTGAATCAAAAACAAAATCATAAAAATTATTATACCCCCCAACTTCTGTGGCTTCAACGGATAGCCATTCTATGATATTACCATATTTTTATTATTTCTTGCTTATCTTCTATATTATCATCATTATGTATTTTTCTTTCTCGAAACTTTACATAACCTTCCAGTATTGTAATTTCAATTTCTCCGTTGTAATTATATATTTTTTCTTTTTTATCTGATCCTAGTTTCACATAATAAACACCATCTGATTTATGGAACAAACAATTATCT
>OGOP01002014.1_pt1 | contig 13209 bp, 12 predicted proteins | sample 1552591 | NCBI WGS metagenome assembly OGOP01 (sample SAMEA2580120, study PRJEB22360) | human gut metagenome | biome: human gut; feature: human-associated habitat; material: faeces | place: Denmark | collected 2008/2010 | reverse complement strand
ATAGCCGGAAGCCGAAAGCCGTCATCCATTATTCCCTTCTTACTTTCCCCTCCACTACCTTCATCAGATACTTTCCATAAGGACTCTTACCATACTGTTTAGCGCTTTCTGCCAGGGCTTCTTTATCTATCCAGCCGTTGACGTAGGCTATTTCTTCGGGCATGGAGATGTGGATGCCGGCGCGGGTTTCTATGGAGCGGACGAAGACAGAGGCGTCGTAGAGGGAGTCCATGGTTCCCGTGTCGAGCCATGCGTAGCCGCGGCCCAGGGTGACTACGTTAAGCTTCCCTTTTTCCAGGTACATTTTATTGAGGTCCGTGATTTCCAATTCTCCCCGGGCGGAGGGTTTCACCTGCTTGGCATAGTCGCAGACGTTTTTGTCGTAGAAGTAGAGGCCGGTGACCGCATAGTTGGACTTCGGGTGCGCCGGTTTTTCTTCGATGGACCGGGCTTTGCCGTTTTCATCGAAGTCGATGACACCGAACCGTTCCGGATCGTCCACGTAGTAGCCGAAGACCGTGGCCCCCTCTTTCCTTGCTGCCGCTTCTTTCAGGTATTTCGTAAGGCCAGCACCATAAAAGATGTTGTCTCCCAGGATCATGGCGCAGGATTCACCGCCGATGAATTCTTCACCAAGGATAAACGCTTGGGCCAAACCATCAGGTGATGGCTGCACCCTGTAGGACAGGTGGATACCGAAGCGGGACCCATCCCCCAGAAGCCGCTCAAAATTCGGCAGGTCATGGGGCGTGGAAATGATCAGGATATCCCGGATGCCAGCCAGCATGAGGGTGGAGAGTGGATAAAAAATCATGGGCTTGTCATAAATAGGAAGCAGCTGCTTCGAAGTAACCCGAGTTAACGGGTAAAGACGAGTGCCGGACCCTCCGGCTAGAATAATACCTTTCATTTATAGCCTAACCTTTCTTAAAAGACTTGCTCAAGATCTACCCCATATTGTTTTAGTGAGAAATGTTTTAACAGGACTCCAATAAAAGAATTCTGCCAACACCCATGTTATAAGAAAACAACCTATAAAGACCAGAGAACGATGGTTTCCTATCGCTTTCCAAAGAATTCCATTCATATTATTTATGATAAACTGATGAAGAATAAATAGCTCAAAACTGATATTTCCAAAATGAACAAGGATCTTATTCCCAAAGATTTTATCAAATACCCCATTTGGTATAGTAAAACAATAAATAAGCAAAAGTGAAAAGAAAATGTATAAAGCAGGAATCCAATACTTATCAAAAAGATGGCATGCCATAAAATAAGACCCAAGAATCAAACACTGAATTACAGAAGCTACTTTTGTACTTGGTTTCCATGTAAAATAATTTAAAGCCAAGAATCCAGTATATCCTATTAAAAAATCTAGAAGTCGATAAATAGGGTTACAATACCATCCAAATACCCCTGGCCATGGATTAAGTCCCATTTTATACCCACACGTATCAAGTGTAATTTTTAACAAAAGTATGATCAGTAGAGAAATTATCCAGTATCCCCCCCCGATTTTTCTTGAAGAAATGTACAATAAAAGGAACACAAAAATAAGCAAATACTATGCAAGATAAAAACCATGTAACTCCATTAAAAGTAAATTTAGAAGGGTCATACCAGCTTTGTAAAAGTGTTATATTCAGAAATACATCTCGAATAAATCCTATAATACCAGACACATAGTGAAATCCATGGCGTTCCATACTAAATAGTATAATTAGAAAAATAATAATATGCAGTGCATAAAATTTTCTCAGCTTAGACAGCATATAAAAAAAGGAGGCTTTTAAATTATAAGCAATATTGGAATCTCGATAATTATATGCAACTAAAAATCCTGATAATACAAAAAATATCTCCACACCACGAGACCCAAAACTCATGTATTTTGTCTTCCATAGTATTCCCCCAGCATGCTCGCAAAAAATCAAAATGAATGCAAGAAAGCGAAGGCCCTGTAAAGAATACAGTTTCTGCAATTCCTAATTCCTCCAATTTTATCAATTTATACCTATATTAATGGATTATCCTATTCTTTATGAAGAGATATGGTATCATAACCAACATTTGCTCAATCCATGAAATAAGCTCTAAGATACTATATATTGATTTTCCTGATTTCTTACCCTTAAAAAGATATTTGCAAAAGTAGTATCTTCTAGACTTATTCATTATTTTTACACGATTCAGATATGAGATAAATTGGCCAATAGTTGCAGAGTGATCATGTATAAATTTTATATTTTTAATAACTCCTATCTTCCAGCCTAAATTTCTAACTTTCCACGATAAAATATCTTCCTCCATGAACAGAAATGTGCCTTCATCAAACCCTTTTATGTCTCTAGCTACATTTGCACGTATAAAAAAAAGGCACCCCTCTACAGTAGGTACATCTACTATTTCTTCCGAAGTATTTAATTTCTTGAATACATAATTTCCAAGGATGAGACTTTGCAGCTTAGAAAGGGTGGGAGACATACTTATAATGAACTGGGGTATACTCAGGTCACGCCAGAAAGCTCTCTTGCTAATATGACCTGACTTATCAGTTTGAACACCTGTAAGAACGGCAAAATCCCGATACTTCAAAAATTGATTTTTAATTTCTTCTCCAAGATTATTCTCAAAGGTTATGTCAGGATTAACTATTCCAATAATATCTGAATCCGTGTTATTCAGTAGATGATTAATCCCGATATTATTGCCCTTAGCATACCCTCCATTGCTTCCAGACTCGATTATCTTCAGCTTAGAAGAGTGTAAAAATTTATAATGATCTTTTATATTTTCAAATGAATTATTTGTAGAACCATTATCTACAATTACTATATAATCAATACTCGGAAAAAGGAGTATATGATCGGCGCACGCAATTGTCCTCATATAGTCATTATAGTTTAAAATAACTATTCCAGTCTTCATAATCTATTCCCTTCAAGAACTTTCCTTATTAAAAGTAGTCATTATTTTTGATATGCAGTCATTAGCTATTTTAAAGCTGTAGAAATCTCCAAAAATCTTCTTATTTTGTAATTCGATTTTCATCATGTCATATTCAGGCAATGAAAGAAATCGTTTTATAGCTGCCACATACTCATTAGGCAAATTAGCTCTTATAATACAATGTAAATTATCATTTCTTAGAGCATCTTCATAACCAACAAGCGCTTCATCACTAGCAACAATCGGAAGGCCCATACTTAAAGTTTCTGCTACTTTTACCTTCATCCCTGCACCAGTTGGTATAGGAGCAACCATCAGAGAATGCTTAGGTAAAAAATCCTCTAGTTTATCAAAATTGGGGACAATCCTAATATTTTCTGCTAATTTTCCCCACTCATAGACTAACCTTGCCGGATTCCCTCCAGCTATAACTAAATCTATCGCTTTATTATCTGAAAAATTAGGGACCCAAACTTGCTTAATAAGCTCTTCTACTGCATCTAAATTAGATCCATAATTCAGACTTCCAATAAAAACAACTGTTTTTTTATTGCTTTTAAGTTTCAAATCAATAAGCTTCTCCAGGCAAATAGGTAACACAACTAAATCTACTTCCTTATAATGATAAAGTCTTTGAAATCTATTTGCATCTCTTATGGTTAGATAGACCAGTTTATCGCTATTTTTGACTGTATCGGACTCATCACGTTTAACAACTTGTTTCTCGATACTCTTAAATATTTTACCTTTTAGCCCTGATACTCTTGAAAAATATGAATCAACGTAGTCATATTCAACATTATCAACAAAAGAAACCACTTTCATTTTGGGAAATTCTTTTTTTAGTTCTTTGGCAATAAATCCTAATCTGGTACGACCCAAAAAAAGAATATCCGGACGAAAATTGATGATTTTACTCTTATTTTCTTTCCATGTAAAATACATATACGTACTATGTCCACAAATCCGAGACAATTTATCCAATTTTCTATTTTTAATAACGCTAATCGGAAAGGATTCATCAACATTCTGGCCTAATGAGATAACTTTAAAAACATCTTGATGCTGCTTTGCATAAGCACGAATTGCAGAATAATATTTTCTGCTGCCTAGGCATCCACCACCATGTCCTTTAATGTCATTGTCTGTAATGTAAAGAATTCTCATGTGCTCGTTTCCTATCCAAATTTAGAAATTATAAAATCGTACCAAATTTATCCCAAATTTTATTCCAGCTATATTTTGACTCCGCTAATAATCTTGCTTTATCCGCTATTTTTTCCGCAATAGTTGGGTTATCAAGAATTTTATCAACAATTTCTGCAATATCTTTTTCACTATCAGCTATCATAATCTCTGAGCCATTTTCTGCATTGATGCCTTCAGCACCTACCTGGTTAGTAACAACAGGAACTCCCATCGACATTGCTTCCAATATCTTTGTCTTTATGCCTGTACCATAAAGCAAAGGTGATAGAAATAGCTGCCCTTTCTGAACATACTCTGCCAAGTTGACGACCCTTCCGGTAAACACAATATGGTTATTATCTTTATACTCGTCTCTAACAGAGTCAGGGCATTTACCGATAACCATAAATCTCACAGGATGTTTAACTAATGGCAAAATATCACTAATAATCCATCTCAAGGAATCAACATTTGCAGCCACATTCAAATTACCAACAAATGTCAGAGTATTTTTTTCTGCTTTGGCAACACGTTTATCCACATTGCTTGTATTAATTCCAACAGGTATCGTAACCGCTTTGTTTGGTATAATCTTATTTATATAACTCGTTTCCACATCAGAAACAAATATAACCTTATCGTACAAGCCAGAATATAAGATCTCCGCCTTCCTTGTAAGTTTTTTCTCTACATTCAGAATAAAATTACGAACAGTTCCATTATTAACTATAAGATTAGCCAGAGAAGACATAGAATTAGCATACTGTCCGGAAATATTGGACTTATACTTTGAATGAAGCTGCTTTTCATAGCGAGCAGAAAGTAAATCATCCATATCAAGTACTTTCAAGCACTTAGTATCTTTGAAAGCAGTAAAATACATAGCTGTCCTTATCATATCCACAAAAATATAATCTGGCTTAATATTCTGCACATAGTCATGTATTGCTTTTTTATTCTTATCACTGTAAAAGAGGGAGCACTGTATGGGCCATTTTCTCGCAACAAATGTATTCCATATAAGGTTATGTAGTTTGACAGACTTTCTGATCGGTTCCGCCAGCTTAACTTCCTTAATAAATGGAGGAATATTATCCAAATCTTTTTTGGACTGTCCTGCTTCTAAAAAAGAATACAGATAAATATCGCAGTTATAACGGTCATGTAATCCTTTACAATAATAATACAGGCTCAATTTTCTACCACTGTCAGTAGGCCAAAATAATCTAGTTGTAATAAAGAAAAGCTTCTTCGTCAACGTCTATTTCCCCTGAAACTTCTGAAAATCAATTCCAGCCTTTTGAAAATCTTCCGGAATTCCAATGTCTATAAAGTAATCATTACAGACAAAGGCTGAGAAAACATTACTCTGTACAGACTTTTCCATGAAATCTTTTTCCAACATAAAGCAATCATCATCGAAATGACTGAATATTTTTCGTCTAAAGATATAGACTCCCCCATTGATGAATCCAGATTTGCATGGCTGCTTTTCGTTAAAGCGTACTATGCGATAATCATCATCAAAATCAACAGTCCCATATCTGTCGAAATTTGTCATCTTCTTTACTGCCATGGTTATATCTGCATGGTGAAACATATGGAATCTCATCATTTCACGAAGATCCACATGGTAAAAAGTATCGCCGTTCAAGACAACAACTTGATCTTCTTCACAGTCATTTAAAGCTTTTTTCAGTGCTCCACCTGTTTTCAGCGGAGTGTTTTCCACTGAATAGGCAATTGTTATGCCATTATACTTATTTCCAAAATAGGATTGGATAACTTCTCTTTTATAACCTACTGCAAGAATTACTTTATTTACAGTCTGCTCAGAAAGATAGTCCAAAAGATAGGTCAAAAATGGTTTTCCTGCAACAGGTGCCATTGGCTTAGGGACATCTCTCACCACATTTCGAAGCCTGGTCCCGAGTCCCCCTGCTAATATAACCGCTTCCATAATCAGTCTATTTCTCCCCAAAATTCATTTTCTACCGCCAGGCAAATGGCATGGTAAATCGGTAAATGTAATTCCTGCACTTTGTAAGTTTCCGTTTCCGGAACAGCCAGAAGAACATCAGCGATAGATCTCAGCTTCCCACCAGTTTTACCTGTTAACCCCAGCACATGAATTCCCATGGCTTTGGCTACTTCCGCAGCAGCAATTACATTACGAGAGTTCCCAGATGTACTGATTGCTAAAAGGCAGTCTCCTTTCCTTCCATATCCAAGAACCTGCTGAGCAAAGACAAAAGCTGGCTCAACATCATTCTCGAATGCAGTACTAAGCCCTGATTCACATACAAGAGAAATAGCCGGCAGTGGGCACTGTAATTTATCGGCAAGCTCTTCACCATCTTCATATTTCAGCAGATGACTCTTGATCTCATCATTTACAGGTCTTTTCTTTACAAAAGACTTCATAAGTTCACCAACAATATGAAGCGAGTCTGCTGCACTCCCTCCATTACCACAGATTAGCAGCTTATCACCATTATGATAGGTAGCAATCAGCATTTCAATAGCATTGCAAATTGATTCTTCAATAGATTCCAGCGAAGGATAACGATTGATCAGTTCATTAACATAAGCAATGGTCGAATTTTTCATATTTACCTCTGATTAAAAATCTTCACCTTTATAATAAATAATCCTTGTACCGCCTGTCTCAAATTCAAAGGGGACATACATCAAATCATTCAAAGCTTTCTTTACATAAGCCTGCTTATCCGGCTCCACATAAAACAGAAGGAATCCACCTCCCCCTGATCCTAAAAGTTTACCACCTGTAGCGCCAGCTTTTAAAGCAACAGTATACATATCATCAATGGAATCGGTTGACACTGCCTTTGAAAGGGATCTTTTGATTTTCCAGCTTTCATGCAGTAATTTTCCAAAATCAATTAAACTTCCTCGAGAAGTTAATATGCTCTGGGCTTCATCTACCAGAGATTTCATATACTGCAATCTTTTGATTTTCGAATCAAAATCCTCTTTAACCCCCTGCTGCACAGTGGATGACATATGGCTGAATCCGGTAAAGAAAAGCATAAGTGACCTGTTCAGTTCCTGCTTCCTGGCATTTGAAATAACAATGGGTGAGACATGATACCCATCGGCAGACATGTCAATACGATTTAATCCACCGTAGGAAGCAGCTATCTGGTCCTGGATACCTCCAGCTTCATTACATAGTACTCGTTCCGTATAAATAGCCTCATTGGCCAAAGTCTTTTTATCTACCAGTTCTCCCTTTAGAGCATGAAAAGCATTCAGCATCCCCACAGCAAAAGATGAACTGGTTCCCAAACCAGTCCTTGCAGGAAGGTCTGCATCATAAGCCAAACGGATGTGATGCATTTTTTGGTATTTCATGCAATTTCTGATCAATGGGTGCTGAATATCATCCAACTCCGTCACTCGCTCGATATGAGAATATACAAATTCTGAAGTATATTTGAAAAATTTCGGTAGATGTCTAACAGTTACATAGCAGTATTTGTCAAATGTTGTGGACAGAACACTCCCTCCATACTCGGAATAAAATTCTTTCATGTCTGTGCCGCCGCCAAAGAATGACATACGAAACGGAGTTTTGGTAATAACCATATGGTACCTCACCTATTAATAATAAATTGTGCTGCGCTTAATAAATCGGGAAATTGCTTATCCGCCAGTGAAATTGAATTGACTACTGCAATCGTATGAATACCATAATTTCTTCCTGCTTCAATATCTGTCTTACTGTCACCAATCATCCATGACCTGGACTTATTTATGGAGAAATCTTTTTCCGCCTGTAAAAATAAGCCTATATCAGGTTTTCGGCAATGGCATGTTCCTTTTTCATGAGGGCAGACATAGATGCCATCAATATGAGCACCATGCTTGTTCAATTCTTTTTCCATAGAATAATGAATATTCTGCAAATCGTCCATCGTCATCAAATGACGGGCAATTCCACGCTGATTTGTAATAATAATGACGAGCCAGTGGTTCTGGTTCAATTTCCTAATAGCTTCTATTGCACCAGAGAGAAAATGAAATTCAGACCAGGACTTTATATAATCGCCCTCAGGAGCCTTTACGTTGATAACGCCATCACGGTCCAGAAAAACGGCCTTAGTTTCTACTGTCTTAGATATATTACTCATATCATTGACCATATCAGTAAGCCCCTTCATGGTGAACAACTACCGCCACTGTTCTCCACAGGAGAACGAGGTCCAGCCACAGGTTCCAGTTGTGTACGTACCAATTGTCCATCTGTACTCGTTCTGGATAATCAATATCACTTCTACCGCTTGTCTGCCACATACCTGTAATACCGGGAAGCACTGAGTAGTATTCAGTAATATATTTCCCATACCGAGGCACTTCTTCCTGCACAATGGGCCGGGGTCCTACGAGGCTCATTTCGCCTTTCAGGACGTTCCAGAGCTGGGGGAGTTCGTCGAGGCTGGTCTTGCGGAGGAAGGCGCCGCTCTTTGTGATGCGGGGGTCGTCTTTCAGTTTGAATTCCTTATCCCATTCCGCCTTCGCCGCCGGGTCTGTGGCGAGGAGGTGTTCCAGCACTTCCTGGGAGTTCACACACATGGACCGGAACTTGTAGCAGTTGAATTCTTTCCCGTCCTTCCCCACTCTCCGGTGTTTGAAGATTACCGGGCCCGGGGAGTCGTGGTAGACCCAGATGGCGATGAGGAGGAGAATGGGAGAAATGAGGATGCCGCCGACGATGGTGGCACAGATATCGAAGAGCCGCTTCAAGAGGCGGTTCCAGGGGTTGTCCAGGTTATTTTTGATGTGGAGCACCATGATCTTTGCATCGAAGAAGGATTCCACCGACACGTTGGACATGGGGACCGCCACAAGGTTCGGTACCACCGCCACGTGCTTGACGAGGGACTGGGCGCGGTAGATGAGGTCTGACAGGTCATCCTGGGGAAGCCCCGGCGCCGCGATGAGTACCGTGCGGACTCCCGTTTCCTGAATGACTTTTTCCATATCCTCAAATCCACCCAGCACAGGAAGTCCATGGATGGGAGTGTTGACGGGATGCCGATCTTCCAGAAATCCTACCACCCGGTACCGCATGCCGGAGTCGCGAAGGATCTGCTGTACCACCAGCTCCGCCGTCTTTCCCGCGCCTACGATGAGTACGGGAATCTGGAAAGCTTTCACCCGCTTCATCACTTTGCTTAATACCACACGAAGCAATGCCATCAGCGTAAAGGCCAGGATAGTAAAGATAACTACAAAAAGGCGGGACACCTGCCCCGAGACCTGGGCAAAGAACATGAGGATAATGCCCAGCACCGTGCCTTCCAGGCACGCAAAAAAGAGACGCTCCACCATACGATATATGAGCATGCGTTTCCCGTAGAGTCCGCTATAGAAATTGAAAAACATAAAAACCAGCGGCAGCCACAGGAACAGATAGCCCTCAGACACCTGAAAGGTGCTGTAGGCCATGATGCAGTTTCTGATATACACTGCCAGTATCCCTGCCACTGCCAGGGCGGCATAGTCGCCTAAGGCAAAAATAAGAGACGGTATCAGTCTCCCGTCTGCATTCTGCTTTGCTTCATGTATATGATGATCCATAAATTCCCCCGGATTGTTCTCTATATCTAGTCTAGTCTAAGTGAGTATAGATATTATATCACAATTGAGGAAGGGGGAGGAAAGAGATTTGAGATTTGAGATATGAGATTTGAGGAAGTAGAGACAATGAGAGAGAAGATGTCAGACGGTCAGACGTCAGACTGGCATTGCGGCGGGAAACGTATCCCCTACTTACGGCAAGAGCCATTGTGCGGGGAGATTTCGGGGCTCCGCTTCGCTTCGCTCGAAATGACGGGGCGTTTTGTTGTGCCACTGTGGAGGTCCTGCATAGGACCTCCAAGTGGGGCGAAGTAAGGCGCCTAGCCTGCCCATTAAGGCGCTTTCCTTTTGCCGCCCCACCGAACTGCGGGCGGAAAGGTGGTACGCAGTACCAAAAGGGGGAGACGGCGCAAGCCGTCAGACGATAGATGATAGACGAGGAAGAGATTTGAGGTTTGAGGATGTAGAGACAATCAGACGGGAGCCGTCAGACGGTCAGGCAATCAGACTTCAGACGGGCCCTTCGGGCCTTTCGTGGGCGGCCTTTACAATCATAGAGGGCCGCCTCTTTTGGTAAAATCATACAACCGCGCCTTTGGCGCGAAAGGAAAACATGCCGACCAGGCTGCGCCTGTAGGAAATGCACCCCTATCCCCGCTGCGCGGTACTTCCACCCGGAGGGGGAAGTTTGCTCTCCACTCAGTATTTGCCCTCATAAGCAACGCAAGGCATAGCGCCGGTAAAAGTGCCCCCTCCGGGGGAAAGGTGGTGCGTTAGCACCAAAAGGGGTGTATTTCCAGCGGACGAAGTCCGGTTTTGCGTTTTTCCCCTCGCCCCTTGAGGCGGTTTTAATGGTTTTTACCATAAGTGGCTCGTCTTTATTGACTATTTATACTCTCGTAGCCGAATGAGCCGTGGAAGCATAAGGCCAGGTTGGAGTGGCGTTCCAGTGAATGTTTCCCGCTTTTTATATAGTCCCAGCTTTCCTTATACGAGCCGTCTATGAAAACAGTTTGGGATGTCATTAATTGGATAAAGTATTCCGGCTTATCTGTGCAGATTTCTGCAAATTCATAGGATAGTTCTTCTTTTTCTTCGTCGGTCAGATTTATCCGATTGTGAAGGACGTGTTCGAGGTTTGATGACATATAGTATAGGCTGTAGGATAATCCTCCTATATTATGAGTATCAAGCAGTTTTTGGACATTTTGTTGCTTTATATGGTTTCTTCGGCAGAGGTTTTGTTTTGAGCTGCATCTGATGTTATCTTCTGAATAAACAATCTGACTGCAGTCAGGGGATTCTTGAACTAAATCGTCGGGAATAAAGGCTCCATCCGTATCAATAATATGGACGATTCTAAGGATGTTGCTTTTCGTAAGAAATTTTGTGTTACAAAATGCTCTGATTTCTTCATGAAGCCTTTTGATTATATTCCTGTTTGTGATGGTCCTATCCGATGTGATATCTCCATGCATAACCAGGGGTTCTATCCGGCTGGATGAAAAAATATACTTTAAGGAGCCGGCAAGTGATGTATCGTCTGAAGGGCCTTCCAAAATGAAAATCATGGCTTTTTTACGCATTGGGTTTGCCCCCTTTGGGATTTAACCCGCGTTCTTCTTCCTGCATTCCGGCCTTGCGGAATGCTGCTGCAATTTTATAATTTTCTGTTTCATCATATAATGTGTAATGATCGTTTCCTAAAATAATATTTCTGTAATAGCTGCTGCGCAGGTTATTGGAGCGTTTCATATTTCTGATTCGAATATATCGCTCATCGGGATCTGTTGTGGTAAAAGCGGTGCACAGAGTCGGCAGGGTTTCCAGAGGCCTCAGGTTATGGGATGTAAAAATCAGCTGGCCTTTTCCTCTTTCCTGAATGATGGACAGGAGCTCCCCCAAAAGGTATTCAAAGATACCGGAATCCAATTCATCCACTGCCACGGTCATAGACGGTCTATTATAAATTTCTATAAAGAGCTGCAGGACGGAGACGATTTTCTTAATACCATCCGATTCATAAACCAACGGAATTTCTCGGCCATTGCGGCAGGAGGTCAGCCCTATCCTGATTCCTTCCATATGCGTTTTACCCACAAAGGCAGTGCCCAAATCGTGAACTCCTATGGTCAATCCAGGGATGAGCGTCTGGAGGACGATGTTCATATAACCAATCATTTCAGATAGGACACGAAACATATCTTTTGGAATGACCGGCGGTTTATTTATCGGAAGCAGTGTTTGCCCAATGGCGCTTCCTTCCAGATGGAATGCAAAAGGAAGCCCGGATAAACTGATGATCCCGTTCATATCTGTTTTCATGACAAATAACTCGAAGTTTCCAAATCGCACCAGGGAGTCAAGCAATAACCGATAAATTTCGGCATTTTTATTTTTACGTATGAAGGAAAGAAGTTCTGAAGAGAAAAGGAAGGATTTCCCCAGCTTCAATGCCATCCCTTTATCCCCCATGAGCTGTATATAGGCAGTTTTATCGTCAATGAGAAGGTCATATTTAGCTTTGGGCAGAAATACGGCTTTATTTGATTTTGTATTCATGACGGTGGTCATAGGACATTTTAAAGATTCCGTTTCTACCGCGCATTTCAATTCTTCATCAAAAATCACAGGGCGATACTGTACTGTGTCTTCCTCGGTCTCACTAAAAGCCTCTACATTGGAATCCGGCAGTGCGGCCTCTTTTCTTAATTTAAATGTATATTTTACCCTGTAATGTATATTGCCTGCTGATACTATGAAATGAAATGACAGGACAGCACACTCAGCACCATACATAATGTATCCTGCATATTGATTATCTAAGATTCTCCCAGACAGCGCCTGTTTCAAAATATTCAGTGAATCTATGAATGCTGTCTTTCCGGAACCATTTTGTCCAAAAATGCCCAGCACAGAGGACTTAAAGCCTTCGGGCTGCAATAATAAGTTAATGCTTCCATGTCTGACATTTTTAAAATTCCATAGTTCCACATAAGTAATGCGCACCATATCTCCCTTTGCCATCTTTGCATTTCCTCCTATATACCGGTACTTGCTTGTATCATCATAAATAATTTTACATTTCTCGTCAATATATTTAACAAAAAAGAATAAAAAATATCTATTTTAAAAAGTTTACATCTAAAGGGTGAAGTAGAAATTTGAAATCCTTATTATGCCACTGCTTGCGAGCGGAAAGGTGGTACGCAGTACCAAAGGGGCCGAGACCGCAGGTCTCGGAAGGTTCAGAGAGTGGACGGGCCTGCGGCCCGAAGGTTATGGCCTGCTAACGCAGGCAGGTTGTATAGAAGGGTTGCGGAAAAAAGGTTCTTAAGATGGATGGGCCCTTGGGGCCCATGGGTTCGTAAGTTTGACGGGGCCTTTAGCCCCGAGGGTTGTGGATTGCCCTTGGACACACCTTCGGTGTGAGGGTTCTTAAGATGGACCGGCCTGACGGCC
>OGOP01002010.1_pt1 | contig 13237 bp, 6 predicted proteins | sample 1552591 | NCBI WGS metagenome assembly OGOP01 (sample SAMEA2580120, study PRJEB22360) | human gut metagenome | biome: human gut; feature: human-associated habitat; material: faeces | place: Denmark | collected 2008/2010 | reverse complement strand
TCCCCTTCGGTCAAAATTCAAGCCCTCCATGGTGGCAAAAGTTGGCAGAAGAGTACAAAATTTGTACTCTCCATGTCACATGTCACTCACAAGTCAAGCACATGGGGACACCCACGCCGCCTCACTTCTCCGACTATCTGCTCTAGCGGTTAAGCACACGTTACTCACACTTTATTTATGGCTTTTTTCAAATCCGCCAAGGTTTTATGCGTGTAAACTCCTTTTGTCACACCCGTGCGGGCATGGCCGAGTATCATTTTCACCGCGGTCTCGTTGGCACCTGCCCGGTCAAGCATGGTGGCCAGCGTATGCCTGCACTCATGGGGCGTATGGTGCATTTTCATTTCTTTCATGGCATGGTCAAAGAGGCGGCGGAAGGATTCATAGTTCCCGCATGGGCATATAATCCCTTCCGCCTTCCTCTCCATGAGAATGGGAAGGATTTTCCGATGAATGGGGATTTTCCGAATCCCCGCCAGCGTCTTGCTTTTCTTGACGTTGATGTACTGCTGGCGGAGGTTCACATCACCGGCGGACAGGGAAATGTACTCTCCCGCCCTCATTCCCGTGTAAATCAGAATCAGCACGTCTTTTACTCCCTTCACCTCTTCGGCCGATTTCCATAGCTTTCCTATCTGTCTTGCGGTGAACGGCCTTTTGATGTAGACGGGCAGGTGCTTCGGCAGTTCAAGAAAGCGGCTGAGGTCAGCTTCCACAATTCCGTTCTTCATGGCGTACTGAAATAGTTGGCTCAATAGCACACGGCATTTCTTTTTCGTGCAGTATCCCGCCTCAATCGAATCAAGGGCAGACTGAATCTGCTGATAGGTCAGACGGGCAAATGGCAAAGAGTGGAGGGGAGAAAGATGTTTATAGCTGATTTCATAGGCAGAGCGGGAAGAGGTTCCAATGGTTTCAAAGTGGCGGGCCTTCCACGCATGGTAGAGCGCAGAGAATGTGATTTCTTTTTCCGGCGTCATGCGGTTCACACTGACGAGGAAGGCGAAGGCCTCTTCTCTATTTGCAAAGTAGCCAAGTGGGCGTTGGCGGCCGTCTATCGTCTTTTTAACAACCCATGGCTTACGCCTGTTTCCGCTTAATCTGTATACGGTTCCATATCCATTCGGTAATTTCATTGTTGTTTCCTCGATAAGGTGGTGAATAAATGGTTTACATCAGATGGCTCCTGTCAGTGCTTCTCATGATACCAATTATGGTGTTCTGCTATCTCACAAACTGGTTCGTGACGTTGTTTGCTGATTCTCACGGTGAATTGCCTAAAATCTTTTACTTATGGCAGACATGGGACAGTTCCCTTGACAACCGCACGTACATCACGGAAGATTGCCCAAAGTTTCTGCGATACGATTTCGACAGGTATTACGAAGTATACATGAAGAACATTGGTTATGGCAGGAAGAAAAAGTGCGTGGCGGTAAAAGAGAAATTCCCGCTAAAGCTTCGATTCAAGCGGTATCTTGCACGGACATTTTGGTTGTATCGAAATTGCGCTTATGGATTTGCGTTTTATCTTTTGGGTGTTAATACAGACCCAACAACGATTCAGAGGAAAAGCAAGTATTTCAGTATTTGTAAAAACGCATTTCGATACAAGAAAGACATGCCAATATCTTCCCATTGGAGATGGAACATCTATCTTGGGTGGAAATACGATATGTATGACCATTGCCGTTCCATGCTTGCTTTTAGGTATACGGTGAAACGGATATGAAACGTTCAAATAAACATCAAATTCAGCAGATTATATTCAATAATCTAACGGGTGGCATTAACACATCAGATGCCCCGGAACGAATACCAGAAACGGATATGCAGGTGTGTAAAAACTTCATATATGACAACTTGAGATTAAGAAGCCGTGGCGGTCTGCTGGCGACTTCTTTTTCAATGGAGTCACCAATCGTTTCTCTTTACTACGATGTCGATACCAACACAAGCCTTATTTTCCTTGAAAACGGGAATATTTATACGTGGTCAGCCAGTAAACTTCCTGTTCTCGCCGGAAGCCTCACAGGAAAGAAAAAGCCTTGCTGCGCAAAATACATGAATAAGATATGGATAGCAAGCGGCGGGAAGCTCCAATACTATGACTTTGCGTCTGTATATACAGTCGAGTCGAGCCCCATATGTGACCTGGTATTTCAGCGTCTTTCAAGACTTGTGGTATGCCTTGCCGGAAGCGATAGGGTATATTTTTCTGCTATCGGTGACCCGACAAGTTGGGATAATGTAACCGACAGTTCGCAGGGGCTTGTGGATAGTTCGGCCCAGTATATCGACATTGGCTATGGGGATAGCGGAGATATTGAAAGCATTGTGCCTCTTGCAAGCGACTTAATCTTCATTAAGTCAAACGGCTCCATTTATCAGCTCCAATCAGATAGAGTACCATCTTCATGGGTAGTCCCGCCCGCCATAGTTACCAATTCAGATAGTGTTGGAATCATGACAGCCACTAACATCGGGGCAGACGTGGTATTTCTTTCACGACGCGGGCTTAAATCGCTTTCCACGGTGACCGACTATGGGAACATCAAACCGCAGGATATCGGAGATAAGTTTAGAAGCCTTTTGACAAGCGATATATGGAACCCACAACTAATCAACCTAAAGCGTCACGGGTGTCTTATGATTCGCATGACAAGCGACCGTACTACTTGGGTTTACTATAACTACATGATGGGAGCCGCTACACTAATCAAGTTTGCAAAGGAAGTCACCGACATTATGGAAACCATTGATTCAGTGTACATCGCAAGTGGAACTCAGCTATTCCAGTGGGATAAAAATATTATGACGGACGATAATGTTCCTATTAGTTATGAGTTAAAACCCCATGACGTAATTTCTTCCGAACAGATTCTTGTGAAGTCTGTAGATACAAAGCTTACCAATGACGAAGCGGGAACCGTCAACGTAAGCACAAGCAATTTGAAAATGGATATGCCCACAAATACAAGGCGTAAAGTAAAGTGCAATCACTCAACCGACTGCATATCTATGACGCTTAAAGGAAACGACCCATTTACATTCGACCATTTAATCTTAGAGGTAGCTGATTTATGATTAAAACCTTAACAGAATGGATAAACAAATACGAGTCCGAAAGGGACGACACGTTCGTTCTCCCTAAAGGATTCGACTTCTATTGGCTCCCAGAAAGGGGATTCGCTGAATATCTCTTCCATGAGGGGATTCTTGTGGTATATGAGTTATGCGGCGATATTCACTTTTGGTTTGATATGGCAAAGCTCATCTGCCTTTCAAAGGGAGGGCACGCAGTATCTACCGTGTGCATACTTCCGATTCTTCCTTATTTAAGGCTTTTGAAATTCAAAATTATGAAAGATGAGGTGGTTGACGGTCATCACAGATTCTTCTGCAAGGACGAAGCGGGAAGAAAGGTTATCGCCACTTATAAGGCGACTGACGAAAAGAGCGGGGAAGATTCATACTTCGTAACCCTTTACGTCGATGAATTGTATAAGGAGGGAAACAATGGGTAAAAAAGGCGGCGGCTCATCTACAACCGTCCAATCCTACACACCTACATGGGAAGAAAAGAGGTTATGGCAACTTCAAGGACAATATGAGAACGCCATCATGCCAAGCGCTATCGGGCTTAATGCGAAGGCGGGAAACCTTCTTGAAAGGTCTTTGGGCGATACGCAGGTAGACTACAACGGTCTTTTAAAGCAGGCGCAGGCGCAGAACAATGCGGCTATGCAGGGGTATCAGAACCTTGCGAACGGCAATCTTCCATCTGCCTATACAGACAACATTAACCAAGCCGTCAGTCGTTCCGTGAATAACTCGATGGGAAGCCTTCTGCAAAGTCTTGGTTCAAGCGGCGTGTTGAATAGTTCCGTTGCGGCGCAGGGAATACAGGGGATTAACCAGGCGGCGGCTAACACGGCGGCAGATATGTATAACCAGGATATATCTCAACTTTCCAACATCTACGGAAATCTTGCCAATACCGCAGGCTCAAACATCACACTTGCGAGTGCGGCGCAGGAAGCAGCTCAGCAACCCGCCATTAACCTTTGGAACGCCTCTATCGGCCTTGATGGAACCAACACAGGCGCTATTGCGGCTATTGGCGGTAAAGGAACTACAACGTCTACTCAGCATATGCCAAGCGCCGCTGGCGGATTTTGGGGAGGCATTTTGGGCGGCCTTGCGTCCAACCCTAACCTTTTCTGCTTTGCTGGCGACACTATGATTAAGACTCCAAAGGGAGACAAAGAAATCCGCCGTATCAAGAAAGGCGACACTATCATTACCCCGGCGGGTGAAGAAGTGGTTACAGAGGTCATGGAACCGCACATTGAAAGAGTATACGGAATTGTAACAGACGACCCGATTGAAAAGTACTTGAACCTTACCGAGACTCAGCCAATGCTCATGGAAGATGGCACATACAAGACTCTGAAAGAAATGAAGTTCGGCGAGAAGTTCAAGGGTAAAGGTAAAATTGTCGTTATGGTTGAAAGCGGCGACCGCAGAGTGTACGACCTTAAAGTACCAAGTGGAAGCTATTATGCTAATGGTTTTATTGCGAAAGCAGGAACAACGGAGTGGTAATCTAAATGGCAAACAATCAAAACAGTCAAATCAGCTATACACCGCCTAGCACTATCGACCCTACCGTGGCCGGATATGCGGCTCGTGACCCCATGTTTGCGTTGGGGCTTATGGCAGGGCGGTATTTCGCAAACAAGTATGAACAGAGGGGCATTGACAAGCTCACCAAGAGCGTGACAGATTCAGATGGAAATGTTTCAATGCCGCTTGCAAAAGCCGCTGATTCAGCGGTGGCGCAGGCTACAAGCGGTGCCACGCAGTTGAGTCAACAGGCGAGCCAGCAGGCTCCTCAGCCGTCAGCGCAGGACGTAACCCCTAAACCGATTCCACAGGTGTTTGCGGTTAATCAGAACCCGGCCCTCCAATCTGTCAATCCATACGCCTTGGGGGATAATCCACTTACAGGCCAGCCCGAATATTCTTCTATTCGCGCGCAGGTTATGCAGAAAGCCATTAACGATGCCCAGAACTCAAGCGCTCCTACGGCAGATACGCCCACAACAGGTGATACAAGCTACCGAGACTCCATTATGGAAAAGGCCAGAGCCATTCTGAATGATGATAATAACAAGTGGGTGCAGTCCGCTAATCGTGGTGATGCGGATATGGCGCTTTATAAAGCAGGCGCTATTGGCAACGGAATCAACGACAATACCGCAAACCCTTATGCTATCGGCAACTATGACGACCCGGCAAAGAACTATGCCAACATGAGACAAGAACAACGGCTCATCGGACAGACTATTGGAACACCTGTAATGGACTTAAATGGTAATGTGACCATGCAACAGACTCAGCCGGTAAATCTTAACAACATGGCTTCTCCACAGGTTTACCAACCGCAACAGTCTATGTTTTCTCAGTACGTCCCTAACCCGTCAGCAGTATCAACCCTTGCACAGGCCAAGAACCTTTGGGGAAACATGGAAAACCCGCAGCAGACGGCAGTCCTTGACGCCGTTCAACAGGCAAAGACCGTAAACCCTACGGAGGCTGGACAGTCAAATAACGGCGATTCTGCCCAGCCAATACCGCCAGCTAATCAGCAGAGCCAGCCGCAGGAACAACCATCGCCGACCGCTATACAAACCCCTCAGACGCAACCATCTCAGCCGGTACAACCGCCACAGACAAATTTCCCACAGGCTAAAAGCCCTGCCCAGCAGTTGGCACAGAATATTGTGGCGGCGAAGCAACAGACTCAGCAACCTGTTCAACTCAGACCATTTAATACACAAGACTGGGTAGCGTCTGTATGGCGTGAAGGCGTTAAGCAGGGACGGCCAGCAAGCCAGATACAGGCAGTCATAAATAACCTTATGCCACAGGCACAAGCCGCAGAACAGAACTATAAAGATTCTGCAACTGCCTACTACATGAACAACATCTTTAATCCGAGTAATCCACTGATTCCAACTGCAAGCAACTATGCGGTAGTTATGCCGAAACTAATGAACAACATATCCAACCTTGCACAGGTAAACCCCGAAGCGGCGCAGAGAGTCCTGTCAATTCTTCCTGGGGCAAAGGACGCATGGAGTAAAGACGTGGCAGACCAAACGCTTGCCAACAGGGAAGCCTATGCGGATAAGTCAGCAAGTGAACAATTCAACCGTGACCTTGAGAAGATGGGGTATGGTGCAAAGCTCGCACGTGGAACATTCAAGTTCCAAAAGGACTACGATGCCCAAATTCAAGATGCACAGTTGGCGCAGAGATACAACAAGCTTGCGGCAATAGTCGGTCCGCAGGAAGCGGCGGCTAGAGTATACGGCGGATTCAGCCTTAACTCAAATAAGGGAAGTGGTACCGGAGCGAAGAGCGGCGGAACTGCTGACAAGGCGCCGACCGCATCTGAGCAGAAGGCATTGAACGGTTATAAGGGAGTTATGACAGACCTTCTTGCGTCCGTAGGAAATGACGCAAGCGCAGACTACAGAGATGCTGCCTATAACAATGCCGACGACTTTATGGGAAGCGATGAGTTTAAGAACCTTCCGACAGAATATCAGCACGATATTCAAGACGCTAAATACCTTTCCCTCGCAGTAGGCTATGCTCGTGGCGGAAATTACGAAGATGCTATTAAATTCTTTAAAGAAGTTCCTGTACAAGCATATAAAGAACTTCTCGGCGTAGACGACCCAATAGCTTACATCAAGGCGCAGAACCCGAATATTACAGACGAAATGATTTACGGTACAAAATAAGGAGATATGAATGGACTGGTCGAAAGAAAGAGCTGACTTTTTATCACAGGCAACGCAAGGCCCTTCTGATGAGCCGGACAACGAACTCATACCAACTAAAGGAAACTACACCTATGCGAACCCCGAATTGGCGGCACTTGAAAGAGGCGCCGTAAATGTAGGGCGTTCTATTCTCGGTATTCCAGCCATGCTTGCAGGAACCGCAGGGGCGACTGCCCCTTCTGTTTCCGCAGATATGGCAATGGACATGGACGGTTATACACCGCTTGATTCTTCTCTGCAAAGTGGAGTTAATCAAGCGCTTGATACCGCCCATGACACCACCGCCCCTGTATGGAACGGAATTGAAAACAATTCAAGATATTTAGCAAGCAAACTGCCCGAAGATTGGCACGCAAATAAAGAAGTAGGAGCCGTTAGGGGGTTCGCCGATACCGTTCTTGAAAATGCCCCGCAGATGGCATTACAGGCAGGACTCGCAATGGTGAACCCCGCGCTTTCAGCCGCCGTGCTTGCAGGCTCCGTAGGTGGCGGCGAGTATCTTGATTTAAGGGATAAGGGCGTAGACCCCGGAACCGCAGGGCAGGCATCACTTTTGAACGCCGCCACCCAAACTCCGCTTGAATACATCCCTATGGAAAAGTGGATTAATGCACGTAGAATCCTTGGGAAGCACGGACTATTAAAGACTATCGGCGTTCCTATGGCATCGGAAGGCGTAACAGAAGCCATACAGGAAATCCCAGATGAAATGACTTCTTACTACGCAGAACACGGCACGCTTGACGGATTTGATTACAACAAACTCGGACTTAATGCGGCAGAAGCAGGAGCAGTCGGTGCCGTATACGGTGGTCTCTTCGCCGGTATTAATGCGGCCGTCCACAAACCGATAGAAGAAAACGCAAACGAACCGCAAAACACAGCCGACGCAGAACCATCTGTAGAAGAGCCATCTGTAGAAGAACCGACCATAGAAGAACCGACTGTAGAAGTACCCGATACAGAAGAACCACAGGGACCGTCAGTGGATTCTACCCCAAATAACAACTTCACTATTGCCGACGATGCAGACTTTGACGATGAAACAGACGATACAAAAGCAGCGGCATACGCAGTCATTAACGAGTTTAAGCGCCGCCACCCCGACGTGGAAATCACTTTGACTTCCGGGCAGAGACCCCCGCATGGAGATGGAGACACATCCGACCACATTCCGGGCAGAGCATTTGATGTTGTTTCCCCTGCCTTTGAAGGAGAAGATGGGAAGGCACTCCGCGACGAATACGGAGAAATCGCACGTTCTATGGGGCTTCACCCGCTTGACGAATACGACGATTATAATGAGGAACAATTTGCTAGAGGAGGAAAGAATTATCACATTTCCGTCCCCGAAGATTGGCACGCTCCGCAGTCTGCCGACCCGGCAAGCACTATCCTTGACGCTATTGGCGGGCAGGAAAGCGGTGGTGACTACACGGCAGAAAACGGTTCCACAGGTGCATACGGAAAGTATCAAATCACTGATGATACATGGAATACTTATGCAGATGAAGCGGGCGTAGGGAAAGACGCAGAACGCACTCCCGAAAACCAAGAAAAAGTCGCCAAGTACATGATGGATAAGTACTACAGGGAATATGGTACTGACGGCGCCATCATTGCATGGTACGCAGGGGAAGGAACCGCAAGGGCGTTTGTGAACGGAGAACTCTCTGACGAAGCCCTTCATAGACCTCAGCCCGGCGGGCCTTCCATTGCAGATTATCTTGCCTCTGTAAAGTCACGCATGAAATCCCCTGTAGGCGGTGGAACAACCGGAAGCGTTGTCAGAAGCGTTGACACCACTCCCACAAAGAGTGCAGAAGATTTCCTCAAAGACCTTGAAAGCTCAATGCCTCTTGATACGCAGGAACACATTGACACTGCAAATGGTATCTCCGACGTTCTGGAAAACGGCACTAAAGAGGATTGGGAAAGAAAAGCTCGTGAGTATGGGTGGAATCCTCCCGAAGAAGCAAAGACTGCTACACAGGAAACTGCCCAGCAGGAACCTGTTCAGCAGATACCTACTCAGCAGGCGCCTACCATTCAGCCAATTCCGAAGGCCCCCGTTCTGCCGGAGCCAAAGCCAATTCAGAGAATGGAAAGAACGAAACCCGCTTCCGCTCCGACCTTTGCTAATTCCATAAATGGGCGAGCAGTAAAGAGTTCCAACAAGTCGGAAAATGGTAGAATAAAGGTAGATAGTTCTGCCGTCAAAAACCTTCCTACGTATGAAGAGGGTCGGCCAAACCCCGACTACGATTCAACCATCAACGGAAGAGAAGAACTCAATCGTCGTATGGGAAACGAATACGATAACAGAAATAGTGCGGGAAATATTGGTAACGGTGGAGGAATCTATCAAGGCTATTCTGCCAACAGGGGAGAACTTAATAACCGTATGCAGAATGACTACGGAAATAAGGTAAACCCCTTTATTCAAAAAGCCTTACAGAATCCCGTGCTTACAAATCTTGTCAAGCGTGCCTATGTTGATGGAGACATGGCCGCCATGCAGAGACTTGAAGCACTTAAAATAAATCCAAACGTTATTAGTGCAGTCAGAGAGAAAGTCGAAGGAGAAACAAATGCGAACACCAAGAAGAATGGGCGGGTTTTACATCCCACTCAAGAAAATCACAACGTCAACCCCAAGTCTCAAGAAGGTAGCGTCCAAAAAGGCAAAGCCAATGAAAGTACCGAAGCGGAACAAGGCGTAACATACCAAGCTCCGATTAACGGCAGAGAAGAACTCGGGCAGCGTATGCGGAACGAATATGCCAACAGTAATGGAGTGGCGAATATTGGAAATGCCAATACCGCCCCCATTACCGGCTCCGTTCCAAACAGGGCAGAACTCGGACAACGCATGAGAAATGCATATGCGAACAATAATGCGTATGCGCCTACGGAAGTCCCTGCGGCAAAGCCGTCAAACAATGAATGGGTAAACGAACGCCATAGCAAGATTGACTCCATTAAATCCGACGCCGATAGTGGCAAAATCACACCACTTGAAGCAAAGAAACGTCTCAATCGTGTTATGGCGTCTGCACGTTTAAAGCACGGTATTTCTGATAGCGACAGGGCAGATATTAGAAACCATGCTATCCAGGCTAATAATGCTATTGAACATAACAATAATCCTAAAAATGATGCTGCGGAGCATACACGAAATAATGCTGCGAACAATAGGACTAATGCTGCGAACAATATAAAATCCAAAAAAGAGGATACGAAACCCAAAAAAGAAACTGCAAAACCGAAAGAAGCCCAGAAAGAAGCCCCGAAAGAAGTCCCAAAAGAAGCCCCGAAAGTAGAACCGAAGAAGGCGTCGAAGCCAAAGGTAGAGCAGAACGAATCTCCGGACACAAAAGAGACGCCAAAAGTAGCTCAAAAGCCGAAAGTTGAACAGAAACCGAAAGCAAAACGCACTGAATCAGAAATAATCGATGATACTGCCGATAAGGCAATGAAAGTTGTCAATCTTTTCCAAAAAGGTCTCATCACCATCGGAGAGGCACATCGGAAGCTGGTTGAAGTTATAAGTGCAGGTTCCAAAAATGTAAATAATGAATCCGCAAAGAAAGGGCTCGATGATGTTAAGCGTTCCGCTATGGACAAAATCGGTAGCCAGTATACTAAAAACACAGTTGGAGAAGAGCGGCTTGAAACGTACAGAAAAGCGGCGTTTGCACGTGCGGTAGATACTATCAACTCCCCTAAATTCTCCGCATTTAATAAGAAAGCGAAAGAGATTTTGGGCGATAAACTGTATGAAAATATTTACATACCGACTCTTTCACAAATTCTTGCAGGGAGCAGAGGAGTAAAAACATCAGCAGGGGAGTCCGCACTTCTCTTCTCGAAGATGGTACAAAGTTTCCACGACAACTACGGGATTGATGTTTATCCTCTTGAAATCTACGCCGAAAGGGGCAAGCGTAGATTAACACATACAATTATGGTTAATGGCAGAAAGTACAAATCGAGCATTATTGGTACGTATCTGCCAGGAACAAATTCCATTGAACTGTCATCGCAGGCTAGCAAGGAAACGTTCATGCACGAAGCGTCCCATTTCTACATGGAAATGCTGCGCAATTATTCTTTCCTTACCGATACCGAAATTTCTAAATACTTCAACGGCGACAAGGAAGCTGCTCAAAAAGCCGTGCAGAAGATTAGAAAAGACTTTGCTACTATTGAAAAGTGGGCATCCTACGATAAGGGCCAGCTCGAGGAATACAAAGGGACCAAACTTGAAGCTGAATTTACACAGAGAGCCCAAAAGATTGAAAAGGGCGATGAGTCCGAACGTAAGGCATGGGCAGATGAAAGGTTTGCACGTGGTTTTGAACAGTATCTTGCAGACGGAAAATCGCCCACGAAGGAACTCGAAAGCGTTTTCAAGCGGTTCAAGAAGTGGTTACTGGATATCTATAACGGAATCACCGGACTTCATAAGGCTGAACTTACGCCCGAAATTCGCAGATTCTACGACTCCATGATAAACGGAACTGCGAATGAAGAGACTATGGCTGGCAAACCTTCCGCAGAAGCCAAACCGAAAAGGAAAAAGTTTAAAGAAGAAACCGTTCGCACGGATAATGGAAAGGAATTTAAAGTTACCTATCGTGTGATGGAAGCAGATGATGTGATTTCTTCCAATACCGCAGACTTCGCACCGGACAACCGCTATCCACCGCAACTTCAACCCCGCGACCGTTCAAGGAAAACCATGAAGGAACAGGTTGATGGCATGTCAAGGAATTTAAGCCCATCTGACCTTGCAGGAAGCCGTAACGTCAACGAAGGCGCCCCCATTATTAATGGAGACAAGGTTGTCGAAAACGGAAACGGACGTACAATGGCTATCAAGAGAGCCTATGCACTCGAGGGAAAGGGCTATGAAGATAGTGCCAAAGCCTATAAGAACTATTTGATTGAACACGCAGAAGAGTACGGCTATACCCCCGAAGAAATTAAAGAGATGAAGAACCCGATTCTCGTGCGTGAACGTTCTAGCGAATCAGACGGATTGCAGAAAGATATTATTCATTCCACCGCAGGCGGCATGGAAATGAGTAGTTCGCAAAGGGCAAAGGCTGACGCAGAGAAAATCACCCCGCAAATCACTCGCCTTTACAACTACGACGGTTCCGGTGACTTAACCCTTGAAAGCAATCGTGAGTTCGTGGCTACCGTGCTTAATACTATTGCCAGCAAGAACGAGAAAGACCGTCTCTTTGATTCTGATGGAAACCCGTCAAAGGAAGGCATTGAACGTGTAAAGAACGCAATGACCGCCGCCGCCTACGAAAACAATGAACTCATTGACAGAATGGGCGAAAGCACCGACGATGATATGAGAAACGTCGTGAAGGCATATGCCGCCGTTTCACCACGTGTAGCTTCCGTCGCAAAGAGAATTGAGACCGGAGACGTTCTTGAATCATATGACCTGCCAAAGGTTCTTTCAGACGCGCTCAGCATCTATTTCAAATGCAAGGGCAATAAAAAAGCCATTCAGAATGAACTTGATACCCCTTCCCTTTTCGGCGGAGACAAAGTATCTGCACCCGTAAAAGAGTTTGTTATGTTCATGGCAGATAATACAAGAAAGCCCAGAGCTATTTCAGACGCTATCAGCCGCATGGTTGATTATGTAGACGGTGCAAACGAAAAGAGCGCCGACCTGTGGGAAGGCACAAGACGGACGCTTGATGAATGTGTAGACGCCGCTATTCATGAATCGCCGAAATACTTAATCACAAACAAGAATCTCAAGGCTACCGACAAGGTGCAGGTTGTCAATCTTGTTGGTGAGACCTATCATGGCCCATTGGGAAAATTCTCGAATAGCCTTTGCAAAGCACTCAAAGACTGTACATTTAAGATTTCCAATGAGGGGATTAACCTTCGTTTCTTTAACAGAGATGATAGAAGCCACTTCACCTATGGGAATAAACATGGCAGAGCTAAAAAGGCAAGACTGCATACTCTCTCCGATGAATCAAACATTAAGAATGTTCTTGAAAACAGTGTTTACATTGAAGAAGAAGAGAACTACCATGACGGCAATAGCCCTTATCACTTCGTTCAATTTATGTCGGTTGTAAAAGACGGAGACCGTTTCATAAGGCTCCGCATCAGCGCAAAGAAGTTGGCAGACGGAACGTTTGACGTTAAAGATGTTGGGTTGTATAACATTACCACATTTGGGAATGTTGACAGTTTGCACATTAAAAAGGGACGTGCGTCTCCTACCTCCAGCCAAAGGCTCGGGGATAATTTACAGGAAGCGGGCGTCCCTTCTTATACAGTCAGTGTAGCAGATGCGCTTACCGGAGTCAAGGACAGAAAAGGCAGAC
>OGOP01002000.1_pt1 | contig 13307 bp, 12 predicted proteins | sample 1552591 | NCBI WGS metagenome assembly OGOP01 (sample SAMEA2580120, study PRJEB22360) | human gut metagenome | biome: human gut; feature: human-associated habitat; material: faeces | place: Denmark | collected 2008/2010 | reverse complement strand
TTAAAAGAAAAAAAATCTAAAGGACAATTATCAGAGTTAGAGCGTAAGGAATTAAAAGAATTAGATCCTTATGATGGTTCTATATTCGATTAAATTATGAATTGATTACGGAGACTTTCTATTTAATTTTCATATCCATATTTGTTATGTGTCTTCTTTCTTGCAGAATTTACAATAGAAGTATAAATATAGATTTATATTAAAAATATTATATAAATTATATCAACGATGAGTAGCTCTTCAACAATTGGTGCTCTTATTCCAAAAATAAGCGAAAGAAAAGAACCACAGGATATAGATATTGATTTATATTTAAAATTCTATTTTACAACATTACAAGATAAATATCTTGAATTAGACGATAATTGCGATCATAAAGTATCAGAAGGATTAATATTTAGAAATATTATTGGTGATGGTCATGAATTTTTAGATGTTGAAGATAAAATTACCTATACAATATTTATCGACTGTTCTGATTGTACTGTAAATGAAGAACTTAATATAATTGAGGCTGAAGGTGCAATCATAAAAATCATACATGCTGTAGAATGTTTAAATGAGATAGCAAAAAAATATTTATATACAACAAGAAGAGGGAAAATACATGTTGCCATATTTGGGATAAATCTTGTTGAAGATATTGCACAATCATTTGCATATATAGTAGATGATGAAAGTGGTTTGCCAATACATAATGAAAAATTATGTTCATATGTTTTAAAACTTGATAAAGTATTTGATGAAATTAAAAACAGAAATTGGTTTCTATATACTGATTATCTAACGATACTTGATTATTATGTTTTAGTAGAACCACGTAAAGGTCAAAGTAGTGTTTATGAATTAGAGATAGAGAAAACGCATCTAAAAACAGAAGAATATGATGAAATCTCAGAAACCTACCAATCTGACACATTATTATTAAAAGGAGGAATTACATATGAGCATGTATTATCACCAATTGAGAAAGATTGTTTAAATGATTTTCAAGAAATATTAGATTGGGTTTCTATGCTTCCTGGTGGTGAAGTTGTATCTTTAATAAATGGGTTTATCTATTTAGGAAAAGAAATTAAAGCATGCAATGATTGGGATATAGATAAAATTGAATATAACAAATTGAAAGCAATTGAATCTTTTGTTGGAGCAATTCCTGGTGCTAGTATAGTAAAAGCTGCAATTAAAATCAAAAAGGCATCAAAAGCTTATAAACAAATAGAAAAGTCCAATAGAATATTAGAGAATATAGCCAAAAAAGAAAGAAAATCAACGCAGGCTATAAATAGAATGCGTAAAAAGAAGATTTCATCGAAAAGGAAATCAACAATAAAAAAGAGGCATGTGCTAAATAATAATATTACAAAAAAAGCAAAAATTAATATTGAAGAAATTCAGAAAATACACTCTAAAAGAATTGAAGATTCAGGATTAACTATCGAAAATTTGACAAACGAAGGTAAAGATTTTTGGGCTAAATCAAAAACAAATTATAAAAATTATCGGACCGTATTAGATAAGACGATGAAAAATAACCTTCCTCAATCAGATGTAGACAAAAAGATAGACAATATAGATAGATTGTGGGATGCAATACAAAAGTCCTCAGAAGATGCAAGATATCGTGAACCAGAAGCCGCAGTATTGTAAATATGAACAAAAGCATATTATATTTATATAAATATTTACTCATTATAGATAGAATAGAAATATATACTAATTTAAATGATAATGTCTACAACTATAATCATAAATTAGTAAAAACCTATCTAAGAGATACACAATATGAAGATATCTTTAATGAATATGATGAAGAATTATATAAATATTGTAAGAAAGAGGTTCCTCAAAGATTATCCATAAAATGGATGTATGACAAAAAAGAATATAATTGTTATATATGGTTCGAAGAAAAATTGATTACCTCAATCTTTGAACGATTTTATGGAGCACACAAAGATACAAAAACAGATTTTATAATTCGCATCGATTCAGAAAAGAGGAAATATGAATTGGCTCTGTTCCGTCAAGGATTGAAAGAACCACAAATTATACCTGAAGATGCATACCAACTTTTAGTATTTAAGAATAAATTCGAGGACTACCGCTCAGATAATTACAATCAAGAGCGTGGTGCTTGGATATGGTGAATAAGATATTTAAAATAATAACATAAAAAATATAAGAATTATGGCAACTGAAGAATTTTACGATGATGAATTTATCATCAATTTGACTATCGATGGTACTTCTTATGAAGAAGTTGAAGTAAAGGTAACAGATCCAAACAAGACTATCCGTGATCAAATCAGTAGTATTGTATCGGTATTCGAACTTCCAAAGATTGACAATGGTGGAAATCCTATCCAATACTTACTTGGCCAAATCATGGAAGATGGTGGTGAGCCTGAAATTCTTGAATTTGAGGATGCCGACGGTCGTGAACAAGCATTGATTGATTACAATGTTCAGCCAGGTGACCACTTGCATCTTATTTCTGTACCTATTGCCGGATAATAAAAGTAGTAGGAACGTATGAACGAAACAATTAATAACTATAATCAAAAAGATCTTTCCGGACGTGATGCACGTTTGTGGAAAGAGTGGAAGGAACTTGATACACTTTGCGCAAAGCGCAAGGCGTCCAGTGCAAATCCTCGTCAACCGTCTTTGTCGTATATCATTCGTAGAAAGAATGTAATGGGATTGCCAACAGAGTATGAAATATGGTATCGTGTAAAATCGATTGTTGGTGTAAAAGGTAATACAATTCCTAGAGAACCTATATTCGGATATCTTCATAAGATGAGTATTGTTCTCCCTAACAATTATCCTTCAGCTGACGGTAATCCTATTTTTACATTCCGTACGGATATTTGGCATCCAAACATCCGTTATTCAGGTAGTTTTAAGGGACATGTATGTCTTACAATTAAGGAAATGGGTGTCTTGGCTTCATTGAAAGACTTGGTTCTTCGAGTAGAACAATATCTAAAATACCAACTCTATCATGCTCAGAATACTTATCCATATCCAGAAGATCAGAATGTAGCGGAATGGGTACGTGAAGAAGGTGAGCCAAATGGTTGGGTTAGATTCGGTCAAGACAAACCGGAACCTATAGCCCCTACTCCACAAAAAAGCGAAGAAGTTAAGGAAAATAAACCAGTTATTAAGTCAAGAACAATATGATTAAGAAAATATCTATATTATTTGTCTTATTATTCTCATTGATAACTACTTCATTTGCTGACGAGCAAAGAAAAGTCAAACTTGATGATGATAAGCATAATAAAGAGACTATAGAAGTTGCTAATTTCAATATCTTTCTTGAATTGATAGATGTTGAAGAGAATGGTAACGTTAAGGTAAAGGTAGAATTAGAAAATTTGGATGAATCTAAAGGGCTATCATTATTTGAAAGAGCATATGATGAAAAGACTCTGAAGAAGATGCGTCCAAAAATTAAATATGATAAGATTTTTCCTGGCTCAAAAGGGAAAAGATTAATTGATGCTTGTGATAATATCAAAAGTGCCATCCACTTATACCCTTCACAAAAGGAGTTAATCATGACTTTATCTGCAAAGGATGGTGAAACAACTAAAGCAACTTTACCAATATACATCATCGAGTATAAAGACAAGAACTATATTCTTTGGGAAAAGCAGGAATTGATTTTGCTCCAAAAGGAAGTAATAGAACTCGAAATCGAAATAGATTTGAAACCTGGTGAAGCATATGTAAACATAACAAAAGAATGTGATAGCCTACTAAAAGAGTTCGATGAGGTATTGTTTTGTACTCACAAAAGACATAAGCCTTCATTAGAAGAACAAAAAACAGAATTCCAAAGCAAAATTGACTCATTAGTAGAAAAAATTGATGGAATTATTGAATCTAATGGATGGTTTTCAACAGAAAAGAGATATAAACTCTATGACGAACAAAGAGAAAGACTAAAGAATCTCAAATTAGAAGATAAAGAAGGTGATTGCGGTAAGCATGTATATGTCCATAGATGTAAGTATTGCAGTTCTTCACTTCAGCAGATTTCTCATAAATTAGATGATATTTATCAAATGATTTATAGCAGTCAAGACCGTAGCGCAACAAAAGCAACTCAGATTAGAAGTGTAAATGCTATGTATGATTGTGCAAAACGTCGTAGAGACTGGAGAAAAAGCGAATTTAAAGATAAGATTGTCAGACTATACAACGAAATAGGCAATTTCTAAAATGAATAGATTTTGGTTGACATTCCTCTTATTAGGTTGCGTGACAATCTGTAGTTCCAAAGAGTATAAAGATACCCTTTGGACTACTGATAATGACCGTATTATCTTAACATACGATTTGCGATATAATAGTGATGGAGTGGATATTAGATTTCTTGATGTTAAGAAGAAACTTGGTCGAATTAATGCCAAGCGATACAAGAAACTTGAGGATGTAGAAGTGATTTTCTTTGATAGAACGGGCGTATATGAGGATATGACGTTTACCAATATAACACCTGAAGCTTTTATGGTTCCTTCAAATCTAAAGTATTCAAAATCCGATATAGGTTACTTTAGTTTACAAGATCGTCCTTCTTTATCATTTCAGATAAAAGGAAAAGAGAAAGAAACTATATCAATTCCGCTTTATTTGGCATATTATGAAGGTAAAGGGGAAAGAAAGTTATTCAGTGTATGCAAGAAGTTTAATATTACGCTTAAGGGGAATAATTCCTCGAAAGCATCTATGGACAAGGAGGTTATACAAGAATCAATAACTTCTACTATTGAACTTGATGCAGATAATGAATTGTCAACAGATGTATTAGAGCAGATAAAAACTGTATACACTTTATTGGAAGCACAATCCAGACTCCCATTTTCAGAAATGTTGAATTATAAAATCATGCATTTGCGGGATTTGGATAAAAAGGTTAAAGACAGACAACTATCTGTTAAAATCAAAGAGTGTCTAACTTCATGTGAATTAAAGAGGCAAGAACTTGAAGACAGAGCATTAGCTGAAACCAAGAATGCACAGGCTGAAATGGAAAGATTGGCCAAATTAGAACAAGAACGTGAACAAGCCCGTCAAGACTCTATTGCAGTTGCGCAACAAAAACAGGCAGAAGCAGAAAAGAAACGTAACATATGGATGATTATTGGAGGCGTTATTCTGGCTGCTCTTTGTTTTATTGGGAATCAGGTCTTTCAACATTTTCGCAATATCAGAAATCAAAGAAGTATGATGGAAATGCAACAAGACATTGCAAGACGTGCTGAGAACGAAGCTAAAAGACATGCGCAAAATTATGCAAGAAGAAAGACTAATGAAGTCGTAAATAATGCTCGAAGAAGTACACAAGAAATGGTTCGAAATAAAGTTAAGCAATCAGGAGGTAATAAACCAAAAAATATTTCAATTTAACATGGATGTGAGAAATACAATTAAGAGATGCATAGTCGGCATTCTCATGATGAATATATCTATTATAGTGCTTGCGCAAGCCGTAAGTGACAAAACTATTATAATAGATAAAACTGTAATATCGGAATCAACCATAAGGTTAGAACGTGTTACAAACAAAAGCGGATATGATATAGAAATCATAACAAGGAATGGAACAGAACTAAGAAGTCCTTTTAAAATTCGTAAAGGAGAGAGCCATCCATTCAACATAGAATGTACAAGAGTTCAAGCTAATCCTATAGGACAAGGTGCTGCCAATGGAGGTGGTGGAACTATATGGAATGAAAAGAAGACTTCTGCAGAATGGGGCAAATTACAAAAAAGCAAAGAAACTACAAATTTCAAAAAGATTGAAAAAAACATTGAGATTGAAACTGAAAAAACTCAAAATGAAAAACAAAACGTTTCAAATACTACTACGGCTAAAAGAAAGAAAGTCGTAGATGGTGAGACTGTTGTAGTTTCTTTTATTCAAAAACTAGATAAAGATTCTTATTGGTCAACATCATCTATAGATAAAGATGTTGAAACTATTAATCGTCATATTCTATCAATAAAGAATTGGACAGATAAGGAAGCGTACATTAATAACAACAACCTTATTGATTATATTAAAAGTGAAGGTAGAAAGATTGACGATTTCAAAGAGAAAATTATTGACACTACAGAGGATTTTATTTCATTTTATGATGGATATATTATCGAAAGCGATTTTGATTATAAAGATAGCATCATAAATATTTTAGAGGAAAGAATTTCACGACGTGAAATGGCTATTCAAAACTTAAATGAAACGATCGATTCATTAGAGGATGGAAGAGGGTTTGATATTACAAAATTAAATCAGGAAACATTAATTAATATTGGTGCTATAGTTTTTGTTATTCTAATTTTAATTATTTGGTTCAGTATTATGGCCAAAAGAAAAAAGAATAAACGAAAACAAATAAACATACAGCAAACATCAACTAATGACGCATCTCCAGCTATTGTTGTTAGAAGAAAAACAACTTCTATATTAAAAAAACAGAGTTTGGAAGATGTGATCGACAATAAAGCATATCTTAAAATTGAGTGTGCTGATTTTTGCAATGATTCAGCAGTAAGAAGAATGTATATCAAAAATACATGTATAAAGGATATATATAATATGTATGCTGATGACCTTAGAAATCCAGACAATCCGAAAGAAGACGGATGTATGGTTCTTGGTAGATGGGTACACGATGATCATACAAATGAATATTACGTCTCATTGGAAGAGATTGTTAGACCTGGAGATGACGCAGTATTTCAGGAATATGAATTGAATTTTGGAGGAAAGATTAAATTAAGAGTGGCTGAGAAATTACGCAAATTGCGTAGAGACACTAATCTACAATATGATTTGACATGTTGGGTTCACTCCCATCCAGGATTAGGAGTCTTTTTCTCCAATTCTGACACAAGTGTACAGATGCAGCTTAAGCATCCATCACATCCTAATTTCTTGACCGCCATTGTTGTTGATATCCTTACTCCACAACAAGAATTAGGAATATTCACTTTTAAACATGATTCTTCTATTAATTCACGAAATGATTTAAAGAAAATGTATTCTTTAGAAGAATTGCACAAATGGGCTGTTGAAAGCGATAGAAATACCTATAAGGCAGAAGATTATTATAATGTCTTATCAAAAGCAGAATATGTTAGCGATAATTGTCAAGGTATCCAATTGAATAATGGGGCGATTATTGATATATCTTCCATTACAACAGAAGAAAATACAGGCTTAGTAGGTTGGATTCATGGATATAAGACACATAGTAGAGGAAAAAATGAATATGTAGTCAATACTGTGTCAAATGTTGAGAACAATACAGACAATGATTTATTAGGGTGTTTGATTGTTGGTACTCATTGTAGCATACCTTCAATAAGGAAAGCAATTACAGACTATTCACATAGAATCAAATTTGTTATATTCTACTCTATTAAGGATGAAACAATAACAACGATTCCTATGATAGATACGCAATTGAGCATGGATGAAAAGTATTATTCTGAAGAAAAATTAGAAGATTTAAAGATATGGACAAGACGAAAAAGATGATTTTCCGGGTATTGACGGTTATGGGACTTCTGTTCTCTTCCGGATTACTTAAAGCACAGAATGTTGCAGAAATTCAATTCTGTGATAGGAAATATGAGTATGAAATTGGTAAGGATAGTATTACGCTATTCTTTAATATGCTTGACAAGTATGGAAATCGAGTTCAGGAACTTACTCCAGAACAATTGGAGAATTACTTAGTCATTAAAGAGGATGGGGAATTCATACCACAAGACCAATTAGAAATATCATTTGTTAATTCAGGTCAAAGAATCCCAAGTGAATATACTTTTTCCGTCTTGGTTGATTTGAGTATACCTCAAAGTGGTAAAGAACAAATCTACAATACAGTTGCCAGATTAATAGAAAGCGCTCCTGATAGTTGTGTTTATCTATCATTTTTTGGTGATAATGTTACTTCGAGCAGTGTTGTTACAAAATCAAATTATAAATATCAGAAGGAAAAATTCTCAATTCAATCAGAGAATAAATACTTTTATAGTGGTCTATATTCTAAATTATTAGAGTTTTCAGATAATTCAACAGCAAAAGATAGCCTAATAAAAGTTGAAAATGGTTATGTAAAGAATACGAGTATTGCAAACAAAGCTAAATTAAATACAGATAAGAATATTCTATTTGTTTTCACAGAAGGTAGTAAACGTCCATCTGATGAGGACTTGATTTTTAATGACGTAGTTGAATATCAAGGTGCTTTATCACATGTTGTTCCTAAGGTAATAGCGTTGTATTATACTGAAGAAGGTGAAGAGCCAAGCATAGAAAACACCTTGAAGGGTATATGTGCACCTAGAAATTTGAATGGCAATTTGATTTCAGAACGTGAAGGAAAATACATGCCATCCAATGATATGGTACAGGTTCTTAAGAACTTCGAAGAAGTAGTTAATGATGCTATGTATGACTTTTCTTTCAAATATAAAGTTGATGAATCACAGAACTATTCAAGAATAGTTAAGTATAGTGGTGAATGGAAGGGTACTGACATCGGTAATGGTGAATTTTCTATTGGAACTGCAGAAAGATCATGGCCTATCAGAGAAGAAAAAGCAAGTGATGTAGCATTAAAGTATTTATATGCTTTGATTATTACTTTTGCTACCATTGCATTTTTCTTCGCAATAGCTAAAATTTTGATTCCATATATTCGTTCAAAGTCTTTTGCTGTAAAATATTATAAAAAGTATGTACCTGAAGCAAATGTTTCAAGACGCATATGTCACTATTGTAAACAAGACATCCAACCAGGACAATTTGTTGTTACAAAATGTAAACACATTATGCATGTTTTTTGTTGGCAGCAAAATGGATATAAATGTGCAGAATATGGTCAGAATTGTAAAACTGGCATCCAAAGCCACATAGAATGGAAAGAGCTATTTACACTCAACTCACTTAAAGATTGTTATCAAACAATATCAGGAATTGTTGCAGGTTTTATCAGTTGGATTCTTTATGAATTGTTTGGAAGAGGTTGCTTTAACGGATTGTCTGAAAGTATCGTAAATTTATTCTATAGTGAGAATACAGAAGCAACCACTCTATATTTAGACTGTGTAAATAAGACATCAGCATTCTTGACTATTGGTTTGTTGCTTGGATTCTTCCTTTCTTTAATCTTTAGATATAATGATGAGTATAAAAAGAAAGACCTGAAAGTTTGGGGCAAAATAGTTGGTTTGTCATTATTAACCGGTGTTATAGGAATGACTGCATTTGCTATAGGTGCAAACCTAATGTGTCTTATGTTAACTGCCCTAGGTACAACATTTATCCCATGGTATTGCTCGCTACCAGCATATTTACTCTTCTCAATTAGTGTTTCGCTTGCATTAACCATTAAATCCACAATTCCAGTTAAAAGTGCTTTGCTTGGAGGTTTGTGTTCAGCTTTGATTGGCTTCATCGTATTATATTGTTCAAGTCGAGCTAATAATACAAGTGGATGGATGAACATGTTGCTTGATTTCATTATATATGGTGGCGGTTTAGGGGCTTCTCTTGTAACTGTAAGAATGTTGGCAGAAAAGTATTTCCTAGTTATACAAAATGGAGTTAGAGCTGGTCAAAGAATTCCTATACATAAATGGATGAATGCTACAGGTGGAGGTAATAAGGTTTCTATTGGTATGACTGGTGAATGTGAAATTCAAATGAACTGGGAAAAGAGCAATAAGGTAGCAAAGGAACATGTCCAATTGTTTATTGATTATGACAAGCAATTGCCTATGTTAAAGCCATTAGCGACAGGAGTCATTTTCAATACACGAGCGGAATTACCGGTTGGAAGACCATCAGTTTTGTCAAATGGTGACAATTTTAAAATTGGTGACACCATATTCCTTTATCAAGAAACAGAATAATAACATATACAAAGCTAAAAAAATGAGAAAATTAATTGTTTTTGCAATCCTATTTGTAACTGTTGTTACTGGATATGCACAGAGTGTTGATAATTTTGTTGTTGGTCCATACGAGGTTGATTATAAAGGAGAAGGAGATTTTAAATTCCGTCTTCGTAAAGGGGTTGATCTTTATGAATATTTTGGTTTGAAGAAGGATACTATAATCCAAAATACTTCGGAAGAATATCAGCCGGTAAAACATGGAATACAAATCAATGCTTTTATGAGTTTACCAAGATTCGCAATGAAAGGTAATTCCAATTCATTTGGGGTAAGCGGTAGTTGGAAACAACAAGTAGGTAAAATTACGTATTTGAATGCAGGTTTGTCATTAGCTTTTAGCTATGGTAAGTATAATTATGATGAAAACTGTAAACCATATTATAGAGAAGACGCCATGATTGAAGTTGGAGTTCCTCTCTCTATTGAATTTACAAGATTAGATAAGAAAAAAGCTTCGGTTTATGCAGGTATAGGAATGGTTCCAACATTTTATAGTACAATTAAAGCTGATGAAACAACAGCGGAAGGCATAGACCAAAAAGGTGAAAAAGATTCTGGATTTATCATTTCTCCAAGAATTGATTTTGGTGGATATATTCCTTTAAATAATAAAATACTTCGTATTGGTATCTATGGAGAATATAAGATTAACTGTTCTGGAGATATCAACATTTACAAAGAGAGAATAAGTAGAGCATTTGTCGGTGCAAATGTTGGTCTTATTTTTTGATATTTAAAATAGATGCAAAAAAGAGAAACATACGAATGGGGAGATGGAGTGTATACACTCCTCTCCTGGTTCAAAAAAGAAAAAGTAAAGAATGCACGAGTTCTAGTCGCTGGAGCCGGTGCATTAGGTAACGAGGTGGTTAAAAATCTAGCGTTATTTGGTATTGGCCAAATATATGTTGTAGATTTTGATAGAATTGAAATTTCAAACCTTACACGTTCTGTTTTATTTAGAGAGGAAGATGCATACAACCATTCATACAAATCTGAGATAGTTGCAAAACGTGCGATGGAAATAAATCCACAGATTAAGGTAGTTCCTATCGTTGGTAATTTATTCTCTGAAGTTGGTTTTGGTATATATAATTCTGTCGATGTTATAATTGGCTGTCTTGATAGCAGAATTGCCAGATATTTATTAAATAGATTGGCAATGAGAGCTGGTAAAACATGGATAGACGGAAGTATAGAAAATATGACTGGAGTGGTTAGAGTATATACTCCTGGGATAAGCTGCTATGAATGCGGGCTATCTAGAGAAGAATTCAACAATATTATGCTGAGAACAGGATGTGCAGATGTTGTTAGAATGCAAGGTAATGCTGGACGTGTGGCAACTACTCCAATAAGTGCTTCAATTATAGGTGCTATGCAAGTACAAGAAGCGATGAAGATTATTCATCTGTCAGAAGACGAACCTGTCCCATTTAAGACTCTTCAAGGAAAAATGTTAAGATATGAAGGTTTGACCAATTCGGTGAATACATATAAATATGCATCATGGAAATCCACATGTCCTGCTCACGAAAGATGGGACAATATAATTAAGGTTGACTTACTTTCTGCAGAAAATTCTGTCTGTGAGGTTCTTTCTATATTAAAAGAAGTTCTTAATGTTAATGCAGTTGAAATTAACATGAGAAACAATAAATTTATTGATAAAATAATATCAGATAAACCTGAGAAAGAATTTCCTGTTCAATTGCCAGAATCAAAACTCGATAATTACATAACCAATAACGAAGAGTTAAGAAAACTTAGTTATAAAACGTTATTTCATAAATGTTTTATTGAAAATATAGACGAATATTTCCCATATCAGGAAATGTCACTTAAAGAAATTGGCATTCCTCTTTTTGATGTCATACAAGTATCTACAGAGAAAGGTCAGTTTTTCGTTGAACTGACAAAAGATGCCTCAATATATAATTTGGTCTAAACTATGATAAAGTTTCTTCCTGATGATATAAATATTGAAGATATATTATCATATCTTCCAAAAGAATCATATAGAGTTTCTGTTAACGGATTGCATAAAAGAAATTCTTATAAGGATATTATCAACTACGAAGAAACTCCTGATGGAAAAACGGAATTTCATGTAGGAAGAAATGGATTGTACAATTCATTGCCCGAATATATGTTTCATCCGATTAATCGATTTGACAATATTCCAGAACGTGAAAGAAAAGAAAGATTTGCAGAAGAATATGCAAAGCAAGAATTAGAAAAGGAAAATGCTCATAAATTCTTTTCTCCAATAGATGTCTTGTTGTTGGATTTAAAGACAAAGGTTAAAGAAAAGATAAATCAATTGTCATCAGACAATATCTTTATTCAAAATATCATTGGAGATACATTGACAGAAAAAGAAAAATCTAATCGTTTCATACAGCGAACCATCCCTTTTCTTCCCAATTGTAAACGTATTAGAGGGAATAAGACCTTAATTACTTTCATGTTAAGAAAAGTATTGTTCGAAGAAGGTTTGTCCTTAAACAAAGAGAATATTGTAAGTGAAATTCACGATAAAGAACCTCAATACAATAGTAAGATTGAGGATTTTCAACTAAACTCTATGTATCTTGGTAATGAGTTTAGTGAAAATATAATGACATTTACAATTAACTATTGGTCAGATGAGGAATGTTCAGAACATTTTAATCTATTTTTGGAAGAGTTAGAAACATACAGACTATTTATTAAAGACTATTTCTTTTCAATAGAAGACGAGTTGTGTTTTCATATAAACTCAGATTATCCGACTCTTAGATTAGCTGATGACATTATATATAATTATTTGAATTATAATACGAATTTATAGGTTATGACAAAAAGAATATGTTGGAAAAAGGGCATGAGATTGACTGATGAAATTTTAAAGTCATCTGACAAATGCCACTTAGAATCTTTAAATCAAGCCTTTGTATTGGCTTCTAATGGTAGATATGGTTTATTGCCTTCAAACAGAGAATTTGAAATTTCATTAAGCGTAAGCAAGAATATAATTGATGTGGAGGCTCTTAATTGCCTTGCTATAACCAAATCAGGCAATATTATAGATATAAATTACGACACATCATTTACTAATAATTTCGACACAAGATTAACAATTCCATCAAATGATGAAGAAAGCTATATCTTATGTGTAGAAACAAAAGATTCCTGGAAAGAAACATTTAATGGTTATTGTGAACCAGAATATAAATTCTCGCTTATTCTAGAGAATTGTATGTTGAGTGAAGAAATGTTTCCTGTGGCTCCCCCTTTCAAAAAAAATGGTTTGAGGATGGGTTGAATATTAC
>OGOP01001986.1_pt1 | contig 13420 bp, 8 predicted proteins | sample 1552591 | NCBI WGS metagenome assembly OGOP01 (sample SAMEA2580120, study PRJEB22360) | human gut metagenome | biome: human gut; feature: human-associated habitat; material: faeces | place: Denmark | collected 2008/2010 | reverse complement strand
CGAACTCGCGACCTTCTGGTCCGTAGCCAGACGCTCTATCCAGCTGAGCTACACGCACATATTTTTGTTACGTCACCCGCAACATCATGTATTTTATACGATTCTCCACGTTATGTCAATACTTAAATCTGATATTTTATACAGATATTTTATATTTTATATTTATTTCGATAAAAACAATTCTCCAAATATCATATAGAATTCCTGCCATGAAGCATGCACTAAGCAGGAATTCTATATAAAAGACATTTATTTCTCCGTACTGTTATCGGAAACAACCGATTCCAGCTTGATCAGCTCATCCGTGGTTTCCCGGAAACTGCCACAAAGACCGCTTGTCATCGTATAGACCACATCCGGCTGCTGATCTGTCATAAAGTAATAGCAGTTTGCCGTCGCATTGTGATCACCGACCGTAAAGGTATAGGTCTGGTCTGCCGTTGTTACGGTAATGACATTTGACGGTGCATCCAATCCATATTCGGACAGATCTGTCACATCATCGATCTCTTCGTCCGCTTCTACCTTCGTCACGTTGGCAAGCATGCTTGTGATCCGGTCGTTATCCATATGAAGCTCTGTATTCTGATCGTAACTCCAGTTATCATCCGTTTTGGTGAATGTTAAGGTTTATCCATCAAGCTGATAGGAAAATGCCTCTATCGCATCCGCATCGATCTCTGCCACCTGTATTTTATTCTCCTCTTCCTTTTCCGCCTGTTTTTTATTATATTGCTGTAAATGAAAATAACCGCCGATGAGCAGCGTCAGTACTGCTACAAGCACAACCATTTGAACTTTCTGTTTTCGCATTTTTCTTCTCCTTGTCTTCTTTTCCGGATCTCTGTTCTGTTCGCCGCCTTTCAGCTAACGTCTTCTTCTCCTTACCCAGATCACAATACCGGCTGTAAGAAGCAATACCGGCAGAAGGATCACAGTAGTCAATCCAAGGAATACGAACTGATTCTGTGGAACGGTAATGCTTTCCTGTGTGTACTCTTTCACCGGAATTGATACCGAACTTTGTTCCTCCGACAGATCATTGATCACACGTGTGAACAGCTGCAGGTTGGAACCACCAACCATCTGGCTGGATTCATCTGTAAAGAGATTCTCAGAAGAGAATACAAACAAAGTACTTGTTGTATCATCTGCCGTTTTTTCAACTTTTGCACCCAGCGTAAACTGTCCTGTCTCATCTCCATCCTCTGACTCATAGCTTGTCATATTCTGCGGATCATCTTTCACAACCGCATTTTCACTTGTGACAAGCATCTGTGTGACGGAAAGTGCATCATTCTCAGATACAGTCAGTCCCTGTGCATATGGCGCAAAGACATACTTGGAATCTGCAAAATCAGAAGTATAAGTATTGCTCTTAACTTCCGGAATCAGATAAAACGGATTCTGGTAATAATGTCCGTTATCGGTTTCTGCCAGAATACCCTTTGTTACAGATACACCGTATTCATCCAGGATGGATTTAAAATTTGTCATATCCTGATCTGTATAGGTTGTCACAACAATGGCTTTTCCGCCTGCTGCCATATAGTCTTTTACCTTCTGGGCATCATCAGTTGAAAAATCACTGAGCGGAGCCAGAATCATGATTGCATCCGCATCCTCCGGAACCTTATCCTGATCCATCAGATTCAGATCTTCCACAGTCAGATTTGCCTTTTCCATAGCAGTCCGGAAGGAACTGTCAAGCTCCTGTTCATCATGTCCCGTAATCCGGTAAACAACAGGCATCTCTGCTGCGGTCACATAATCCAGCGCACTTGTGATCCTGCCTTCTCCGTCATATCCGGTCGTCTGCTGGGAATATGTATTATAATCAATCTGCGTTTCATACATATCCTCATAGGAAATGACTTTGTTTCTCTTTTCTCCTACTACGATCAGACTGTTTTCCTGCAGTGTATCACTTGAATAGTCCGATGCAAAATTCGGATATTTGACCGGATCTTTATATTCTACTTTAATATGAGAGCTTTCGCTTTCATATTTGGAAAGTGTCCGGGAGATTGTTTCATCCAGTGTGCTCTTCTTTCCATATACATAAATCGTAACATCTTCCTGCATGTTCTTTAAAAACTGCACCGTATCATCCGTCAGAGAATACAGATGATTGCTCGTCATATCAATGCTGGATACAGAAAGCGGAAGCTGGTCCGCAACCAGATTGACAAGTACCGTTACCGCGATCGCAGCTGCGATCATTCCGCTGCTGAATACACCTGTTTTCAGGCTCTTGACAGAAATGCTCCATCTTCTCTTCTGGATTACCTGTGTGGTAAGGAAGATGCATGCCGCACAAATCGAGATCAGCTCCACAACACCCTTTACATCAAACACATAATCAGAAACAAAGCTTGTCATTACCTTTGCAAATGCTATGTTTTCGATCATTCCTGGAATAAGTCCCTCAAAAAGAGCTGGCTTTACAACGTAAAGAATAATTAAAACTGCTGCTCCACCGATCAAAAGACCAAACGTAGCTGCATTGCTCTTTGTCATTACATAGACAATGACGCAAAGAAGAACTAAAAGAATCAGACAGCCTATTAAAGAGGCAATTGCTGTATTTGGCACATATCTGGAAAGACCATTTGACAAATTGATCAAAAGCAGTGTAATGATCGTTCCAACTGCCGCGATGATGACACTCTCTGTCATTGCTGAGATTAGCATTCCAATGGCAACATAAGCGCAGCCGATCAGAAAATATACAAGAATAGTTGAATAGTCAACAAGAAAATATGCTGTTCCAGTGCTCTTAATGATCAATGGACACAGGCAAAAGATCACACATGGAATCGCAACAACTGCTGCCATTGAAAAGAACTTTCCTAAAACAATCTGTGTCACAGATACCGGTGATGTCAAAAGAAGCTGATCTGTCTTTGAATGACGTTCCTCTGAAAAGCTTCTCATTGTCAAAAGCGGAACAGTCAGTACAAATACGATGGCAGAGGCACTTAATGTGTAGGCAAAGTAAGGATAGCCATAGCTCATGTTATACACCATAAAGTAAATACCTGTCACGAGCACAAGTGCGGCCACAAATACAGGTCCAATCATGGATGTGAAATAAGATTTAAATTCTCTGTTAAATATTGCTTTCATTGTCATCCTCCTTATTGGCCTGCTTTGTCTGCTCTGCTTCCTTTACGGCCTCCTCTGCCGATTTTTTAATCTCATCCATCTCTTCTTCATGAGCCTTATTGTCGGCAGTCAGCTCCATAAAGACATCCTCAAGTGTTGCCTTTGAATATTTCATCTCATAAATAGGCCAATTTTTTTCTGCGCAGATACCAAATACAGCTTCGCGCACATCAGCGCCATCTGTACGTATCTCAAATGAGGTCAAATTCAGATGCTTATCATCCTCATTCTGCTTTGTGGCTTCCAAAACTGCTACAACATGATGAAGCTGTGCAAAGCTGTTCTTTGCCTGCTCCTTTGGCGCCCTTATGCTGATTTCAAGCATAGCATCACTATCCATGTAGTGCATCAGATTTTCTGTTGTATCACTTGCAACTAGTCTTCCGTGAGAGATAATTAAAATCTCATCGCATACGGCACTAATCTCGGAAAGGATATGAGAGCTTAAAATAACGGTATGCTCTTTTGCAAGCTCCTTAATAAGTGAACGAATCTCAATAATCTGAATTGGATCAAGACCTACAGTCGGCTCATCAAGTATTATGATTTCTGGCATACCAAGCACTGCCTGTGCAAAACCAACTCTCTGGCGGTAGCCCTTTGAAAGATTTTTGATAAGTCTTTTTGCTACATCGACAAGTCCAGTCATCTTCATAGCATTTAAAATGCTCTCCTGACGCTTTTTCGCCGGGATATTTTTTAACTGTGCTGCAAATTCAAGATATTCCCATACTGTCATATCTGTATACAGCGGCGGAAGCTCCGGCAGATAGCCTATACAGCGCTTCGCCTCTGCTGGTTCCTTCACGATATCGTGACCATTAATTAAAATCGTTCCCTCTGTAGGGCCGATATATCCGGTCATCATATTCATGGTAGTTGATTTTCCAGCTCCGTTTGGACCAAGAAAGCCATAAATCTTTCCTGGCTCCAGACGAAAGCTTAAATGATCGACAGCCACATGGTTTCCATATTTTTTTACCAGACCTGTTACTTCAATCAAAGTCTTGTCCTCCTGCATCTCATTTTTGCAAACAGCCTTATTGCTGTTTTGCTATCGTTTGTAATGTTAGGCGCCAAATGTGACGACTCTTTGATAAATTTGTGTCCATTGTTTGTCCTCTTGTGAAGAATTATTGAAATTAGGTATTGACTTATTTCTAATTGAGTATTATATTAGACTTTAATATGGTAAAGCACCATAGTGAATTACTGCATCTCACCGGTCTTTGACCGCCCGATAATATCTAATGCAGTGATAAGGAGGTTTCTTTATGGGAAGAGTTTATAATTTTTCTGCTGGTCCAGCTGTGCTGCCAGAGGAGGTACTGCAGGAGGCTGCAGCTGAAATGCTTGACTATCAGGGAAGCGGTATGTCTGTCATGGAGATGAGCCATCGTTCTAAGGTTTACGATGCAATCATTAAAGAGGCTGAGGCTGATCTTCGTGAACTGATGAATATTCCGGACAATTATAAGGTTTTATTTTTACAGGGTGGTGCATCCCAGCAGTTTGCTATGATCCCAATGAACCTGATGAAAAATAAGAAAGCTGATTATATTGTAACCGGTCAGTGGGCAAAGAAGGCTGCTAAAGAAGCTGAGCTCTACGGCGAGGTTAACGTTGTCGCTTCTAGTGCTGACAAAACATTTTCTTATATTCCAGACTGTTCTGATCTTCCAATCGATGACGATGCCGACTATGTTTATATCTGTGAAAACAACACTATCTACGGCACCAAATTCCACACACTTCCAAATACAAAGGGAAAAACACTTGTAGCTGATATCTCTTCATGCTTCTTATCTGAGCCGGTTGATGTTACTAAATATGGTATGCTTTACGGCGGTGTTCAGAAAAATGTCGGTCCTGCCGGTGTTGTAATTGCAATCATCCGTGAAGACCTTATTACTGATGATGTTCTTCCAGGAACACCTACCATGCTTCGCTACAAGATCCATGCAGATGCTGATTCTCTTTACAATACACCTCCATGCTATGGTATTTATATCTGCGGCAAGGTCTTCAAGTGGCTTAAGAAAATGGGCGGTCTCGAGGAAATGCAAAGAAGAAATGTAGAAAAGGCAAAGATCCTCTATGACTATCTTGATTCTAGCAAGCTGTTTCACGGTACAGTTGAGCCGTCCTCTCGTTCTTTAATGAATGTTCCATTTGTAACTGGCGACAAGGAGCTTGATGCCAAATTTGTAAAGGAAGCTGAGGCTGCCGGTTTTGTTAACTTAAAGGGTCATCGCACTGTAGGCGGTATGCGTGCAAGTATCTATAATGCAATGCCAAAGGAAGGTGTAGAGGCACTTGTTGCATTTATGAAAAAGTTTGAGGAGGAGAATTTGAAATGAAAAGTGTTTATTGCTTAAATCCAATTTCTAATGCCGGAATGAGCCGTTTTGATGATACATACTGCATCGCTGATTCGATTGAAAATGCTGATGCTGTGCTTCTTCGCAGTGCTTCTATGCATGAAATGACACTTCCTGATTCTCTTCTTGCAATTGGACGTGCCGGTGCCGGTGTGAATAATATTCCGCTTGATTCCTGCGCAAAAAAAGGTATTGTCGTTTTTAATACGCCAGGTGCAAATGCAAATGGTGTAAAGGAACTCGTTATTGCAGGACTCATGCTTGCTTCACGTGATATTGCAGGCGGCTGTCACTGGGTACGTGAAAATAAGGATGACCCAAATATTGCAAAGACAGCTGAGAAGGCAAAGAAGGCTTTTGCTGGAAATGAAATTAAGGGAAAGAAGCTTGGCGTAATCGGACTTGGTGCAATCGGTGTTCTTGTTGCAAATGCTGCAAGTGAGCTTGGAATGGAGGTTTTTGGCTGCGATCCTTATTTAAGCATCCAGAATGCAGTTCGTCTCTCTCACCACATTACAATCGTAAAGGATAATGATGAAATCTATAATCAGTGTGATTACATTACTATCCATGTTCCTGCACTTGACTCTACAAAGGGTATGCTGAATAAGCGTGCTTTTGATCAAATGAAGGATGGTGTCAAGATCTTAAATTTTGCAAGAGATATTCTTGTAAATGATGCTGACATGGCTGATGCTCTTGCAAGCGGCAAGGTTTCCCGCTATGTTACAGACTTCCCGAATCCAGCTGTTGTAAATATGCCTGGTGCTCTTGTACTTCCCCATCTTGGTGCTTCAACTGAAGAATCTGAGGAAAACTGTGCTGTTATGGCTGTCAACCAGATTATGGATTATCTTGAAAATGGAAATATTGAAAACTCTGTCAACTACCCATCCTGCAGCCTTGGCTATCGCAAAAAGGCATCACGTATCTGTGTATGCCACTACAACAGACCAAATGTTATCAGTCAGCTGACTTCTCTTTTTGGTGAAGCTGGTGTTAACATCAGTGATATGGTTTCAAAAAGCCGCGGCGAATATGCATATGCAATGTTTGATGTAGAAGCGCCTGTAAGTGATGAATTTGAGAAAAAGTTAGAGGCAATGGAAAATATTATTCGTATACGAATCTTATAATGCAAAAAAGCAGCGATCAAGTCGCTGCTTTTTTATTTACAAAATTTCATCAATTTCAGCCTGTGTCATAGGCTTAATATGTGCCAGTGTATTTCTTGCATTTCTAAGCCTTGCAATCATTTTCCCATCTTCGAAAGCGACAACTAATCTCCCTAATGATACCAGATGAGACAAGACACCAATTTCCACATCCTCGGCATCAAAAAACATTTCGCCGTATGCACCAGTGATTGGAAGAAGTGCTTCAATTCCTTTTCTGTATCGCTCCACGATAATGCTTCGCTGCTTTTCTATAATAGGAAATACTACCTTAATCTGTGCTTCCCACATTCGTTCTGCAATCTGCTTTTCGCTTATGTCAGGCCAAAAGGCCGTTCCATCGCTTCTAAATGTTTCTTTTTTTATTGACGCAATTGTCTTTACAGGATCCTCTAAAAATATACGCCCTCTCTTGATACATGCGCAGGCAAGCTCTGCATCATCTGGCACAACTGATGAGACAGCTTCTGCCAGATACTGGCGAAAACCTTCTGTCTGCTTTTGCGTGGATGCCGCAAGCATCGCAAAAAGATATGTGTCATAATGTGCTATCTCTTTCTCATAAACAAGTCTTTTGATGCTTCCGCGTTCACGAATTGATACATCTTCTCTTGTTTCAATCAAAAATATACAGCCTTTTTTCCCTTTGCCAAGTGCCTTGCTGTAGCCTTCCAGAAAAGTGTACCACTTCTTCGCCTGCGCTGCATCTGCCTGCGTTACCCAGAGGATATAATGGTTCATTATTAACTCTTCGCTTTTTGCAAGAAACTGCGCATATCCTATTCCTGGCCTATACTGCGCCCTTTTCTCCTGACGGCAATATTGATAAAACAGATATTCCCCCGGATCTTTGCCGCTATCCATAATAATTTTCAGGGAACGGTCTGAGTTTTGCCTTTCAATTTTCGATATGACCAGATCGCTCATTGTCTCATACCACGGGACAAACTGCGGAAGCTGTAAAAACAGATGGCTGCCTGACTGAACGGCTTCCACAATCTGATCAATGAAATGTGATGTATTTGTTATATTTTCCCACCATAGTCTATCCATTGTTTCACCCCGTTATTGATTCTCCATGTATTCAAGCAAACGGCTGTCAATTTCATCTGATGTTCCCATCATCTGGAAGAAGCTGTATCGTGAGAACAGATACTTTTCGTTTACTGTATGACGCAAAATGTTAAGCTCAAGAAGCTCCTGCATCAGTCCATTAATGACTTGTGTTTTCTGAACGGCAACCTGATTGATGCCTACGCCAATTGCCGCCTCTTTGATATCCTCTGCCGAAAAGCCCTCACTGTCAGCTGCTGAGTTTGCATTTTGGTGATACAGATACGCCATCAAAAGTGCAATGATATAGTACATGTTATCTTCGTCAAGCTTAAGCGTGATCTCAAACTTTTCACGGATCTGATTCATAAAGGATGGATCTGAGAGCACCTTTTTAATATGCTTTTGTGTAACCTCATAGGCTGGTGTATTCCCTTCATCATATCCGGCATAATCGTCCTTTTTCATTGCCTCAATTAAATTCGCACAATAAAGCTGAATCAGACCTGGAAAATAATTGGTGCTTGCTAAAATAAGTGATATCAGCGCCTGACGCTCCTTTGGAAAACGAAATCCCAGACAGTAAAGCGGCTCCTCAAGAAGCTGTCTTGCATCCTTTGTGTGAAATGGTCTAATCGTAATCGAGCTTAAATGCGTAATCACACTATTATTAGACAATGCTGCATCGCGCTTAAAACGCACAATATTATGAAGACCTGCAATAACAAACTTAAAGCGGTCCATTCCAATATTTTGAATCTCTTTTAGAGCATCAAACGGTTTGAAATTTACTTCTGTACAGCTCTCGATAAATGTGTCTGCCTCATCTAACAAAAGTAACAGATAAGGAATACGTTCCTCTTTATCGTCAAGCAGCCTTTTTTTGATTGCCCTTGCTAGTACATCCCAGTCTGTCGTATCAATTTCTTCTTTTAGAACACCAGCATCATACAGCTCACAGCAAATCTTTTTAGCTGCTCGTTCATAATCCATGCCCTTGATTTCAATGTAAACTGCACGGTTATTATTTTCATCAAAATCAATATCCATTTTTGCCTTTTTTAAAAGTGCCGACTTTCCAAGCTGACGTCCTCCATAAACGATATTGACACCGGAAGGTGATTCGATTTTTTCAAGCTCTTCCTGTCTTCCGATAAATATCTCCGGAGGCATTACCTTTGAAGAATCCCACACATACGGCTGACAATATGAAAATGGCATCATAACAGACATCAATATCTGATTGATAAACTGCACACTGTAATTGTTTACTAAGAACATTAATAATACGCGGTCAATGACTGCAAAGATCTTATCACTAAAGCTCGCCTTTATTTTTTTTGCAAATAATCTTCTGTCTGGAAGTGACAGCGCATAATCAAGAAGAACTAGTGTATTTTTGCTGTTTCCGATATTTTTTAATTCTTCAATCAGACGGTCTGCATCATACTTTCCAAACAGGCAGGCAACGCGAAAGCCCTCTGTCTGCGCCTTTGATCCAAATGCCGCAATTGGATGCTTATAGTTTGCTTTTCTTCCTACTACAGCAGGAATCGTAACCATATAGTTTTCAATTCTTCCAAGCTTTGCCTGCTCCTTTACCTGTGCGTCTAAAAAGCCAAGCGCCTCAAGAAGAGCTGTCAGCTTATACTGTCCCAAAGCCTGTCCGTTATTCATCCAGTTATCAATAAGGCGCTTTGCCCACTTTTCGTCCTTGTTATGAATCCGCACAACTGCCAGATCACTAAGACTCTTGCTGCTGTTAGCAACTGCCTTATAATTATAGTCATACTCTTCAATAAACTTTGCCAGATAATCAGTGCCTCGAATTTCCCGCTCCTCATCTGTCTCTTCACTATTAATTTTTGACAAAAGATCCTCTGCCACTGTATAGTTTTGACATTCGATCATGCTTTTTATTGCGGCAATGCGCTTTTTGCGGCACTCATCTAACGTGTCGTTATTCTCGATTCCTTCCACCTCGCGAAGAAGTGCCTCTCCGCGCACCTTTGCGTCCTCGTGAAGTTTTTTCTCGTACTCCTCCAGGATTCGTTTGAAGAAGCCATAATTTTTCGTCTCATCAGCATAAGCAAACCACTCATTTGCGATCTTCTGAATTTTTTCTTTCTTATTTTCCTTTGTCTCTTCAATCTGTCCATAGCTTTGCGCCAACTCCAGATTTTCAATAAAGTTATTAAGACGGATTTGAGCATCCTTTCCAGCCTGCTCCTTAGATGCCTGAATATTGTATTCTTCTGTTGCATTTCTATTTTTTTGCATATAATCTAAAATCTGTTCTGCTGCTCCGTAGTCATCTCCATATTCCTTGAAAATATGCTCAAGCTTTTCCTCAAAACTTAACAGCTCAAGCTTAGAATGACGCAAAATACGACCCGGAAGTGACAATTTCTCAAAATCAGCAAAATTTCCCCGCTTATCTGGGAAATATTCTTCGTCTAAAAGTACCTCGCTTCCTCTTAAAAAATCTATGTAAAAATATTTGTGAGACTCTTCCTTGTATCTGCCATCCAATCTTGCCAGAAGCTCTTTTATTGTCTGCGCTAGCACAGCTTTTCCTGCCTGCACATAAATATCTTCTGCTGTTTCCTTCTTTTGAACGATTTTTTCAGCAGCTTTTAATTCTGCCCTAAGATCACTTTTTATCTCACGGTAGCGCTTTTCACCTGTATCATTTTCAGAACGGCTGCGTCCAGATGCCAGATCAATCCACTCACATGTAATCCCAATGACCTTTTCCATAGCATTTGTCAGGTTATTTCTAAGGTCGCTCATAAGATTGCTAGTCTTAAATTTGGTTCCACCATTCGTCTTTGATTTATCCCAACAGTCATTAATATAGTTTCCTAACTTTTCACGGTTAAGATTTGAATATTCGGCTGTACAGCCATCACTAATAAAATTAATAAGCAAATTTACACGAAACAGACTCGCATACTCGTATTCGCCATTCATGATTGCCTGAAGATATGATGCCATCTCACCATCCTCAGCAAAAACTAATTTCCATGTATCAACAAAGCGCTTTACGTTCTTATGGTTTTTAGGCTGACCTAACACGTATGTTTCATAATATCCCTTTGCACGCACTGCCAGATTTTCCAGTCGGTGTTCAATTTTCATCTGATCCCTTAGGCGATAATCGGCGTAGCAATCAATTCCCTTATGGAATTTTCCCTTAAACTGCACCATGCGATATGCTGCGCTCATCAGCTCAGGATAAGCCTGTGTCATAGGAATACTCTTCATGTTCTCATATAATGCCTTCATTTCATAATCATATTCAATATGGTTCATAAAAAAATTGCGAAGGCAGGTAGACAGCATAAGATAATTTGTCAATATATCCTCATTCTGCGGATACATTGCAAAGATTTTATGAGAATCATAGGAGCATCTCATTTTAGGATCATTGACTGCGTAAGCTAACTGCTCATACAGCATTTTATATTGTTCATTTGTATCCTTTACAGCATCGAGATAAGCTGTAGCACAGTAAGTTTTTTCTTCCACAATCATCATGCAGGCATTTTGTATTTCATCTTTTGAAGAGTCTGCTGACTGATCTGGTAATTGATCTTCAAATTGACTTTCTGGCTGACACTCTAACTGATCTTCTGACTGGCTTTCTAGCTTACTTTTCAGCTCACCTTCTAACTGATCATCTGATTTATTCTCTGCTTTGTTTTCTACTTTACTCTCTAATTTTACTGATTGATTTTCCTTCTTTTCTAACAGCTTCTTTGGAGAGAACGGATCATTTGACACATACTCAAAATATTCGTTTTTTAGCAAATCGTAGCAGATTACACACTTTGGATCAAATGTCATTTCTTTTACTACATAATCGGCATTGCAAACTGCATAATCCCTGTTTAGTCCCGCAACAATAACGTAATCAGTGCCATAATTTACGCTCTCTCGAATATTTTCAAGAAGAATATCTTCATCCTTACTTCCCTTTAAGCTCCAGAAAATACCAATCATAATTATGGAAGATGTATCCTTTAATACAGCCACAAAACACTCATCAAAAACTGCTTCCTTCATTGATGTATTTGGCTGAATAATCTCATAAAATGTATTCAGCAAACGCAGATAAGCAATCCTTGCAAATGCTGCATTGACAGATTCCTCATCCACATCAAGATTCATTTCATTTTTTGCCTGATTATCATAAACAATACCTTTTATTTTTAAATAATTGCGTGCTTCTCTTGACTGCATTGCTTTCCATGCCTTTGCTGAAAGGGAATAAAAAGAATCCAATCCAGGAATTTTATAAATTCTGATATATCCTTTTTCAAATAAGTAGCGAAATGACATTTCGAGTGTGATCATGGATTTCTTCGTTGCGAGTGCCAGAAACTGAATGGAAAGCACACCAAACGTATCAAGACATGTTAAAACCAATCCATTTTCCGTTGCAAACTTTGCACGAATTTCGTTTAAAAAGCTCTTTGTTCCAACTTTTTTCTCTTCTTTTCCTTTTTCAATCTCAAGTGTATAGCAAGCCACATCCTCATCACGAATAAATGGAAGCTGCTTTGCTGCCGCAATCTCTGATAGAAGCTGCGCATCTTCAACTGCTTCGTTATCTTTCGCAGGCTCCTCGTTGCTTTCTTCCACTACAATGTCAGTCTGATCGCTTTCATTTGATGCTTCTTTAATCGTTCTTGCCACAAATGCCTTTCCAAGCAGCTGATTATCAAATACAGACGACAGTTCCAGAATATATGCTATAACTTTGGCGCTGTCTGTCTCATCAAGTGCCTGCATGAATGTACTGTAAGCATCTAATTTTTTCTCTATCTTTTCATCTGACGGTGCTTTTTCATATGCATCCAATAATTCCTTAAGATCATTCTTATATGACGAAATATGCTCATTTGTATCTGGATCTAGCGACTGCAGGGACTTAAAACGCTTATACGCAAGCCTTCTCTCCTCTTTCTCAATCAGCTGCAGCTGTTCTGTTAAAACATTCTTTGCCTCTGACATAGAAGATTCCATAAGATTTTTTATCCCTGTCTCGCCACAAATATCTGTATAATTTTTTGTCTCTTCCCGCAATTCTTTTAATTTATTCTCAAGTTTTGACGCGATTTCATCTGAAAGTAATTTTTGCTGTTTAATTGACTTTGCTGCTTCGTCCATATCCTGCTGTACTTCTGTCATACAGCATAACAAACGCTCTGCACATGCCAGCAGATTTTTGATTTGATTTTTCTGTTCTTTTTGAGTCATTCGCACATCCTCCTTTAAAATATCGTGTGGTTTTTGTTCAAATTGCCACCATCATATGACTATTTTACCACAGGATTCATGCAAAAGCTACTTTTTTGCAGGGTTTAAACTAAAAAATTTGTTTCTGCCCTTAAAGTTTACGAAAGCCCTTAGGTGCAATGGTTTCGTCGCCGGACCAATTTCGTTACAGCTCACTGGACACCCATTTGCAAAACCGCAGGCTCCTTTTATGTTCTTTCTTAGATCCTTACTCTTTTTGATACTGCTCTATCTGGCACTGATGCTCTTTACTGCTCTTATCATAATTTATTGCAACTAATAAAATATCACCCGTGTAACTTAGAATGGATGCCGGATAGTTTCTATCTTTTATCTGCT
>OGOP01001984.1_pt1 | contig 13434 bp, 16 predicted proteins | sample 1552591 | NCBI WGS metagenome assembly OGOP01 (sample SAMEA2580120, study PRJEB22360) | human gut metagenome | biome: human gut; feature: human-associated habitat; material: faeces | place: Denmark | collected 2008/2010 | reverse complement strand
GATCTATATACTTAATTTTTTTGCATACAGGGAAAAAAAGCCAGTGTTTCAAGCTGTAGTATAGCTTTTTTCATCATCTTTACTTCCTTTCCTTATTATATCTTTAGTATAGTACGATATTTAGAATAAAAAATTGATTTCTATCAAGAATTTCTATTTTCTTTTATATTTTAAAAGCCTCATAGCATTCAAAATAACTACGAGAATGCTACCTTCATGAACAAACATGCCAATTGCCATATTCATCCACGAACTTGAGAGAACGCTGATAAGAAGAACTACTACGACTAGCAATGCAATGAAGATATTTTCAATCATATTACGTCGTGTGGTTTTAGCCAATCCAATCGCATGAGGGATTCTGTGAAAATCCGAATTTATCAAAACAACATTTGAAGTTTCAATAGCAACATCTGTACCGTTTCCCATGGCAATTCCAATATCTGCTAAGGCCAACGATGGGCTATCATTAATACCATCTCCGACAAATGCTACTATTTCTCCACTTGCCTGACGTTTTCTCACAAATTCTGCCTTGTCTTCTGGTAGTAGATGACCATAAGCCTCGGTTAAGCCTAACTGATTAGTAACTAAATCAACTGTGCCTTGATTATCTCCAGATAATAGAATGAGATTTTTTACTCCCATATTCTTAAGCGTCTCTAAATCCTCCTTGACTCCTTGTCTAATCTGGTCGCGAATCCCTACAACAAGAGCTATTTGTCCATCAATAGCAGTTAGGACAATTGAATTCCCTTCTGCTTCCATCCCTGCTATGTCGGTCTTCATCTGGTTAGTGAAAGGAATATTATATTGATTCATCAAATAAGAGTTCCCAACGAGAACTTGGTGATTTTGAATACGAGCAACAACTCCCCCACCTTGAACGACCTCTGTTGAGTCAATCACCTCTACTACAGAACCTGAGTAATGGTTCACAATTGCTTTCGCGAGCGGATGATCTGATTCTCTCTCAACACTAGCCAGTAAGCTCTCAGCAAGACTCCTATCACTGCTATAATAGATTGTCTGTGCAACCTGAGGGCTACCATAAGTTAATGTTCCTGTTTTATCAAATAACATTGTATCAACTTTACTAAAGTTTGTAATGACATCACTACCCTTAAATAAAATACCATGTCGTGCGCCATTTCCAATCCCTGACACATTTGAAACTGGTACGCCAATAACCAGTGCACCAGGACATCCAAGAACCAAAATAGTAACGGCTAACTCAATATTGCGGCTAATAAGCCAAACAATAATCGCTAACACTAAAACTGAAGGAGTATAGTATTTTGAAAATTTGTCAATAAATCTCTCAGCTTTTGACTTGCTGTCCTGTGCTTCTTCTACTAATTCAATAATTTTCCCAAAAGTTGTATCTTCCCCAATCTTCTCAGTACGTATTTGTATAGTGCCATTTTCGAGAATGGTGCCAGCAAAAACTTTATCTCTTAAACCTTTAGAGACTGGAATAGATTCGCCCGTAATACTTGCTTCATTTGCAGTACCAGAGCCAAATATCACTTCACCGTCAACTGGGATCTTTCCACCAGTTTTTACTAAAAGAATATCTTCTTCATTAACTTCTTCAACTGACACCTCTTCAAAGTCACCATTGTGTAGTTTACGAAAAGTAGTCTCTGGTACCATCTCCACGAGATTCTTAATCGCAGAACGTGTCTTGGCTAATGTTCTTTGTTCTAAGTATGCACCAAATAAGAAGAGAAAAGCTACAATAGCTGATTCTTCAAACTCTTTAATAACGAAGGCCCCTAAAATAGCAAGAGTTACTAAGAGATCTATGCTAATTACCTTAATTCTAAGAGCTTGATAGGCTTGAACAAAAATTGGTAAACCGCCAACTAATGAAGCTATAAACAGTAGATAAGCTGAGCCCTGCTCACTACTAAAAACCCATTTGGATGAAAAAGCAAGTATAATAAGAACACCAGTTATTGCTGTCAACCAATTCCGATAATGTGATAACCATTTTTGCATAATTTCTACCTCCTTTATTATATCCAGTATAACCGAGCATAGAAATATAATAATTGATTTATATCAAGTTTTATTGATTTATCAAGGTATTTAAGCACTTATTTAAGTGCGAAATTTGAGTTTCAATATAAGAAATACGGACTTTCATGAGCTATTGCCTAATCTCAAAAAAGCCCGTAAATACGCTACTTTTCGCTATTTATTTCTCTTTCCTAGACATCAAGCAGACCGTCTCCACATGGAACGACACGACTGCATGAATGTCAAATCGAGTAAGTCGTCTATGGAAACATATCCATAAACCATTTAACGTTATTAACGTTAAATGGTGATAGTTCCATTTTCCAATTCTTCCTCGTTATATGACATTTGAAGTTCTTTTCTAAAGAAATTGTACTCTTTAACTATTCTCATCACAATTTCCTTTATTAACCTAAACTCCTCATTGTCTGCAATCTCTATATCCACACCTAAATTAGTAACTAAACGATAAGAAACAGCAAGTTTCAGCAACTCTGGCGTAGCGAGATGACCATTGCTAATTATGTACTCACATATTTTTTTCTGATCAAACTCTGAAATCTCAGTTTCTGTAAGCGTCTCCTGGTGCGTCGTTTTACCAATCTCATAAGTAGTTTTCACAGTTCTTGTAGGAGAAATCTTAACAAATGGGTATTCATCAAAGATCAATTCGCGACCCTCTGTCAATTTTATAATATGCTTAGTGTACTCCGATTGAGAGACTATAGCATAAAGAAAACTATACAGCCCATCGTACTGCTTGTAATAAAAATCATACTTAAATTCAAGGTCCTTAGAAAAACTTGCAATCTCATGACGAAATACTTACTGAACTTCCTCTGTCCTTCTTGTAATTTCCTTAACATCTTCCTTAGTCGCTAGGTTTTCACCCTTTTTCTACATATAAGATGGTAAATAATTTTTTGTAAATAGTCCTAGTAAAAATACTGCAATAATACTCGCAATCTCTACTATTAGCAGCAACCAATCCATCCTTTAATCCTCCTATCAATCCGCTAAACAATTACCCATATATCACAATCTTATCCTTTGCAAATTCATCAAAAGTACGGTTCACTTCATCGTAAACTTCCTTCAATTCTTCGTTAATCTTACCGGACACGTATGCGTCTCGTAATTCAGGCTTTTCAATAAGAACCCACTTCAACTGAGAATATGAGTATTTCGCAAAAGCAATCCACTGAGGATAATTAATTGCCATTGGATTCTTTGTAAAATATACCTTTCCAGTGTTTATAGCAGTTGCAGCTGAATGCCCTATAAAAAGCATCGTTGCAAGTTTTGGATGCTTTTCACGATTAAGAGAAAATGGAATGGATTCCTTTATAGTGTTTCCTTCCTTAATTTGCTTAATTCCATAGCCCACTCTGATAACAACTTCAGTGATCATTACAGGAATAGACATCGAGCAAAAATGAATAAAGTCATAACCTTCAAAATACATTCCTTGCACAATCTCTGCAATTGTCTGCTCCTCTTCAGCGATGCTACCGAACTGCAATAAATTAAATAATGCCATCATTGGAGCTGGAAGCCCCATCGACGTTGTTATATCTGATTTGAAATGAATTATCTGTTTTGCAATAGCGGCAAAAACATCAGACTCTTTTCTATCAGCATAATTTTCCATCGCCTGTGACACTATTTTCCCTGTTTTATCAATTGTTGTCATTCTTCCGGTAAGAATGTCCATAACACCAAACAGCAGGCCTAACAATGGATCATGCCCAAGTGATAATAGTCGATGATAGTATGCGGATAATCCCTGAACATATTCCGTTGTGTTTCTATTATCCTGTGCATCGTAAGGGACTTTACTCACCTTAGAATTTGCAAGTTTTTCCATTTCATCTTCTGGAAACTTTTTATCAAACCAATCTCTTACATAATTAGATAATGGTCCGCCTTTTAAGCCATCTGGTGTTTTTTGTGGAATTCCCACAAGAAGCAAATCTATCACCCCGCTCAAAATTCCTGCAGACGCGCAAATTGCCACATCATATTTATCCAGATTGTGTAACTGATTGAATTCGGCGTTAAGTTGCAGTATCTCTTGACGATTTCTTTTTAACTCTTCTTCCGTAAATAATGATTCTAGGTTATTTCCTGTTCCTACATTTAGAACCGCTTCTGCAAGCAAATCTTCCCATGATGGAACAGCAATGACTCTTTTTGCTTCAGTTACAGTCGGAACTACAGGCATTTCTGTATGTCCTAGCATTCTTAACAAATCTTCACTCTCCTGAATCCTTCTATCAATTTCATATGTAGAAGGCAGTTCATTCTTGATTGCATTTAACTCATTGGACTGAAATTTAAGAACATCATTGATTTCCTGTTCTGTTTTTGAATATTTATATCTGCTCATTCTTTCGCCTTCTTTTTCTCAAGTTCTCTAATTTGAGCTTTGAGCTCCTGATTTTCTTCATCCAATTTTAACAGTTTCTTTTTTAATTCAGCATCATACGCCAATAGCCTATCTTGCCTTTCTTTGCTAAGGTCTGTACGCTCCTTTAGTTCTTTCGCAATTGCCTGTTCCTTGGCTAATGCCTCTTTATATAACGCTTCCTTTTCTGCCGACTTCTTCTTCAATTTTCCTATTTCATACGTCAATGCAATCGCTGATGGAATAGCAAGAGCCACGCCTTTTTGAAAGTCCTTATTTTTAACTGTTTTCAAAACTCCAGTTCCTACCTTTTTTAGGATTGGAGTTATCTGATTCAAATCAATTTTCCCCATACATGGTCCTCCCAAATTATGCAACGCCTAAATCCTTATGTAAGTCCTCAATAGCTCTTTGAAGCAGAATATTCAAACTCTTCAAATAGTCTAAACGCTCTTTATCTGCATCAGTTTCTTCCTTCAATGCCTTAATAATTGCATCGTGCTTATTTAATGCTTCCTTATACAGACGTTCTTTCTCTTGACGAAGCTGTTTATGTTTAAGATGTGATGCAACACCTACCCCAATACCACCTAACACGGCCACTGGAACTGCAAGCACAAATACACCTGCTACCATTCCACCACCGACAATACTGCCAGCTGCTGCCAATCCCGAAGTAATACCTGCAGCAGATAAGCCAACAACTGATCCTAATCCATATAAAGCAGCAAATGATCCTACACCACCAATACCAGCCCCAAGCGCACCTGCAAGTACTTCCGGAATTGCACTTTCTCGAATCGTTCTTTTTTTATCATTAAGTGCCGCTGCTGCCTCATTTACAACATTCACCACAGATTGAAGAGCTTCAACACTCTGAAAAGTCATATCTTTCTTTCTAGTAATATAGCCATCTACTTCTTTTGCCATTGCTTATCACCCTTCTTTCTGCTCGTAGCTTTTACAGCTTTTCCTAACCATCCACCAATTATCGCACCAGCAAGAGGTACACCTGCTACCGGTAATGCTGCAGCTCCGGCGGCAACAGCCGCAATAGCGCCTACTGCACCAGCTGCTTTCATCCACTCTTTTGACACATTTTCTCTAGTTGAGGTTCCAGCTAAAATAGATGGTGACATCATGTTAGCTTTCTCTAATAACGATTCGTAATCTTCCTTTGAGTAATTTTCAGGATGATCAATCAGCATATCCAAAAGTGCTCTTAACATTTGTGTTTCATCTGGATGTTTTACCATCTCAGCTTCAATCACACTTCTCATCGCAATATACTGTGTCTTTGTAAGTTTATTTCTACCGCTTTCGATATTATTTATCGTTTGACGGGTTACACCAATTTGATCTCCAAATTCCTCTGCAGTCCATCCTACGGTTCTACGAATCAACAATAAGTTATCTTGCATTCTCTGAATTTCTTCCATTGATGTATCCTCCTTATGAAAATATAATATACCTCGACAAATTTATTGTCAATGTATCAAATGTTAACAACACAAAAAAGCAGAGGAACTGATCCTCTGCTGTATTTCGTCATGTTATCTCTGGATATCTATCTCCACCTTTGCCTTAAAACAAACCGTGAAATGATCTTCATATATCTTAATCTGATCAATGTACTTTCGTACCATCAGCTCATCGTATTCTGCCAGTTCTGTTACCTTCTTCTTTACTCCTTCGGTCTCAGCTCTCTTTACTAGAAGCTCCTGCTTTTTATTCCTCAGGATGTCAATCTCATCCGCTAGGAGTCCGTAGTCCTTCTTTGCATGCGCCAGATTTACCAGTTCCTTCTGCTTCTCAAGCATGATGGCATTCAGCTTTTCCATTTCACCGGAATTATCATCCACCATAGCAATCTCAATGTTTTCCTTTAATGTTTGTATCATTGAATCCTGGCAATGCACTAGTTGGTTGATTGCATTAACAGTTGCCTGCTGCAACTCTTCTTCCGTTACTGTTGGAGCATCACATGCCTTTGGTCCTTGTTCCACTCTTGTGCAGCAACGCCATACCGTGGACTTCTTGCCTCGGTTGTTCCAGGCGATTCTTCGATAAATGTCACTACACTTGGTGCAGGTGCAAATGCAGGAAAGGGCATATTTGCTGGAATAAACACGCTTCCTTTTACCCTCGATGCCGCTTGTCATATTTACGCGTCTTACCATTTCCTCCTGCACCTGCATGTACACGTCTCTGGGAATAATGGCCTCCTGGCTATCTTTTACGTAGTATTGTGGAACTGTACCATCGTTCTTAATTCGGGTTTTCTCAATGAAGTCCGTTGTTATAGTTTTCTGTAAAAGGGCATCGCCCATGTATTTCTCATTTCGAAGGATTCCCTGAACCGTGCTAAGGTGCCATTTATATCGTTTGCCGCCGGTCTTAATTCGATCCCGTTCCAAACCTTCTGCAATATCTCTGAAGCTTGCACCTTCCAGATATTCTCGATAAATGCGGCGGACCACCTTTGCCTCTTCTTCATCAATAATTAGATTTCCTTCTTCATCCTTCGTATACCCCAGAAAATGTTCGTGGTTGATCTGCACTTTTCCTTCTTGGTAACGGAACTGTAATCCTAGCTTCACGTTTTGCGAAAGCGATGCCGATTCCTGTTGGGCCAAAGAAGCCATAATCGTAAGAAGAAGCTCACCACTTGCTTCAAGAGTGTTAATATTCTCCTTCTCGAATATGATTGCTATGTTCTTCTCCTTAAGCTGCCTCACATACTTCAGGCAATCAATCGTATTTCTTGCAAATCGGCTGATGGATTTTGTAATCACCATATCGATTTTCCCGGCCATGCAATCTTCAATCATTCCATTGAAGCCTTCACGCTTCTTGGTGTTAGTTCCAGAAATACCATCATCGGTATAAATGCCTGCAAGCTCCCATTCCTTATTTCTTTCAATATATTCTGTGTAATGGTTCACCTGCATTTCGTAACTTCCAGCCTGCTCATCGCTGTCAGTACTAACTCGACAGTACGCTGCGACTCTATGCTTTGGCTTCTCTTCTTTTATAATTCGATTCCCTGCGCGTCGTCTGGCAGGTATCAATGTAACATTCTCATTCATTGTGTTCCTCCTCGATCATGCTGTAAGCATATTCTGCTTGCTTATAAGGATCGGTGTAATTTTCTTCTACCTTGCCCAGCTTGTAGTCCTTGAGTTCCAATTCCGGCGGTGCTTCATATTCTCTTATGCGATTCTGGCTTCTGGCATTGCTGCCTCGAAGCTCCTGCACCTTTTCGAATATCTCTTCATCCACAATCTGCGGATAATAATCTGTTCCAAGGTAAACCTTATTCCTCAACAACCTTCCAATTACCGAATGTGTCTTATCGATTCCAACCTTCATCGCTGCTGCTCTCATGGAGCCGCTTTCCAGGTATTCCTCAAAAAGCTGTCTGATTTTCTCTGCTATCGGCTCATCGATAACCGCCTGCACATTTATGATTTTGTAACCATATGGTGTGTGCGTCATTCTTCCACCAGCCTTTCTGTAAGGTGCAAGCCACATTTCAGATTGAACACAATCTCTTCTCTGGACATCACTGTGATGGTGTCCACGTATTCCATGAACATGTCATCATCGAAGCTTTCAATTTTGCTTTTCTTTGATGCAAACCGCAGCAGCTTCTTGGCTTCCTCCAGGTGTGTCAAATCTCCATTGATGCTTTTAGAAATAAGCTCCTTATCTTTTGCAAGCTCGTCCGCTTCCAACACCAGCTGGTTCTTTTCCATATGGAATATTTCAGGTTCCAGATATCCTGCGCTCATAAGATTTACCAGCACCGTCTGCTGTTCCATGTTTTTTTCGATTGCCTCTTCCGGAACAATCACCATCTTTCCATCCACATTGTCATAACCAAATGGCGGATAGCCAATTATGAAGGTTCCATTCTGATACCTTTTTGTAATGGACCATTTTTCGTTTTCTGAAATGGACCTAGATTCACTCTCTGCAATGGAACTTAAAATGGAAAGCATAAGTTCTGAACACATGTGCTCTGTGTCGATATTCTCCTTCTCGAAATAAAGGAAAATATTTAAGGAAGCCAGTCGTCTTACCATCTCCAGACAGTCAGTTGTGTTTCTGGAAAAGCGGCTAATGGATTTGGTAATCACTCGATCAATCTTTCCATCTTCGCAATCTTTCAATAAGGAAAGCAGTCCCTCTCTCTTTTCCACCTTTGTTCCGCTGATACCTTCATCATAATAAAGGCCTGCATACTCCCATTCCGAATTCGCATTAATGAAATTATCGTAATGCTCCTTTTGTGTTTCCAGGCTTAGTAACTGCTCATCGGATTTGGTTGATACTCTGGCATAAGCCGCAACACGGACTTTCTTGTTTACTGCAAGGCTTGGTGTAGCTTCTATTTTTGTTATCCTTGCCATCGTCTCACCTCCTGTTTTTGTCAGTACTATATATCACTCTAACGGCTGTATATAGCCAGTTATTTCTGCATCAAATCGCCATAAAACGGGTAGAATTTTTCCCGATTCAATGTGCTTATTCTGTCGTATTCGTCAATGGAAATAAGGCCCTGATCCATCAGACTCTTTGTCAATTTTTGTGCCATCTCGTATTCAAAATCCTTCTGCATAGCATCAAGTGTCATTCTACGTGGTGCCACATCAACAGCAACCGGGGTGTTCTTTGTCACTTCCATTAGTACGCACCTCCAAATCGGTCTTCGATATAGCAGCTGTGGCTACAATACTTACGTTCCTTATTTCCATAAGAAGTGAACTTCTTCCCACAGCAAACGCAAGTACATTCATAGTTGGCTTTCTTCTGCACCAGATCCATGTGAGAATTCCACCATAGATTTCTGCACTTATCGGAACAGAAGCGTTTCTGTTTTCTTTCTGGATTCTGCTTTACCGGTGCGCCACAATGTTCGCAAGGAATAATAACTGCTGGCCCATCCGCCTCATATGCTTTCACGCCACCAAGCCCATGTCGCTTGCAATATGTCTTTATGCTATTGATAGAAAGATCCATTTTCTTTGAGATTTCTGTATAACTCATTCCCTGTTCGCGGTATTCTGCAATCTGGTTCTTTTGTTTGTCTGTCATTGTCTGTACCTCCTTAATCGTTAGAAGGCTTTTGTTATCCTTCTAACTTCCTAAGGGGAATTGGCCACCCAGATTCCGGCCCATTTCATAAAATTTCAAAAAAAATATGTCAGGCCCGAATCGCTTCCTTATATAAGCGAAACAGCCTGACATTTTTATTTTCACAAAACCCGGAATTTCATCTCGCACTTTCCCTTAGGTAGTTAGAAGGGCATGAGGCACCAGTCAAAAAGAAAATTTAAAAAGTTTTCAAAAAATCCGGAATCCACTCCTTCGAATCCCCTTAGGAAGTTAGAAAGGCAGAAAGCCAATCGGAAAGCGAGGTTAAGAAGATGACAAACACAAGAGATTCTGCCAGTCATATTGATATGCAGTTGATGAAGAGCTTATTGACACGCTCATTGCCATCAGCGTCGTAACAAAAAGACTGGCAGCCAAACTAAGACAATCTACTGAAAATCAAAGAGAAAGTGAGGAACCTGAAAATGAGTAAGATGTCGAATTTAGATCTTGTCCTTGATGAGATGATCACCGCTGGACAGAAAATGATTGATGCAGCTACTGCATTAAAAGAAATGTTCTCAGAAATTGCTCCTGAAATGAGCAAGGTTGAAACAAAAGCCAAAAAGAAAGAAGCACCCGCACAGGAAGCTGAAGTTAAGAAATACTCCTTCCAGGAAGTGCGCGGAATCATGGCTTCACTCGCTGGTAAAGGAAAGAAAGCTGAAGCAAAGGCCCTCCTAACAAAATATGGTGCTAGTCGCCTGAGTGATGTGAAAGAGGAAGATTATCCTGCTTTAGTGGCTGTGGCCGAGGTAATTGCCAATGGCTAAATACGCATTCCTCTCCGCATCAGCTTCGCATCGATGGATCAACTGTCCACCATCCGCCAAGCTCTGTGAAGGAATCAAAGATGAATCCTCTCCTTATGCACAGGAAGGAACCGACTGCCATGAACTCTGTGCTTACCTTGTGGAGAAAGCTCTCGGTCGTGATGTAACTGATCCAACAGAAAGCCTCTCCTACTACAGTGGTGAAATGCAAAATTGTGCGGAAGAATATAGAGATTACGTTCTCGAACAGTATGAACGTTCCAAGAATTTCTGCAGTGATCCTATGTTGTTCATTGAACAGAGACTCGACTTCTCTCGCTGGGTTGAGAACGGATTCGGAACCGGTGATTGCGTCATTATTGCTGACGAAGTTCTCCACATTATTGATTACAAGCATGGTCTTGGAGTCCTTGTGGAATCCGAAGGTAACAGTCAGATGATGTGCTATGCGCTTGGTGCTCTGGAAGCATTCGATGACTTGTATGATATCAGCACTATCGAAATGACAATCTTCCAGCCACGAAGAGAAAACGTATCTACCAGCTCCATCAGCAAAGATGATCTTCTTAAATGGGCTGAGGATGTATTGAAACCTACCGCTGCCCTCGCTTATGAAGGCAAAGGTGAATTTAAGGCTGGTGACCACTGCCAGTTCTGCAAAGTAAAAGCTACTTGTAGAAAGCGCGCAGAAACCAACTTGGAACTTGCAAGGTACGATTTTGAGATGCCTGCTACCCTTGATGATTTCGAGATTGCAGCAATTCTTCCACGAATCGACCAGCTGATTTCCTGGGGAAATGACATCAAAGATTACGCACTGACACAAGCACAATCTGGAACCCACTATGATGGTTTCAAAATCGTAGAAGGCAGAAGCAACCGTAAATACACAGACGAAGATGCTGTTGCTTCAAAAGTCACTGACGCCGGATACGAGCCTTACGAAAAGAAGTTACTTGGCATTACAGCCATGAGCTCACTTCTTGGCAAAAAGAAGTTTGAAGAACTATTAGGTGACTTGGTATACAAGCCGCCAGGCAAACCAGCTCTTGTTCCTGAGTCTGATAAAAGACCAGCAATGAACACTGCAGCAGATGATTTTAATGACAATTAACAGGAGGAAAATATTATGTCTAAGATCGCAAACCCTACAAAAGTAATCACAGGAGTAAACACAAGATGGTCATACGCTAACGTGTGGGACCCTAAGTCAATCAATGGAGGCGCACCAAAGTACAGCGTTTCTCTTATCATTCCAAAGTCAGATACCGTAACCGTAAACAAGATTAAAGCCGCAATCCAGGCAGCCTACGAGGAAGGTGAATCCAAGCTTAAGGGAACCGCTAAGGTTTGTCCTGCACTTGATGTTATCAAGACTCCTCTTCGTGACGGAGACAAGGAGCGTCCTGGTGATGAAGCTTACAAGGACAGCTACTTCATCAACGCCAACTCTGCTACTGCCCCTGGTATTGTAGATGCAGATCGTCAGCAGATCATTGATCGTTCAGAAGTTTACAGCGGCGTGTACGGCCGTGCTTCCATTAACCTGTACGCTTTCAATTCCAACGGTAACCGTGGAATCGCCTGTGGACTTAACAACCTTCAGAAGATTCGTGATGGTGAGCCTCTTGGCGGTAAGTCTAGAGCTGAGGATGATTTCGCTACAGAAGAGGATGACGATTTCTTAAGCTAATCTGCAACACAATAAATTCGGCTGGCAGCGGAATAACTGCTGCCAGTCATCTTAGAAAAATGAGGTGAAATATAATGACAACTTATCAAGAATTAATGTTATCGGTTTGCTTTGGCACCACAATGGGATACCTTCTCGCTGGTCTTGGAATGATTATCTATGAAGGTATTTGCTTTATCAAAAAGAAAGTCAAAGCATATAAGGAAAAGAAAACTCAGCAGAACGCTGATGACAATGAAAGGACAGGTGACAATCAATGAATATGGAATTGCTTAATCAATTCATGAACGATGCTGTAAATTTCACTTTTACTGCTATCGTACTTGCATTAACACTTTTTGCACTAGCCGCAATCTGGAAGTGGCTGATCGGAGTATCGATTCGCTTCGTACATTGGCTTTGCCAAGGGCTAGTAAGGAAAAAGAAGAAGAATTCTTCCGATAGCAAAATTTAACATGTGGGCGGCAGTACATATCGTGCTGCTGCCTATTTTTATAAAGGAGTAAACACATGGAAAATATAAAAGAAATGTCCATCGACTTAGAAACTTACAGCGATGTTGATATAAAAAAATCCGGCGTATACAAATATGCCGAATCTGAGAGTTTTGAAATACTATTATTTGCGGTCTCCATCAATGGCGGTGATGTCATCGTATATGATCTAGCCTATGGCGATGTTCTTCCTGATGAGATTCTGGATGCTATTGTCAGCAATGACATAATCAAATGGGCCTTCAACGCTTCCTTCGAGCGCATCTGCCTCTCCTACTGGATGAAGCGTAACTATCCTGACCGCTTCTGCAGTTACAGCATTCCTGAGGACACCGTTGGCAATTACCTCGATCCTGCTTCATGGCGCTGCACAATGATTTGGAGTGCCTACATGGGGCTTCCACTTTCACTTGAAGGTGTCGGTTCTGTACTTGGCCTTAAGGACCAGAAAATGAAAGAAGGTAAAGATCTCATCCGCTACTTCTGTGTTCCATGCAAACCTACCAAATCCAATGCTGGCAGGAGCAGAAATCTTCCAATGCATGCACCAGAGAAATGGACTGTTTTTAAGTCATACAATAAGCGTGACGTTGAAGTCGAAATGGGCATCAAAGACAAACTCCATAAGTTTCCTGTGCCGGACTTCGTATGGGATGAATATCACCTTGACCAGGAAATCAATGACCGAGGTATCCTTGTTGACCTGCAAATGGTAAACAACGCTATTACCTTTGACGAACGTTCCAAAGCAACTATCGCAGATGAGATGCGCGGCCTTACGGGTATCGATAATCCAAACAGTGTGTCACAGATGAAATCCTGGTTATCTGATCAGGGGATTGAAGCAGAATCACTTGGTAAGAAGGCCATTGCTGAAATGAT
>OGOP01001983.1_pt1 | contig 13434 bp, 8 predicted proteins | sample 1552591 | NCBI WGS metagenome assembly OGOP01 (sample SAMEA2580120, study PRJEB22360) | human gut metagenome | biome: human gut; feature: human-associated habitat; material: faeces | place: Denmark | collected 2008/2010 | reverse complement strand
GCAAGTACGGCCTCAAGAAAGCCCGCAAGGCTTCCCAGTTCTCGAAGCGTTAATCGCTCGCTTTACACGAACATACAGATCCCATCGGTCATTGGCCGGTGGGATTTTTTGTGTGCAAAAAGAAGCCGCTTGACATGCTGTCATGCGGCCTCTTGCATTGTGCGTGGTGTCAGTCCATGAAGTTGAAGTCATCCTTCTGGAAGGCGGTGTCAATCTGGAAGGGGACCTTCTGCACGATCTCGCCGTTATCGGTGTTTTGGATGACGAGGAAGTACTCGGCGTTGCGGCTGTATTCGCCTGCCTTGAGGTTGAAGGCGCAGCGGAAGGTGCGCTCGGTGTTCTCCTGGCTGACTTTGTCGGCGATGATCTTCTGGATGTCGCTGACGACGTTGCCGTAGGCGTCGGTGAAGTAGATGTCGAAGTTCGCTGGGATGAAGCCGGTGCCGACGGCCTCGAGCTGGTAGAAGTTCAGGCTGAAGCTCATGTTGCTGACCTTGTGGCCGGAGCTCAGCAGGTGGACGCTCACGGGCTTCATGGCGTACTGCTCAGCGTGCTTCTTGTAGGCAGCCGAGTCGGAGCGGACGTGCCTGAAGTCGATGACGGGCACGACCATCTCCTGCAGGCTGGCGCCGCCGTGGACGAAGTTGAGGCCGCTGCCCTTGATCTTCAGGCGGATCTGCTCGCGCAGCGCAAAGGCCCGGTAGGGAGCCGTGCCCTTCAGGAAGCGCACGGGCAGCAGATGCTCGGCCTCGGCGTCTGGCGTCGTGATGATGTAGCGGCGGGCCTGCTCGATGATCTGGTCCTTCTGGAGGCCGCTCCCTGCCTTGCTGTCCTCTGTGAGCGGCTCCGCCGTGTAGAGGAAGCCGTGGTCGGCGGTCAGCAGGATGCTCGTGCCGGTGAATTCATTGACGATGATGCGCACGAGGTTCTTGAGCTCGGCGATGGCCTCCTCGCAGGCGGGGAAGACCTTCTTGTCGTCCGTGTGGCTGGCCGCGTCGATGGTGTCGTGGTAGATGTAGACGACGTTCATGCCGCGCACCTTGGCGGAGCGCTCGCTGCGCTTCATGCTGATGAGGTCCGTGGCCTTGAGGGCGACGCTCTTGGGATTGGTGGCCTTGAGCACGGCATCGCGGTTCGGCGCATCGGTGGACTGGCCGTCGGCGAGCACGGCGAGGCCGCTCCCCGCGGGCGTGACCGTCAACTCCTTGTGCGGCAGCAGGGCAGCCATGCCGAACTTCGTGATGCTCGGGAACATGGACTGGCAGCTCGTGAGCTGGACCTCGCTCGGAATGTCGCGCTCGAGCTCCTGTGCGAGCGTCGCGGCGACTTCGTAGCGCATGGCATCCGAGATGATGACAAAGATGCGGCTCGTGAGCGGCGTGATCTTGTAGCGGTAGAAGGTCTCCTGCTCGGGCACCTCCTGTATCTTGCCGCAGACTGCGAGGTCATGGGCGCAGTTCTTCGTCCAGTTCTCGCCGAGGCGCTCCAGATAGCCTTCGGTATACGTCGCTTCGACGATTTGCGCAAGCTGCTTGTAGCGGTCGTCGAGAGCCGTCGGCAGGGCGGACTGGAGGAGCTTGGCGAAGGCGGTGTGGAACTTCCGGTAGTAGGCGTCCATGCGGTAGTAGTCGCTTGTATAGGCGTGCCAGATCTCCTGTGCGCTCGTCAGGTGGAAGCCTGCCGCGTGGCTGCGTAGGAAGTCCGTCATGTGGCCAGCCTCGACGAGGGCGTCGTAGCAGTCTTCGTGCTCCTCGTACCAGAAGGTCGTCCGGCGGCGCTCGACGACCTTCGTGAGCGCATCCGGGTCCAGAAGGTTGTCGATGGCATCCTGCAGGAGTTTCGCCAAGATGATGGCATCGATGCAGGGGAAGAAGTCAAAGCTGCCGAGCTCGCTGAGCGAGAGGTCCTGTAGCCGGTGGACGAGGTTAAGTGAGCGCTCGACGCGCTCTGCGACGGGGCGGAACTCGCGGCGGCGCACGCCGTGCATCCATTCCGAGACGAAGTCAAAGCAGTACGTCTCGAAGCCCTGCCCGCGAAGCTCCGCAATCTCGCGGAAGGCACGCTCCGGCAGCACGCGGCTCGCAGCCGTGACAAAGATATGGAGCAGCAGCCTCTCGAGGCTGCTGTCCTTTTGCTCGTCGTAGCCGGTGGCCTGGCGCACCATCGACCAGAAGACAGCTCTGAGGTCGTAGGCAACGAGGCGCTGATATGCTTCGTTCGTCTCGAGATCATAGCCGTCCTCGAAGACGGCGCGCAGGATGTCGCCGGGGTCGGTGCTCCGGCTCTTCGTCAGGACGGCCATCATGGCGAGCATCACCTGAGCCGGTGAATAGCGGTGGCCCATCATGGCGGTGAACTTCTCGCGGCGCGCGGCCGCATTGAAGAACTTGCGGTATTTCTTGAAGAGCTTCCGGTACTGCATCTCATCCGGCATCTCCATCTCCCGCATCCACATCGAGACGAGGTCGGCGCGGAACGACTCGCTCGCAAGCTCGAGGTCGAGCAGCCAGTTGTCCTCCTGTCGCTCGTAGGCGAAGGGAACGTAGACGAGGTAGTTGCTCGTGAGGTCGTCATGCGAGAGCAGCTTCTTCGCGAGGAACGCATTGCGGCCCGTCAGCACGAGCACCTTGGCATGCTGGAGCTTGACGCCCGCGATCTCCTCGCGGAACTCTCCCTCTGGGGCCTGCCAGAAGATGATGCGCCGCTCGTAGTACTCCCGCAGGGGGAGGTCAAAGCGCCGGTCGAGTTCCTTTATGATATCTTCTAATTCCATGGTTCATTCCTTTTGTTTCACTTGATCTTGGCGAGCACGTCGGCGAAGAGCGCGTAGTTGTGCTTGACGCCGTCGTCGAGGTCGATCTCCTGGCGCAGGTCGGCGTAGTGGTGGATCTTCTCCTCGTAGGCGTGGATCTCGTCGAACTGATCCTGCAGGCGCTTGAGCTCCTTCTTGTACTTGTTCTTGTCGGCCTGCGTGGCAGCCGTGTCGACGCGCTTCTTGTAGGTCTCGATACGCGTCTTGTAGAGCTCCTGCTGCTTGTAGACGTAGCCCGTGCGCATGCGCGCCATCGTGTCGCGGTCGTAGCGGTGGATGTAGACGAGCGCCTTGAAGCTGTTCTTCCTGCCCGCATCGAAGAGCCAGTAGATCGGCCGCTTCTTGTAGGTCCTGCAATGGTCCTTGTAGAAATCATTGAGGAAGTAGCCGCGGATGTTCTCCAGCGGGCTACCCTTGCCGCCGAGTGCATCCGAGATGAACTGCAGGTTCTCCTGGTAATGCTCTTCGCCGTAGACCGTTCTGAGCCAGACGCAGAAGCGGTCGACGATGTCGTCCTCGAAGTACTCGTCATCGCAGATCGGGATGATGTCGTCCTCGTCCGGCCGGAACGTGGGATACTTCGACCAGTCGAACTCCCCGCCAGCATAGACAAGGCCCGGCACATCGAGCGAATAGCGGCCAAACATGCAGCCGACTGCATAGGAGAGCAGCGATTTCACGACATCCGACTTCGTCAGCACGTAGTTGTTGCCTTTCATCGAGTCGGGGATGTCGTCCTTCGTGTCATAGATGCGCGCGACTGTCACATCCTTGTCGGCCACATCAGGGGTCAATTCATCGGCAAGATCGTAGGTGTCGATAAAGATGCGGTTGAGCTTTTCTTCATTTGCCTTGAGCTTCAGGATTCTCCTTTCGCAGATTGTTTTGTAAACAGTATAGCAGGTCGAAAGTGATGAAGGTATATTTATAGGAAGTAAAGGATGACGTGCAAAGTCCCAGGAGGTTTCAAAGGAATCCCAGTCAAATTTCTCAAGAGAAACATTTTGCTTTGCAAGGTCTGCGATTTTTGATTTTTGTTCAATTTTAGGAAAAGGTAATGTACATATTTTACCTATTTTGAAATCAATTGTTGGAGATAAAATCTTTAGCAGAGATGCAACGATGTTTGTGTTTAAAAAAGCAAGAATATTCCACATATCTTCCATATTATTACAGAATCCAGAAGGGGCTTTTGTGTCAAAGAAAAAACCTTCAGGCCGGTATCTGATGGAAAACTTTCCATTAGATATGGATGACCAAGTTAAGGCCTTTTTTAAAGCATATTTTCCATTGTAATTATGTGAACGAATGCGACTCGTTTTTTTATCAATATTATGTCTTACTTCATACCCATCATTTTCCCAATTTAATATGTATTCATTATTTCCATACCATTTTCTAAAAGCTCCACCTTTAGAATAAAAATACCATTTTTTTTCTATATTATTTATAGTGATTTTTTTAAACGATACTTCATACCATAGCCGAAGAAATGAATCATTATCTCCAGTAGTTAGTCCTTCTCTTGTTTGAAAATTATCACCTAATTTAGGAGATTTATCAAATAATTCAAAAGTTCTTTGAGAAGCCCAATATGCGATTGGATTACCTGATATAACTTTATATATCTCAGAATTTTTTATATAAACTTTGTTTCGTAATATAGGAAATTCAAAAGGAATATTATCAGCATTAATATCACATAGTTTTATATGATTATAAGATGCCTTAAAGTAAGAGATATGCTTTTTCTGGATAAGACTGACACATGTACCGAAAGCAATTCCCATGACCATATTATCTAAATGAATAAGAGAATGAATTATATGTTTTCCAAGAATATACTCCCGAAATTCTTTAAATGATGATATGAACATCCATGATTGCATTGTTACCATGCAACTGTATCCCATAGAGTTAATGCAATTAATCCAGTGCGCTAGGAGAGCAGCAAATAAATCTGATTTTTCAATGACATAATTTTTCTTTAAGTATTTAGAGAGAGAATCTGACATATTGCTACTACCCATATATGGTGGATTCGTCGCACAGACATCGTATTTTCCACTCATGATTTTCGCCTGCTTGATCAGCGCAGGCATTCGGTCAGCAATCTCGCCAATCCAAGCGGACACGGCTAAGTCACTTGCTCCATGCTGCTGGATTTCTTCGATATAGTCGAGCAGGCCGTTGTAGTTGGCCTCTTTGACGGTCAGGATGGAGCCGTATTCTTTGGCGTCTTGGAAGGTGTCGATGAGGTCGTCGGCCAGCTCGATGAACTGGTTCTCGAGTGTCAACTGGTTGCCGCTCATGTCGGTTGTGGCGTCCGACCATTTCTTGAGGCCGTTACTCTCCTGGATGGCGCAGAGATGCGGCTCGATGTGCTTGCGGAGGATGCGGTGGTTGTAGTGCCAGGCGCGCATCATGACGGCGAAGTAGGCGAGCTGGTAGGCGCGGTCGTCGATGTCGAGGCCGTAGAGGTTGTTCTGCAGGATTAGCTCGGGGATGCTGCGCTCGCTGTAGCCTGCGTCCTTGTAGATTTGCACGAGGACGTCGAAGGCGTAGACGAGGATGTGGCCGCTGCCCATGCAGGGGTCGATGACCTTGATGTCCGTGGGGGCGAGGTCCTTGCGCTCGGCGCGGAGTTTCTTGAGCTCAGCCGCGACATCTGGCTCCTGCTTGGCTTCGGGGAGATAGTACTTCCAATCGAAGTGTTCTTTTGCGAGAGAGGCTTCTGGGGATACCCCTTCCGTCACGCTGCGCGTGCCACCTTCCCCAGAGGGGACGGCTTCGGTTGTAGGTTCATACGATGTGTCCGTTGCGGCGAGCTTGTGCTCAATCCAGATGCGGCCGAGGGAGTTCTCGACCATGTAGCGGACGATCCAGTCGGGGGTGAAGAGCTGGGTGGCGGCGGGGATGTTCTCCTTGCTGACCTTGACGTTCTTCTTGAGTGCGGCGAAGACGGCGTCCTTTGGCTCGCTGTTGTAGTACTGGTAGAGCCAGCCGATGATCTGCACGGCGTCGCGCCAGTCGTCTTCGGGGATGGATGTGACCATCTGCTCGATGACGCTGCCTTGGCGCAGCAGGTTGTCGGGCAGCAGCAGCTCCGTGTAGTCCTCAATCTGCTCGAACATCGCGGGCAGGATGGTGCCGAGGGCATTGCACTGCGTGATGAGCAGGTACTTGTAGAGCTCGTCCGTCGCATCCTGTTCCTTGAGTGCGAAGACGATTTCCTTGTTGAGCCCTTCGAGGTTGTCCATCGTCAGGCACTCCGTGAGGATCTGCGGCTGGAAGGCTCCCTCGCTGTCCGTGAAGACGCGCACCCTCGTCGGCAGGACGCCGTTGACTTCCATGTAGCGCAGAGCCGCGAAGCGGTTGAACCAGGTGTAGGCCGCCTCGTCCATGACCGACTCAAAGCCCTTCTCCTTGACGCGATTGACGAGTGTCCGGCGCTGCTTGAGTTCTACCGCCGAGAGCAGACGCCCATTGACCTCCTTCTGCTCCGCATCGAGCTCCTGCTCATCATCGACGCCGTAGAGATAGGCCCTCTGCGTCACGCGCGCGATGAGCTCCTTGCGCGCCCAGATGGCGAATTTCTTGATTGCATTCTTATCCATAAGAAGGGTCTCCTTTATTTCAGCTGAATCTCGTCCACATCGGCAAGCTGTGCTTCGAGCTTTTTGCGGGCGCGGTCGAGGTAGACGTCAATATCGGATTTGCTGCGCAGGGTGGTGGGCATGAAGGTTGTCTGTCTGGCGACCACTTTGACCTTTGGCGGCTTTGGCGGCAGGGTGGGGGACTTGTCCGGTTTCTTGGTTGGCGAGGGCTTGCCCGAGGCATTGTCGGCAGCGCGCTTGATTTTTTCTTCGTGGTTGTGGATGGTGTCCGTGATGCCGCGCACAAAGCTGGATTGCTTCTCCAAGAGCGTCTGGGCGACGCCCTTGAGCTCGATGATGGTGGCTTTTTCCTGGATGGACTGACGCTGTTTCAGGTAGTAGCCATTGGCCGCCTCGACCTGCTCTTTGACGTATTCGACCTTACCGGCTGCCTCGTGGATGTTTTCCATGCACTGGTTGATGATCTCGCAGTCCTCCTGGCGGACGGTCTGGAGCATCTCGCTGTGGGCGGCGCGGACGGTGTCGATGAGGCCGCGCAGCTGCGGGATGCGCGTGTAGTCGTAAGAGCGGTTTGGCTGTACGAGCAGGATGGCGCGGATTTTGTCAAGCTGCTTGACGGTTTCGGGCTTCTCCTGCAGGTATTCCATGTCCAGCTCCATCGTCTTCTTGAAGTAGAAGGCTTCGTTGAAGAGGTCTGCCTGGCTCTCGAAGAACTGCTCGACATTGTCGAGGTCGTCGAGGATCTCGTCGAAGTCATCCTGCACGGCCAGCAGCTCGTCAATCAGGGCGATGTTGTCGGTCTGTTTCACGAGGACACGCTGGATGAGGCCGATGGCCTGCTTCAGCGTGCTCTTGCCCGGATACTGAATGTCAGCATAGCCGGTGTAGCGCTTGAGTAGTCCCTGGTAGTCCCGCAATTTCTCGTTCAGGTGCTCTAAGACGAATTCGACGAGGCCGTTCTCGTCCTTCGGGATGTCGATGCACTGCAGATAGTCCTCGAGGAAGGCAGCGGCTTCATTGATCTTCTGGGCGCTCATGAGCTTGTGCTTCTTGACGACGGTCCTGCCGATTTCCGTGCGCTTGCGCAGCATGTCGACGAGGCGCGGGTCCTTTGCGCGGACGGTCTCGCCGGCGTACTTGACGGTGACTTTCTGATGGTAGATCAGCATGGCCATGATGGCGGCGATGTCGATCTCGCGCCAGCCGTAGGGGATGTCCTGATAGCGTTTCTGGATGTCGCCCATCGTGGTCTTCATCTTCTGCTGCAGGCGGAGTTCGAGGTATTCTTCCATCTTGTTGGCCGCGGCGGCGTTCTCTTCTTTGCCCGTGTACATGGAGAGCTGTGACTCGCCGCGCAGGATCTGGACGATGTCTTCATCTGTATCGACATGATGCGTGATGAAGTCGAGATTGCTGTAGACATGTTTGACGAGGTACTGCAGGGCATGGTTGATCATGCTCTTGGCATCGCCGGAATGCGGCGTGAGCCTTTCGCCGTCGACGTAGAAGCGGCCATGCTCGATGGCCTCGGCGATGTCGTCCGTGACGCGCGCTTTGAGTTTGGCGGCATTGTCTTCCTGCACGGCGAGGATGCCCTTGACCGTCGAGGTCTGCTGCTTGCTCAGCGAGATGTTGACGTACTGCTCGATGCGCATGGCTTCTTCCAGCAGCTCGTAGTAGCGCGACTCCTCGGAGAGCACGATGATGGCACGGCCCTTCGACTCGGTGATCAGGCGCAGTTCATTGTGGATCTTATCGGAAGCAGCCGTCAGGAACTGGACGGTCATGCCACCCTGCGTGCTGCCGAGCGTGACATCGTCGACCATCCGGATGAACGGGAAGTCGTAGATGTCGTAAGAGAGTTTTTTGGCCGGATAGATCTCGCCGTAGATGATTTCGCCGATTTTTTCCGTGATTTTGGACGGGTCGACATCCGTCGTGTCGATGTTGCGCTGGATGTCCTGCTCTTCATCCGTCAGGAACTTGAAGACATCGCCCGTGCGGTTGATGTAGTGCTGCTTGAGAAGTCGGTCGAGGGATTCATTGATTTTCTTGCGCATGAGCAGCTTGTCGATGTCGACGTGGTCGGCCATCAGGATCATGATGTTGTCGGCGTTGCCGGGCAGGTCATTGCTGACGTAGCGGATGAGGTAGAGGCATTTGAGCACGGCGACATCGTAGGGCTCAAGACCTGCGGCTTGGGCCGCGGCCTTCTCGCAGCGGTCGATGACGCGGTTGATGGAGCTGTCGAGGAAGCCGCGCATCGTGTCGTAGAAGCGGTAGAACGGAGCGAGGGCGCGCTCATCCTGCTGCTGGATGGCGATGGCCGCCTCCTGGAAGCTCGAGAGCATGGAGCGCTCGCCGCCAGCGAGGTGCTTGCCCGTGTTGCCGTGCTTGCGGACTTCGTAGAAGACTTTCTGCAAGAGCAGGAACTGATAGGGGACGAACGGGTAGTTCGCCGTGAAGGCTTCTTCAGAGGGGAAGCCCTTGAGGTCGGAAGTGGCGTTCTGGAACATGAAGAGGTTGTCGAGCGAGGCGCGGTTCTCCTCGAACGCCTTGGCGAGAACGCCTTTCGCTTCGGCGTTCTTGGCGAGGATGCGGCGCTGGATGACTTCGTCGACGGAGGACGATGAGAGGGAGAGACGCGTCTTGAAGCGTGCCATGATGCGGGAGAACTCGTCCTGGCGGACTTTGACGACCTGGTCGAGCGCTTCTTGACCCGTCGCCATGACCCAGACCTTGCCGTGGCACTCGGAGCCGAGCTTCTCAGTCAGGGACTGGAAGTTCAGTAGCATGTCGGTGTCGGTGCCGATGTACTGGCCGACTTCATCGGCCATGAAGAGCAGGCGATAGTCGTCGGGCTTGCGCTCGACGTATGATTTGATTTCCTTGACGAGCTGTGCGATGCTGATCTCTGCCTTTTCGGTGCCGTTGAACCAGTCGCGTGCCGACTGCTCGCTCATGCCGAGGACGCGCTCGAGGACTTCGACGATGTCGTCTTCAAGGAAGCCGAAGACGTCGCGCGACTCCTGCCAGCTCGCGCCATGGACTTCCTCGAAGACCTGCTGGAATTCCTCCCACTTGCCCTGCTGGCTGATGAACTGCTCCAGTCGGGCTGTCTTGAGGTCTTCGCCGTAGAAGCCGAGGTGATTGTAGAACATCTTCGCGAAGACGCGCAGGACGGCTGTCTTCGTCTTGTCGCTCGGTCCCTCGATGTCGATGTTGAAGAGGATGGCGTCGGTGTGGCCGGTCGCCGTCCTCTTGATCTCCTGCTGGAGCTTCGGATCGTCGGTGACTTTTGTGAGGAAGCGCTCGGAGGTGTGGATGCCGCCGACTTCCTTGTCCTGCAATAAATAGGAAAGCATCTTGAGGAAGTGGGATTTACCACTGCCGAAGAAGCCGGAGATCCAGACGCCGATGTCGGCCGTCGGACGGTCATAAGCGGAGCTGTAGTAATCGAAAAAGGCGTGGAAGTGCTTGCGCAGTTCGGCGGTGATGACGTACTCGTCGAGCTCCTGTTCGAGGACGGCTTCGTCGGACTGGTCGACCTTGATGACACCATTGATGGAGCGGTTAATGTCCTTCTCAAACATATTCTTGATCTGCATGGCGTTTGACCCCTTATTTTTATTGGATGAAGAATGCACGGTAGTAGGAGTGCGCTTTCAGTCGGTTGAACAGGCGCAGCTCGTGGCCGTCGTATTCGCCCGGATAGAGGACGAAGATCGGCATGTTGGAGAAATGCGGCTGCATGGCGTTGAGCAGCTGATGGGTGCGCATGAACGGGAAGACGCTGCCGATGCCCGTGAGGAGCAGGACATCCTTATCGCCGTGCGGTTCGTACTGCATTTCCCGGATGAAGGCGTCGACGGTGGCGAACTTCTGGATTTCGGCGAGCAGCTTCTGCGGCCCTTTTTTCTCTTCCATGTTCGGGATGGCCTTCATGATCTTCTTCTTCTCGCAGATCTGCAGGAAAATCTCATAGAGGTTGAAGACCTTGAGATTGCAGGCGAGTATCGACTCCTGCAGCTTCTTGACGAAGTGGCGCACAATCTGCTCGTCCTCTGGATCGTAGCCATAGATGCGGATGTTCTCTTCGTTGGATAGTCCTTCGCCCGAGATGACCTTTGGGTCGTTCATCATCGCTCGGATCTCGTCGAGTTTTGCTTTTGTCATGATGAACCCCCTTATAGTACATGGAATGCGGGCAACATCCATTCGTCATGGTGGCGCTCCAGGACACGGCGGACGGGAGCCTGCAGGATGACGGGCTGCAGCTCCTTGGCGTGCGGATTAGCGAGGTAGCCGTTCTGCAGCAGGATGTTCATCAGCACGCTGCTGAGCTTCTTGACCGTCTCTTCGCTCCAAGCCGCCGCTTGGTCGTTCTGTTCGGCCAGATGGAGGAAGAAGATGCGGATGTCCGCACGGTTGAAGTTCGGATCGTGCTGGCGGTATTTCTCGCCGATGACCGTGACGAGGAAGTCGGCCACCAGACGGCTGTCGCGCATCAGCGCGTAGAGGCAGAGCTGGCGGGCCGTCGAGAGCGACTCCTTGGCAATCATGTGGACGGCAACTTCGTCCTCGAGTCCGCGCAGGCGTCGCACACAGGGGCGTATCAGGCTGCGCATGGACTTTTCCGTCGGCAGCTGGAACAGATTCTCGGCCATGATCTTCTGATAGATGGCATCATCCGTCAGCCCGTCATCCATGAGCTGCGCCACAATCCGCGTTTCCCGGAACAAGAACTGCTCCCGCGTCAGCGCAGCGCTGTACTTCTTTGTCATCATCGGTCATTCTCCTTTTCTCACATATGCCTTCATTATATACTATTTTGGGCTCTAGTCCAAATTTGGGCCTTTGTCCCAAGGTCAGTTGTCAATCCCCGCGAATCCTAGTAGAATGGAGGTAGAAAGGCAGGTGGGGGCATAGAAGCAGCAGTTGGAAGAGGAATACGGCATCCGTCTGACAGAGGATGAGACAAAGGAGTTGAAAAAAATGTGCAACTTGAGCGAAGGTGTCTATAATGACGGTGTTTATGATAGGGCGAAGGAAGACTTGAAGAATCTCATCCAGAGCACAGGTTGGTCCTTAGCAAAGGCGATGGAGATGCTGCACATCCCGCCTGAAGAGAAAGAACATTACGAGCAAGAGATGAAGAAGGGAAATTTTAATCATGACAGAAGGATATACTCCGCCCTTTCATATGACAGAAGGGATTACGAGTCTGACTATTGAAATCGGGCAATATGTCGGAGCTATTACTGCCTTTGAAATGCTCCATCCAAGCCCTGTTCTCCGACGTGAAAATCGGATTCGCTCCATCCATTCTTCTCTTGCTATTGAGCAAAACACTTTAACGCTGGACCAGGTGACAGATGTCATCGATGGAAGGCGGGTCCTAGGGCCGCCTCAGGATATTCGCGAAGTAAAAAATGCCTATGAGGTATATGAAGCAGTTGCTAATTTTGACCCGTGTAGTGAAAAGGACCTTTTGCGCGCGCATAAAATGATGATGGATGGTCTTGTGACGGAGGCAGGGAGATTCCGATCCGGTAATGTCGGCATCTATGATGGCAAGCAGCTCATCCATGCCGGTACACCGGCAAAATACGTCCCGGAGCTGATGGAGGAGCTGTTTACTTGGCTGAAAAAGACAAAATACCATCCGCTAATCAAGAGCTGCATCTTTCATTATGAGTTCGAGTTCATTCACCCCTTTGCAGATGGCAACGGCAGGACTGGTAGACTCTGGCAGTCTCTAATCCTTCAGAAGTGGCAGCCTATCTTTGCTTGGCTGCCCATCGAAACCCTTGTCCACGAGAACCAGCGTGAATACTACCGTGTGCTTCAGATTGCCGATAATGCCGGGGAATCTACTCTTTTTGTGGAATTCATGTTGCGTATGATTCGGAATGCGCTGCAAGAGGTAGCTGTGGCGCAGGAAAAGAAAAAAAAGGACGAGCTTGTCACTGTGAGCGAGCACGCCCCTCACAAGGTGAACGATAAGGTGAACGATAGGGTGAATGATAAGGTGAACGATAGGGAGCACCAGCTACTCACTTTGCTCAGAGAAGATCCTGGATGTACCGTGACCCATCTCGCTGAAAAACTCTGCCTCAGCAGGAAGACTGTCAGCGGCTATCTGCAAAAGCTGCAAAAGAAAAACATCATTACCCGCGTTGGCTCGTCGCGGCGTGGATATTGGAACATCGTAAAGACTGACGGAGAGTAGCATTATGAAGAAGGCACCAGCACTGGTCAAGAAGCAGTAGCTGGAAGAAGCATACGGCATCCGTCTGACAGAGGATGAAACGAAGGAGCTGAGCAAGATGTGCAATTTGAGCGAAGGTGTCTATAATGATGGATTTAATAATGGAGTCAATGTCGGCACACTTAATAAAGCGAAGGAGGACTTGCAGAATCTCATCGAGAGTACAGGCTGGTCTTTGGAGAAAGCGATGCAGGTACTGCGCATCCCTCTCGAGGAGAAAGACCATTACGAGAAGGCGCTGAAGAAGCAGCATTAACGTCAGATATCGTACTGTGCCTAGTGCGATAAAACAATATGTAAAGAGACTGACAAAGCCGATGAGAAGAAAGGATGAGAATACATGACATTCATGGAGTTGGCCAAGGAAAGATATTCGGTTCGGAAATTCAGTGACAAGCCAATCGAAAAGGAAAAACTGGACGCCATCCTGGAGGCGGGACGCATTGCACCTACGGGACATAACTATCAGCCATACCGCGTGTATGTGCTGCAGAGCCCGGAGGCGCTGGAGAAGATCCGTGGACTCACTCGCTGCGCATTCAATGCACCGGTGGTGTTGATGGTGACGGTGCGCAAGGACGAAGAATGGGTCAACCCTTTTGAACACAGCATCCGGGCCGGAGAGCAGGATGCCAGCATCGTTGCCACCCACATGATGCTGGAAGCCTGGGAACTTGGTATCGGGTCCTGCTGGGTGAACTTTTTCCCGGTGACGAAGACGGCGGATGCCTTCC
>OGOP01001982.1_pt1 | contig 13443 bp, 11 predicted proteins | sample 1552591 | NCBI WGS metagenome assembly OGOP01 (sample SAMEA2580120, study PRJEB22360) | human gut metagenome | biome: human gut; feature: human-associated habitat; material: faeces | place: Denmark | collected 2008/2010 | reverse complement strand
AAAATTTGAAAAAACTTGTAAATAAATCCTTTACAATAAAGATTTACGGGATTATATTAAGTGTATAATATACACTACCCCTATATATAATTGAAAGGATTTTTTATTATGAAAATAGGATTTAAGCCTCAGACTTTAGTTAAAAACCTTGCAACAGAGGTTTTTTCTGATAACGGAAATACCCTTAACAGAATTATTGAAATTCCTGCAACAGCAACAAAACCGGAACGTGTTCTTGACATTACATATAAAAAAGGTGAGTTTATTCCTACACAGTGGTTTGTTGCAAATTATAATTTGTTTAAAAGAAATACCAAAAATGTTGTAAATAAAACTTTTGTAAGTAATAAAGCTCATCCGGATGAAGTTCATTCAGTAGTAACAACATACGGAACAAATGGTTATGCAAAAGAAGTTACGATTGATATTTCTAACGGCGAAGTTAATAGGACGGAAAAAAATATCTGTAAATAGTTGTTTTAAAGTTAAAAGCTTGCCAAAATCCGCGGTTTTATGATACTATCTTTCTATGGAAAAAAAAATTAAAATCGGAATTATTGGGCTGGGCACTGTTGGCTCAGGAGTTTTTAAAACTCTAAAATCTTTTGATAACATTGAAGTTAAAGCGATTGCGGTTCGTAACATTAACAAAAAACGAGATATAGATGGCTTGGACAGCTCTATAATCACGGACGATGCATACAAAATTGTTAATGATCCTGAAATCGATATTGTTGCGGAACTTGTTGGCGGTTTAGAGCCTGCATTTGACCTGATTGTAACAGCTATTAAAAATGGGAAACATATTGTTACTGCTAACAAAGAACTTCTTGCCAAACGAGGCGAAGAACTTTTCAAAATTGCTGAAGAAAACAACAAAGTTATTCTCTATGAAGCTGCTATTGCCGGTGGAATTCCAATTATAATGCCAATTAAAACAATTCTTGCCGGAAATAAAATTAACAGAATCGAAGCAATAGTAAATGGTACAACAAACTACATTTTAACTAAAATGGATGTGCAAGGTGCTTCTTACGAAAGTGTATTGAAAGAGGCTCAAGAACTTGGTTATGCCGAAGCTGATCCAACTGGCGATGTTGAGGGATTTGATGCTGCATATAAAATTGCGACATTGGCCTCAATAACTTTTCAACAACGTATAAAAATTGAAAATGTATATCGTGAAGGGATTACAAAAATTAGAGTTCAAGATATGCACGCTGCAAACGATTTGGGCTATAAAATCAAACTGATTGCTTCTGCATATATGGATGAAAGTGGCAATGCTGATGTAAGGGTTCATCCAATGTTGGTTTCTAAAAAATCAACTCTAGCCCACATTGATTACGTAACTAACGCGGTATCTTTGAGTGGTCATCCTGTAGGAAATATTACCCTTTCAGGACCAGGAGCCGGTGAATTTCCGACAGCAAGTTCTGTAGTTGGTGATATTTTAGCAATATCAGCAGAGGTTGGAAAATCAGATTATATCTTGCCGATGATGAGGTGTAAACACTCTCAAAATGCCAATATGAAAGACATTGCGGATACAATTAACAAGTATTATATATCAATTAATGCTAAAAACAATAAAGGTGTAATAGGTAAAATTGGAACGATTTGTGCAAATCATGACATAAGCCTTGCAAGTATTGTTCAACGCTGTGTATCCGAAGATAATACAGCTGATATTACTGTAATTACAGAACTTGTAAAAGAAAAAAATATGCAAGATGCAATTAAATTGATTGAACAAGATGGGAATAAGGTAAATAGTCTGATAAGAGTTCAGGTTTAGGAATGTTAATGTCGGTATCGGGTTAAGATACTAGGCACTAATGGCTTATAGAAGTGAATAAGACAATAAGTGAAAAGTGAAACGTGAGAAGTGAAAAGACCGTATCAGATTATTGATAATTGATAATATCAGTTATTTATGCAAATAAACAACAGATTACGGAGTCAAATTACCCTCTCTCACTGTGAGAGGGTAGAATTTCTCCATTGTCAGGATGAGAATGGCTGAAATTCGGGAGAGGGTAAGATAACGATATTGTTATTCAATAGTTGTTACAGTAGGTTGGGCTTTGCGAAATTACGGACGAGTGTCTAACTCGGAGAGCGAGGAACGAAATTCATATCTGCGACAGCAATATGAATGGCAGTTCCGAGCGAGAAGTAATTTCAAGACGCCAGCCCAACAATGATACTTCAGCTTTAATCAGCATTGATAGATTCTGAATAAGACGAAAATCTACGCTGAACGCTAGATTTTCTGTCTTTTCAGAATGACAACTTGAGTAATTTTATCTAGCCCAACATTTCAAGACTGTTCAACTTGTCATTAATTTCGTTCATCAAATTAACGTCATCTGTCTGTCTTGCGTAGTTTTGAGCTTTTGCCAAAAGCCCTTTAGCTTTTGAAACATTGCTGTGTTCAACCATAATGTCCGCTGCTTTGGTGTAATTTTGAGCTGTTTTTAATGGTGATTCGGCATCGGTATAATGTTTTACGGCTTTCGAATATGATTTTAATGCGTCTTGAGAAAAACCAAATCTTTCAAATGCATCCCCCATGCTTGATGATACAAAACCTTTTAGTTTTGAATTATCAGTTTGTGAAGCCAAATCATCTGCAATTGAGATGTAATCCATTGCTTCATCATCGTACATATCTGTCAAAATGTTCCCCATTTTGGTTAAAGACGTTGTTTGTGCTGTTAAGTTTTCTGTTTCGCCGGCAAACGATATTGAATTAAAATAGTGATCCATTGCTGGTTTAATCTGGTTTACATCATCATAAATCTGCGCCATTGCGTAATGGGCTTTGGTTTTTACGTTTTTATCATTTGTGTTAAGAGAATTGTTATAGCTTGTCAATGCTTGAGAATAGTAATCGTGATCGTCGTAGATTTTACCGACTTCATAATAAACTTTTGATTTTGTTTCGGAATCACCGATTTCATCAGCTCTTTTTAGTGCTTTTTGGAAAGAAGTGATTGCCTTTTCAGGTTCGTTAGCATAAGCCAGTTTTTTAGACTGAATGAATAAGGATTTCAACTCTTTGTCTTGCGGGATCAGTGAAACAACTTTAGACTCTGTTTCGATTTCTTTGTCAACAGGTTCGATTATAGTATCAGCAATGGTTGTTTTTTCTTCTGCTTTAGTTGTTTCTTGAGTACTTCCTTCCGGAAATTTAACAAGGAATTGTGGGTTAATATCGCCTTCATTGTATTTAAAATCAACTTGTTGTAAGAAAAGAGCATCAACCCAGTTTTCAACAACTTTAGAATCTTTGTTCAAGGTTTGTGAAATATATGTATCAAGGATTGATGATGCATTTTTTAAATTTGATTTAACGAGTTTGGTGTTCGGATTATCTTTTTTTACCTGCGCTTCAATTAAAGACAAGTAACCGTTAACTTCTTCCTTAATATCGTCAGGAGTTCCGATTGCAACTGCGGTGTTTCTAAAATCTTTTAGAATTTGTGCAATATTTATAACAGTGCTTCTGCCTGACAAAGTTTTTGTTGGCATAACTTCCGCTGTTTCAGAAGTTTGAGCTGTTGTTTGAGCTGGTTGAGAGATGTTTTGTCTTGCTTGCGCCTGGATTTGTGAGCGCATTTGACGCCAGTCAACTTGTTCTCCATTGTTATTTTGCTGTTGTTGATAAGCCGGAGTGTAAGTAGGAGTTTTGCGTTCAACGTACTGAAGCCCTTTGCTTTTGGCATTTTGGTCTGCTTGTTCTTCACGTTGAGCAGAAGAAGTGTTTTGCTCGTCATCTTGCTTCCTTTTAACAAGACTACGCGCATCTTTATTTAAATATGGACGTTGAAATATTCCGTTTAACACAAATCTACCCTCTGGTATGTTAACTATATACTAAAACCTGCTAACTTACGTCATACTTTCGTATGAAATCTACAATATTTATTTAAGGTTATTTTTTTATAAGTCAAGACCTGATAGTTAACGGAAATAAAGTTAACAACAAATTACGGAGTCAAAATTCATTCTTTAAAATGTGAATACTTTTGACTCCGTAATTTATCTTGTTTTATAGTCTTTTGACTAACCACCAATTCTCAATGGTTCATTTTGCCCTTGAGGAGCTTGTTGAGGTGGTTGTTGATTTTTGTTTAATTTTTCTTGAAGTTTTGCTTGTTTTTTTTGCAAAGCCATCATTTTTTTTATTGCTCTTGCTTCACCAGTCGGTTTGTTGAAGTTTTCCGGGTTGATTGTAACCATTTTTTCCCAACATCCAGGAACATTTGATTTTTCTCCACAAATACAATTTCTCCATGTTTCACCAGTTTGTTTGTCAACAAGGATTGTCAACATATTGTTGCTGGTAACAACTTCATATCTGTTTTCAGGTTCTTTGAATGCAATTTCCACAATTAACGCAATTAGAACGATAATGATTAATGCGTTTAAAATTTTTTCTTTCATAATTTCTCTCCTATATCGTGACTGTGTTTATTATACATATAAATTGTATGTTACGCAAGGTTAGAAAAAATGGAAATTTAAATCTATAAATTCATTTATTTAATACGTGGTACAAAAACTTACAAAGAAGTTTGTAACCGGAATGTGTTGCTTTACTGTCTTTTAATGGATTAATCATCATAAAATCATGGATTGTGTTATTAATTCTTACGCAAGCAGTATCTACGTTTGCTTCAATTAGTTTTTGCGCATACTCTTCTCCTTCATCACGTAAGACGTCATTTTCAGCAGTGATAATTAAAGTTGGTGGTAATCCTACCAAATCATCAATTTCAGCTTTCAATGGAGAAACAGAAATTTCTTTTTTTTGATCTTTGTTATCCAAATATGCATTGAAAAAATATTCCATGGCTTTTTTACTCAACCAAGGTCCGTCTTTGAATTCATCATAGGATTTTGTGTTCATTTCTGCATCGCAAACGGGGTAAAGCAATGCTTGGAAACACAGTTTCTGTTCGCTTTCATAATTCAATTTAATAGCAGTTGCGGTTGCTAAATTCCCGCCTGCGCTGTCCCCTACAATCGCAATTTTTTGGGGATTAATCCCATAATTGCTACCGTTTTCGCTAAAAAATTTAACTGTTTCGTAAACATGATTTAAGGCGATAGGATATTTAAACTCGGGCGAACGAGGGTAATTTACAAAAGCTACTGCAGCTTTGCTGTGATTTGCAATTGTTTTGATAGTTATATCATAAACATCTGCGTCACCCATTACCCATCCGCCTCCATGGCAATATATAACTAAAGGCAAAACCTCATTTTTAAATTTTTCTGGTTTAACCAATCTAATGCTTATATTGCCAACAAGGGTGCTGAAAATAGAGAAGTCCTCAACTGAAGCTTCCAGATCTTTATAATCTTTTTCTTGAACCTCAATAAGAAAGTCTCTTGCCTCATCTGCGCTCATTTCGTAAATAGGTTTATCAACCTTTAAGTTATTGATAAAGTCTTTTACAATGTTATCAAGATGAACATGTTTCGTCATATTTCCTCCTTTTGCAAAAGCTATGCTAAAACAAATATAATTTTTTCGAAAAGTTGAAATTTTTCATTGCTCATCCGGATATATTTGTAATATAATAAACTTGGGAAAATTAAATAGCGGTATCGTCTAGTGGTTAGGACGAGAGATTCTCATTCTCTAAACAGGGGTTCAATTCCCCTTACCGCCGCCATAAATTTTGATTATTTATATTGTTTTTGTTTTTGTTATGGCGCCTGCAGTGAAATTGAACCCATTATCACTATCGTGATACGGGGTTCGTGCCTCTCACAAAACGTGACATTTAGTCACCTTTTGTTCGAGTCCTTACTGTCGTTTACTATTGGCATGGGAAAAATCCACTCAGAAAGTCAAATTTCATGACTGTACATGTTGCCATCCCGAAAAGGTAGAAAATCCACACTATACGGTAGATTTTCGGCTTATTCAGGATATGTTTTTTATGCTAGTATTCTAAATTTTAATAAGCAAAAATCTGCTATCTTTTAATGCGACAACTTTATGCTGTTCGTCTTTTTTGAACATTAAAAGTTCTCCTTTTTCAACTTTAAATTTTTCTGCATCAAAGTGCAACTCAATTTCGCCATCAACAACTATTACACAAGCATCACATTTAGAAGTATGAGTATCAATTATTTCATTCTCCTTTAAGGATACAATTGAAAGACTGCTGTTGTCATGCTCCATTAGAGTTTCTTTTTCAAATTGTTTGTCAGTTTCTCCGAGATCTTTTAATTTTAGTACGTTATAAAACATTTAGCCCTCCTTTTTAGGTGTTAAACCCATTTTAAAGAGGGATAAATTGTTTTGTATTCCACAGTTGGGGTAAATTTATTATTCAGTTTTAGCCTGTTTGGTTCTGATTAATAATACTAACGGAATAATTACAAATGCCGCAATGCCGAAGTATCTGAAGGTTTCTACATAACCCCATAAACTAGATTGCTGCAAAAGCTGGTTATAAACCATATTTTCAGCCATGTGAGCAGCACTTGCCAAATCTGTGCTTGTTGCAAAACTTGAAGCCATTGCTCCAATTTTTTGAACAAATGTGTCACTTGCAAAATTCAAATGTCCTACCATCATCATTTGATGAACCTGTGAAAATCTTGAAATCATTGTTGTTGCAACTGATGTTCCGATTGCTGCGCCGATGTTTTTTAACAAGTTTTGAACCCCAGCTGCGTTTGTTTGTTCGTCGTTTGTCAAAGTACTACAAGACAAATTCATCATTGGAACCATCGCCATAATCATACCTAAACCGAATACAAAGTTTGGCAGAGCAATATCAACAAGTGCGATATTTGTGTTAATCTGTCCGAACATCAAACCGCCAATTCCAAGGATTATTAAGCCTGCAATAATTAATGGTTTTGTTCCCACTTTTGGAGTCAAAACTCCACAAAGTATTGTTGCCAAAAGACAACCGCCTCCACGAGGAACCATTGAAAGTCCGCTTAAGAAAGATGTGTACCCCATTAATCTTTGTAACATTGACGGCAAAATAGCTGCCGATGCCATCATTACACCCATTAAAACGACTAAAACTATTGTGCCGAAGAAGAAGTTGCCGTCTTTCATAATTGATAAATCAATAAGCGGTTTTTTCTTTTTAATTTGGATTGTAAAGAACGCAAGCATTGCCATCATAGATATTGCAAAGGTTTTGCAAATCCAAGCTGCAGAGAACCAGTCTGCATCATTACCTTTATCCAATACAACTTGAAGTGTCAAAAGCCAAATGCATAGGAAGAAAAACCCTGAATAGTCCATTGTAACATTTTTCTGTTTTTTTGCATATTCCGGATCAAATACAAGACTTTTGGTAAGGTGAAAAGCTGCAATACCGAAAGGTACATTAATAAAATAAATAAATGGCCACGACCAGGTTTCTGTCAACCAACCTCCGAGTGCCGGTCCCATAATCGGAGCCATTACAACTCCGAGTCCGAAAACTGCCATTGCTGCAGCACGTTTTTCTTTCGGAAAAATTTCGAAAATTATTGCCTGAGAAATCGGCATAATTCCGCCTCCGCCAATGCCTTGTAAGATACGTGCAAAAAGTATCATTGGCATTGAAGTTGATAGTCCGCACATTATTGAGGCTATAGTAAATATTGTTATACTTAATAAAAAATATGCTTTTCTGCCCATAAGTTTTGAGAAGAAATCAACCGCCGGAATAATTACGCCACTGGCAACAAGATAACTTGTGATAATCCAAGTTGACTCGTTATGGCTTATAGAGAAACTTCCTGCCATATATGGCAAGGCTACGTTTGAAATTGTTTCGTCCAGTGCATACATAAATACGGATATCATGACAGGAATCATGACAATCCAAGGGTTAATATTGGCATGGGTTTTATGCATATTTTTCTCTCCAGTTTATACTAAAAGGCATGACTCTCGCTAGTTTCAATAGTTTATGTCCATGTTTATGAGCATGCTCCTTGGGTTTCGTGCAATTATAGGATAAATCCTTTTAGTAATATTAAATAATGAAAAAAATATTAAAGCAATAAAATAAATTATGAAGAAATTTTAATTCCTGTTAACCTTGCCAAATAAAGATAAATCCAAAAATCAATCTTTCTAATACTATTAATCTATTGCAATGTTTGGTTTAACTGGTGTATTATATTATTACGAATAAATAAACGAGATTTGGAAAAAATGAATGGTTAAGAAATCTTGAAAAGCTTAGTGTAGCTAAACTTTTCAGGGTCTGGTCAGCCTCAAGGGGTAAATTTCGCAGTGAAGGAGATTGGTAAATATGCAGAATAATATTTTGGACAATAATAAGATTGTAAATCTTACACCATTAACATCTAAAAAAGCAGTTTCGAATGCAACAGTTCCAACTGAATTAAGAAGTGTAAAGGATCATGCTATTGCAAGTAAAGTAGTTGTGATTAAAAAAGATGGAACTAGGGAAGATTATAATTTCAACAAGATTGTTAATGCTGTAAAAAAATCTGCAGGCAGAGTTATGATTTCTCTTTCTGACGAAGATTTTAGCGATCTTGCTGAATATGTGGAAAGCGAACTTGCAAACCTAGGCTCTAGAGAAGTAAACATTGCACAAATGCACGACATTGTAGAAAGTGCCCTTGAAGATGTAAGTCCTAAAATCGCTAGAAGCTATAGAAATTATCGTAACTATAAAAAGGATTTCGTTCATATGCTTGACAAAGTTTATCAAGAAAGCCAAAAAATTATGTACATCGGTGATAAAGAAAATTCAAACGCCGATTCTGCTCTTGTGTCTACAAAACGTTCATTGATTTTCAATGAGTTGAACAAAGAGTTATATAAAAAGTTTTTCTTGAATGTTGAAGAACTTCAAGCTATCAATGACGGTTATATTTATATCCACGATATGTCTGCAAGACGTGACACAATGAACTGTTGTTTATTTGATGTTGCTTCTGTTTTAAAAGGCGGATTTGAAATGGGCAACTTGTGGTACAACGAACCAAAATCATTGAACGTTGCATTCGACGTAATCGGTGATATTACAATGGCTGCTGCAAGCCAACAGTATGGTGGTTTCACATTGCCGGAAGTTGATAAAATTCTTGCACCTTATGCTCAAAAAACTTATGATGCAAGTTATGAAAAATATATTGAAATGGGAATTTCTCCTGAACAAGCAGATATTCAGGCTACAAAAGATGTAGAAAAAGATTTCCATGACGGTTTCCAAGGATGGGAATACAAATTCAATACAGTTGCTTCAAGCAGAGGTGACTATCCGTTTATTACAGTTAGTGCTGGTTTAGGGCAATCTAAATTCGAAAAAATGGCTTCAATCGTAATGCTTAACGTAAGACGTGACGGACAAGGTAAAAAGTCTTGCAAAAAACCTGTATTGTTCCCTAAAATTGTGTTCTTGTTTGATAAAGATTTGCACGGAAAAGGAAAACCATTAGAAGATGTTTATAATGCAGGAATTGAATGCTCTAAAAAAGCTATGTATCCTGATTGGTTGTCATTGACCGGTGAAGGTTATGTTGCTTCTATGTACAAAAAATACGGAAAAGTTGTATCTCCAATGGGGTGCAGAGCATTCTTGTCACCTTGGTATGAAAGAGGCGGAATGCATAAAGCTGATGAAAATGATAAACCAATTTTTGTCGGCAGATTTAATATCGGTGCAATCAGTCTTCACTTACCTTTGATTTATGCTAAGGCTCAAAAAGAAAGCAAAGATTTCTATGAAGTTCTTGATTACTATATGGAGTTAATCAGAAAAATTCACATCAGAACTTACGATTACTTAGGAGAAATGAAAGCTTCTACAAACCCTCTAGCTTATTGCGAAGGCGGTTTCTTGGGCGGTCACTTAGGTATCCATGATAAGATTAAACCGGTTTTGAAGTCTGCAACAGCATCATTCGGTATTACTGCATTGAACGAGTTGCAAGAACTTTATAACGGAAAATCTTTGGTAGAAGACGGAGCATTTGCTCTTGAGGTTATGGAGTACATCAATAAGAAAGTTGATGAATACAAAGAAAAAGACGGATATCTTTATGCTATTTATGGTACTCCGGCTGAAAATCTTTGTGGATTGCAAGTAAAACAATTTAGAAAAAAATACGGTATTGTTAAAAATGTATCCGATAGAGGATATGTTTCAAACAGTTTCCACTGCCATGTTTCAGAAAATATTTCTCCTATTCAAAAACAAGATTTGGAAAAACGTTTTTGGGACTTATTGAATGGTGGTAAAATTCAATACGTAAAATATCCTGTATCTTACAATACCGGAGCAATTGAAACATTGGTTAACCGCGCAATGGATTTAGGTTTTTACGAAGGTGTAAACTTAGCTCTTTCATATTGCGATGATTGCGGTCATCAAGAATTGAATATGGATGTTTGCCCAAAATGTGGAAGCAGAAACCTTACAAAAATTGACAGAATGAACGGTTACTTGTCATATTCAAGAGTTAAAGGTGATACTCGTTTGAATCAAGCTAAGATGGAAGAAATTAAAGACAGAGTGAGCATGTAATGAGATACCACAATATAACAAAAGAAGATATGCTTAATGGTGAAGGCTTGAGGTCTGTTTTATGGCTTGCGGGATGTACTCATCGTTGTAAGAACTGCCAGAATCCTATAACTTGGGATATCAATGGTGGTATTCCTTTTGATGAAGATGCAAAACAAGAATTGTTTGAGTCTTTAGACAAAGATTATGTTTCAGGAATAACGTTTAGTGGTGGTGATCCACTTCATCCTCAAAACAGGAAGGAAGTTTTCGCTTTAGCTAAAGAGATAAAAGAAAAATTCCCGACAAAAACTGTTTGGTTGTATTCAGGTTTTTCTTGGGAGGAATTTTGTGATATTCCTGAAGTAAAATATTTGGATGTTGTAGCGGATGGCGAGTTTGTAGAAGAGTTGAAAGATGTAAGATTGCCTTGGGTTGGAAGTTCTAACCAGAGAGTGATTGATGTTCAAAAAACTCTTGCTACAGGTGAAGTTTGCTTGTACGAGTGCTAGATCAAGAGACAGATGTTGTGCCCCTAAAAACTTTTTGAGTGGGGAAGTGATTTTTGTGTTTAAATTATGTGTTTTCACGATTTTTACAAAAAATCCTAAAAATTGCAAAATTCCCTTTGATAAAACATACAAACGCTTTGTAAATACAGTAAAAGAGCCACTAAGGTGGCTCTTTATTGTGCAAAAATATTTTTAATGTGATATTTGCTTTATATCTTATAATTAATTCTGTGCTTTTTGAAAAGTTTGTTATAAAAACCGGCAAATTGTTTTAGCCTGCTTTCTGTTAATACCATTGGTAAAAATGGTCTGATTTTTGTATCTTGCCAGTTGTGAAGGTGTTGTTTTATATAACCTTCAATAAATTTATTAACAAATTTCCTTGTGTCTTTATCCAGTGATGCCGAATTTTCATTCTCAAGTTTTTTGACCAGTTTTTCTGCTACTTGATGATAATATGGTTGGACTTTTGGATTGTTTTTAATATTGTTTAATATCTTTAATGTTATATAACTTGTGGTTAAATTTGGTTTAAGTCTGCATTCCAGATGAAATGGTATAGCGTCTGGGTACGCTCCAATGTCTAAAGTTTTTATTCCATTTTCTTTAAACTCTATAATGCTCGAAAGTCGTAAAATTTCTCCAAGCCCGTTTCTTCTTTTGGGTAAATGAGTTTCTATATAGCCGTGGTTAATAGTTGCAGTTGATTTATTTATTGTATATTCGTAATGTCCAAGTGTTGCTTTTTTCTTGTCTGTGATGACTGTATTAATTTTAAGTGTGTCTTTGTTGCTTTTTTCTTTCTTTGTTGTGGTTTTAATGTATCCTATGCCATTTTTATATTTGACTGGAGTTTTTTTTAAGATTTTATAGGTATTTGATTTGCTAGAAACATTTTTAAACCTCAATGACGAGTTTGTATTGTCGGTGTTGCTTCCTAGCCATCCAAATAGATTAAAGTTGTTAAATTTGGGTAATATTCTAAACATACAGTAATTTAAAGTTTGTGAATAAAAATTTTTGTCACATGTAAAAGAATATTAACAGAAAATTATTGAGACTGAAAAAGGGTTACTGTAAATCAACAAAAAATTCTTAATTTAATAAAGATTTAATCTCATTATTCTTTAGATATCTCCATTGTCCTAAATCCGTTTATAACACAAGAAGAACTTTCCAAAAACATTGGAATAGCAAGAAAAAATGGATATTGACAAGTAGAAGAAAAGTCTTTATAACTTTATAAAAACACTTAAAACCTGCTGATGATTTTTAAATATTCTTTTTGCGACTCTAAAACCATCTCTGAAATAAAATTGATAAATTCTGTATTATTGCCACTATTAGTTTTTTGTAATGCAGAAATGTAATCCGCTCTGACAACTGGTGGAATTACAACAATATTGTAGCCACTTTGTAATAATGCCAAATTCATTAATAGTCTTGCAACTCTGCCGTTGCCGTCTGCAAATGGGTGAATGTTTACGAAAATTATATGCACCATTGCCGCATATTCAACAGGGTGCAATTCTGCTTTTAATTTTGGCAACTGCAAAATGAACTCATGCATTTTCTCATCAAGTTCTTCCGGTTTTGGTAATTCCACATCAGAACCGGTTATTATAACTTGTGAGGTTCTATATTTTCCAGCTTTTTCATTATCAATTTTTTCATAAAATAATTTATGTAATAGCTTAATGTCGGCTTCTGTAAAAGTTTTATTTTGAGATAATTTAATTATTTCATCAAAAGCTTTTGCGTGTCCGACTGTTTCATAGTGGTCTTTTAAAGGTTTTCCGCCAATTGTAATGCCATCTTCTAGTACAACTTTGGTTTCTACTAAGCTAAGAGTGTTGCCTTCAAGAGCGTTTGAAGCATAGGTTAAACCAATTTTATAATACTCTTTTACTTGCGCCAATGCTTCGTTGGAGAGTGGCCTTAGCGCATTAATCTTAGCTTTATATTCATCATTTTGAACAAAACAATTTCTATACATTTCTACCTCTTGCGCTAATTGTAGCATAAAAAAGGAACTATCTCAGATTTTTCAAATGTTGTAATTTTGTATATTCATCAACGTTTGTAAATTTCAAAAGCGTATTGTAAGCTTTATTCATTAAGTCTTTAGGCATTGAATAATTATTGATTTCAGATAGTTTAGTTATGATTTTTTCTTGTAAGTTGCTATAATATGTAACAATAACATTACTCCGAGTTGTTACATTTTTGAGCGTACAATTATCTGAAAATGCAATTATTGAATAAATCGGAATTGTATCATCTATATATTTTCTTACTGCCCTAATATGTGTAGCATTTTGCATTATTGGATTGTAAAACTGTTCTTTATGACTTTCTCCATATCCCGCAGGTAAGGTTTGTGTCCATTTTTTATTGCTTTCATTTCCAAA
>OGOP01001981.1_pt1 | contig 13445 bp, 9 predicted proteins | sample 1552591 | NCBI WGS metagenome assembly OGOP01 (sample SAMEA2580120, study PRJEB22360) | human gut metagenome | biome: human gut; feature: human-associated habitat; material: faeces | place: Denmark | collected 2008/2010 | reverse complement strand
GATTTTAATCTTGGGGACCCCGCGGGATACTGGGTACCCGTGGGGACAAGGAGCAAACAAGCAAAAGACAAACAAGCGAATATAAAGAGTTTGTTTGGTCAAAAGCGAAGTTTGTGACGAAATTAGCGCCTTTTCGGCGTTTTGACGGAACCTTGCTCAGTTACGTACGCCTAAGTACGCGCCTTCGCACGAACCCGTCAAGAACCCCAAAAATCCATCTAATTTATGCCGTTTTTGGGATAGATTTTTTCATCAAAATTCTGCCGATTTTGGGAACTATGTTTAGCACACGAACGGGGTGCTTTTTTATTAGGGTGATTTTAATTCCGTGCAACGCACTTAATGTCATTGCGAGGCATTGCCAAATTGGGGACCCCGCGGGATACTGTGTACTCGCGGGGAAAAGGAGCACACAAGCAAAAGAGTGAGCATTATCGCGCGCGATAATGCGATTTCAAAAGCGCAGTGTGCGCCGTTAGCACGCTTTGCGTTCTTTTTTTGTTGTATTTTTCATTAACTTTTTTTCATATAGGTATTGACAAATCGTAAATAAGTGTTACAATAATTAGCAATCAAAGGTTGCGAGTGCTAACGGTTTGTAACACTGACTGCCAACGCTCGCGTATGTATTATCGTAAAAAGGAGGATAAATAATATATGGATACTAATAAATATACCGCAAAAGCCGTTGAGGCCGTGCAGGGCGCGCAAAACATCGCTCTCGAACACGATAATCAGGAAATCAAGCCCGAGCATTTTTTATATGCTTTGCTTAACGACGAAAACGGACTCATTTATAAGATTTTAACAGGACTGCAAGTAAGCGCCGACAGTCTTAAAGGCGCGGTCGAAAACGTGATTAAATCTTTCCCGAGGGTTTCGGGCGAAGGCGCGAGCATGTATCTCGGTAACGAAGCGGCGAAAGTCGTTGCCGCTGCTGAAAAGTATGCCAAAAAAGACGGCGACGCATACGTCGGAGTCGAGCATCTTTTTGAAGGTATTCTCGACAACCAGACGGCGAATCTAAAAAAACTGTTTTCGGCGTACGGCGTGGACAAGGCGGCGTTTCTGGAGGCTTTGAAAAAAATCAAAACCGCGCCCAACACCACGGACAACCCGGAAGACACTTACGAAGCGCTCAATAAATACGGATACGACCTTGTCGAAAGGGCAAGAAACGGAAAGCTCGACCCCGTAATCGGCCGTGACGAGGAAATAAGAAACGTCATAAGGATTCTTTCCAGAAAGACGAAAAACAACCCCGTGCTTATCGGTGATCCTGGCGTCGGCAAGACCGCAATCGTTGAAGGGCTTGCACAGCGTATCGTACGCGGCGACGTCCCCGAAGGATTGAAAGACAAAAAGGTTTTCGCGCTTGATATGGGTGCGTTGATTGCGGGCGCGAAGTACCGCGGCGAATTTGAAGAAAGGCTGAAAGCCGTCCTTAACGAAATCAAAAAACAGGAAGGCAGGACGCTTTTGTTCATCGACGAATTGCACACGATCGTCGGCGCAGGCAAGACCGAAGGCAGCATGGACGCAGGCAATCTCCTGAAACCTATGCTTGCCCGTGGCGAGTTGCACTGCATCGGCGCGACGACTTTGGACGAATACCGCAAGTATATCGAAAAAGATCCCGCGCTTGAACGTCGTTTCCAACCGGTGACCGTCGATCAGCCCGACGTCGAAGACACGATCGCGATTTTAAGGGGGCTGAAAGAAAGATACGAAATCTATCACGGTGTGAGAATTCACGACCAGGCTCTCGTTGCGGCGGCGACCTTGTCCGACCGTTACATTACCGACAGATTCCTGCCCGATAAGGCAATCGACCTTGTCGACGAAGCGTGCGCCATGATTCGTACCGAAATCGACAGCATGCCTGCCGAAATGGACGACATCTCGCACAAGATAATGCAACTTGAAATCGAAGAATCCGCATTAAAAAAAGAAAGCGACAAACTGTCGATGGAGCGCAAGGCGAGCATCGAAAAGGAGCTTGCGGAACTTAACGCGAAGTTCAACGAGATGAAAGCCCAGCTTGAAAACGAAAAGAAAAAGATTGTCGGCGTGCAGGAAACCAAAGCCGAAATCGATAAAGTGAACCTTGAAATCGAAGAAGCGAAAAGGTCTTACGACTTCACGCGCGCGGCGGAACTGCAATACGGCAAACTTCCCGAACTTCAAAAACGTCTGGAAGAAGCCGAAAGCAAGACGGGCAAACACGAGAATTCAAGCCTGCTCCGCGACGAAGTTACTGCGGACGAAATCGCAAAAATCGTCGCAAAATGGACGGGTATCCCCGTGACGAAGCTTATGGAAAGCGAGAAAACCAAACTCTTGAATCTCGGCAACGAGTTGCATAAGAGAGTTATCGGTCAGGACGAGGCGGTCACGAAAGTCGCCGACGCAATCCTGCGTTCGCGTGCGGGCATATCCGATGAAAACCGTCCTATCGGCAGTTTCATGTTCTTAGGTCCGACGGGCGTCGGTAAAACCGAGCTTGCGAAAACCCTTGCGAATTACCTTTTCGACGACGAGAGAAATATCGTGAGAATCGATATGACCGAGTATATGGAAAAGTTCAGCGTGTCGCGTCTTATCGGCGCGCCTCCGGGATACGTGGGCTACGACGAAGGCGGTCAGCTTACCGAAGCGGTAAGGCGCAAACCTTATTCCGTCGTGCTGTTCGACGAAATCGAAAAGGCGCACCCCGACGTATTCAACGTGCTTTTGCAGGTGCTTGACGACGGCAGAATTACCGACAGTCAGGGCAGAACGGTCAACTTCAAAAACACGATTATCATTATGACCAGTAACCTGGGCAGTCAGTATATTCTGGACGGCATCGACAAAGACGGCAACATCTCGGCAGAGGCAAAAGAGCAGGTTTCAGCCTTGTTGAAATCGACGTTCCGTCCCGAATTCCTGAACCGTCTGGACGACATCGTAACGTTTACTCCGCTTACTCGCGACAGTGTAAAGAAGATAATCGGCTTGTTGCTTGAAAAACTCAATTCAAGACTTGAAAGGCAAAATCTGCACCTTAAAGTTACAGATGCGGCAAAAGACGTCATTATCGACGGCGGCTACGACGTAACGTTCGGCGCAAGACCGTTGAAGCGTTTCATCGAAAGCCACATCGAAACGCCGGTTGCCAGAATCATACTTTCGGGCAACCTTGACGAAGGCGACGTAATAGTCGTCGACGCGGAAAACGGCTCGCTTAAAATCGCGCCCGAAAAACCCGAAAAATAAAACGAAGAAGCATCTCAAATCGAGATGCTTTTTTAATGCGAAAAATCTGCGCTTTTGAAAAATTGAAAACCGTGCGCGACGGGGTGCGAAAATTAAGGTTTATTTTCGTTTTACAGTATATCGTTAAATAAAGTATAATATATCTATGGTCGGTAAAAACATCGGCCACGGAGGTTTTATGATTGAGATTAAAAATATCGTAAAAACTTATCGCCCGAAAAAAGGCGGCGAGGTGAAAGCCCTTGACGACGTAAGTCTGAAATTTCCCGAAAAAGGACTTGTGTTCATACTCGGAAAATCGGGCAGCGGAAAGTCCACTCTTCTGAACGTTATGGGCGGGCTCGACACGGCGGACAGCGGCGAAATCATCATCAAAGGCAAGTCGTCCAAGGAGTTCTCCACGGGCGATTTCGACAGTTACCGCAACACGTATCTCGGTTTTATTTTTCAGGAATACAACATTCTGGAAGACTTCAACGTGGGTGCGAATATCGCGCTTGCGCTGAAACTTCAAGGGGCAAAAGCGACCGACGAAAAAATCAACGAAATTCTGGACGAAGTCGGGCTTTCGGGCTATGGAAAAAGGAAGCCCAACGAGTTGTCCGGCGGGCAGAAACAGCGCGTCGCAATCGCAAGGGCGCTTGTCAAAAACCCCGAAATCATTATGGCGGACGAGCCCACCGGCGCGCTTGACAGCGGCACGGGAATACAAGTTTTCGACACCCTTAAAAAGTTGTCAAAGGACAAACTTGTCATCGTCGTTTCGCACGACCGCGAATTTGCCGAGTCCTACGGCGACAGGGTGATCGAACTTAAAGACGGCAAAGTAATTTCCGACATCGAAAAACACCGCATCGACGCCGAAGTGGAAGAGGGCGGCGCGGAAAACTACAAGGGGAAACTTTTGCGCTTCCCGAAAGGGTACAGGCTGACCGCCGACGACGTAAAGCGTATCAACGAATATCTTGAACGGGACGAGGCGTATTTGTCGCTTGACGAAAAGGTCAACGCCGACGTAAAAACCGCGTCGCACATTGACGAAGACGGGAAAATGGAGTCGTTTGCCCCCACCGACGAAAACGCGATAAAAATTTCCGATGACAAACCGTTCAGACTTATTAAATCGCGTATGCCCGTGAAAGAAAGTTTCAAAATGGGCGTCAGCGGTATGAAAACGAAGCCGTTCAGGCTGATTATTACGATTTTCCTGTGTTTCGTGTGCTTTGCGATGTTCGGGATTGTGGACAGTTTTGCCGCGTACGACAGCAAGACCGCCATCGTCAAATCGATGCAAGACAGCGGCATAAAATATACCACGTTCAGAAAAACGGTGCTGGTTGACGACATCGGCGCTCAGTTCTTCACCGAAAAACGAATGTCCGACGCCGACGTCGAAAACCTGAAAAACAAGACGAGCATTGAGTTTTTGCCCGTACTGTCCGAAAGCGGCAGCGGATATTACAGCGGCGGCATCGCGAGCGTTTCCGGGAATTTCCTGAAAGACGCGACAAGCAGGGTTTATGACGGCATCGTTTCGGGTATCGTCGAGGTCAAGGACGAATCCACTCTGAAAAAACACAATCTTTCGCTTATGGCGGGACGATTGCCGGAGCGGGACGACGAAATCGCGATAAGCGACTTTGTCTTCGATTGCTTCAAAAAATGGGGATACGCCTACGTTAACGACAAGGGCATTCCCGACGAAAGCAAAAATATCGAAGCGTCGGGGATTAAAAACGCCGCGGACTTTGTCAATGCAAAACCGAACCTGAAAATCGCGGGCAGCGCGATGAACGGCACGTTCAAAATCGTCGGCGTCGTGAAAACGGGCTACGATTATTCCAGATACGCCGCTCTTGACAAGACCGTCGGCAGCGACGACGACGCGCTTGATTCCTTCATGTTGCAAAGCCAGTTTTCAAGCGAGCATAACAGCGCGTTTTCGGGCTTGCTCTTTTGCGGAAAGGACTTTATTAAAAACTACCTTGCTTACGACGGCGTCGGCGGGGAAATTTACGACAGGGCGATTCTGCAAAGCGAAGAAATTAACGGAAAAACGCGCAGAATGTATATGGGCGGAGATTATCGGTACTACTTCACAACCGCCGATTACGCGGGCACCGTATTTTTCGACAGCGGCAAAACCACGCTTTCGGATAACGAAATCGTGCTGGAAGTAAAGCAACTTATAAACGCTTTGAAAAACGTTTATTACGACAACGCGGGAATATGCGACAAACTTGACGGCATAGAAAACTCTTCCGACAATGAAGAAATCAAAGCGACGCTTTCGCCGCTTTTGAAAGACGCAAAAATCAAAATGCAGTGCGGCGGGACTTACAACCCGTATATCACGAAAATTTTAACGATAAAAGGTTACTTCGTCGATCCCGGTGACGGCACTGTCGACAAAAGTTTCATCGGCGTGTCCGATAGCCTTGCCGCCGAAATCAAAAACGCGCCCGTCGGCAAATACGCAAGGGCGATTTCCGGCGAAAAACTTTCAAAATCCGATCTTGAAAAAGTCGTCGAGTTTTCAATGAAAAGCGAAGACGGCGTCAAGTATTCTCTGGTCAACTACGTCGTTTCTGCGGAAAATATGGTGGGCTCGATCATTAAAGAAATCGCCAAAATTCTGTTGTACGTCGGCATCGGCGTTTTCGTATTCGCCGTCATACTGTTTATGACTTACATTTCGGCGTCGATATCCTACAAAAAACGCGAAATCGGCATTTTACGAGCCGTCGGAGCGCGTTCAAGTGACGTTTTCGGCATATTCTTCAATGAGGCGCTTGTAATTTCTCTTATCGTATTCGTGCTTGCGACGATAGGAAGCGGCGTTGTGGTTTCCGTTGTAAACTCGTCCATGCGCGCAACATACGGGCTGCCGATAACCCTTTTAAGTTACGGTATTCGCGAGGTCGGAATTATCCTTCTGGGCTGTATCGCCACGGCGCTTTTCGCAAGCTTTATACCTGTACTTAGGATTGCCCGAAAGAAACCTGTCGACGCGATTAAAAACCGATAATTTGCGATATTCTGCTTTTTCGGCGGAACTTGAAAATTCGTGGAAAATGGGGCCCCCCGCGGGATACTGTGTACTCGTGGGGAAAAGGAGTATGCAAGCATAAGACAGGCGATTGTCGCTTGCGGCGATTGGCTGGTCAAAAGAGAAGCATGCGACGCATTCTCGGTTTTTAATGATTATGTGCGCCTTTTTGAGTTTTGGCAACGTTCGTATAATTATCTGTTGGCTATTAGTGGAAAAACAAATTACTAACGAACTACCGAAATCTGCATCAAAGTATGCACGACTTGACAATAAAAAACGACCGTGGGAACGGTCGTTTTTTGTGGGCGCGTGAAAAATTATAAACTTCTCAGGACTTTGTTGACTTCCGCCATATCGCATTTGCCGGCGTATTCCGCCTTGAAGTGGCGCATTACGCTTGGCACCGATTTGTCGGGCAAGGTCATAATTACGGCTTTGATTTCGTCCTCGCTCATCATTTTGGGCAGGTACTTTTCGATTGCCGCGATCTGGTTGTTCAAAGACAGCACGGTGTCGGCTCTGCCAGCCTTTTCAAAAGCGTCCTTTTCTTCAAAGAGTTCCTTTTGCGTTTTTTTCAGGATCTGGACGTAGTCGGCGTCGGACATTTCCTCGCCTTTGCTGCGTTTTTCGATATTGAAGAGCATAAGTTTGTTTATGAGCGCGTTAAAAGCCGTGACGGTATCTTTGTCGTGCGCCTTCATTGCTTCGATTTTTGCTTTTTTGAAATCGTCGATATTCATAAAATCACCTCGGGAAAATTATAGTCCCAAGGCGGCGTGAAAGTCAATAAAATGCAACTAATCGTCGAGAGCGGTTTTTAATGCGTTCAGCCAGATTGTTTTGTCAAAGCGGGTGTTTAAGGGGCTTGTGGACGGCAAAAACAGGGCGGAATCCGAAAGATATTTGTAATTTTTCAGGAATATTTCCTTTGCCTTTCCGCCGTTTAAGATAATTTTTTTGACGTTTGCCTTGTCAAGGACTTGTCGTAAGTCCGCTACCTTATAATTTTTAATCGTGCTGTCAAGGCTGCCCGTTATTTCGCACTCGGCGACGACGTCCCAAAGGGCGATTTTGTGGTTTTTAAGCAGGGCTTGCTTTTCGCCTATCGTTTCGGGCGCGGGTTCGCCAAAGGCTTCTGCCAAGACTTTCCAGAATCTGTTTTGTTTGTTGCCGTAATAAAAGTTCGTCTCGCGCGAGATGACGCTCGGGAAACTTCCGAGAATCAAAATTTCGCTGTTTTCGTCAAAGAACGGCAGAAATCCCTTGTAAATCATACTTGGATTATACAACAAAAAATGCGTGTGGGTATTGATTTATCGAAAATTTCGGGATATAATATTTCCAAACGGAAGGTGAGAAAAATGATTTTATATTTTACGGGTACGGGCAATGCGAAATATATTGCCGAAAAAATCGCAAAAGTAACGGGCGACGAAACGAAAAATATCGTGGCTTATACCCGCGATAACGAGAAATTTTTGCAAGGGGACGGGGAACGACTTATCCTTGTCAGCCCCGTGTACTACTGGGGTATTCCCGAATCGGTGAAAGGATTTCTAAAAACCCTGAAAACCGAGGGAAGATATTTCGCGATAGTTCTCGAATGCGGCGGAAGCACCGGGAACGCGCAGGGAGTGTGCGAAAGATACGTGCGCCCCGACGCGGTGTTCGGCGTTGTCGCGGTCGATAATTTCTGCCCAATGTTCAAAATCGAATCCGCCGAGGAAACGGAAAAACGACTTGATGCGCTTGACGAAAAAATAGCCGTTGTCGCGGACAAAATCAGGAACGAAGAAAAGGGCGACTTCAATGCAGAAAAGGGAAGTTTTTATAAACTCAACACCGCTTTGTTGTATCCGATTTACGAAAAATTCGGCGGAAGAAAAACAAAGTTTTCGGCGTCCGACGACTGCGTAAATTGCGGACTTTGCGAAAGCATTTGCCCGGTGTCCGCAATAAAAATCGAAAACGGAAAGCCCGTATGGACAAAAGAAAAGTGCGATATGTGTCTGGGGTGTCTGTCAAGATGCCCGAAAAACGCAATCTCGATTAAGAAGTCTTTGAAAAACGGACGCTACGTAAATCCGCGCGTCAAATTCTGAAAATCCCGAAAATAATTTTGAAAAAGCAGCCTTTGCAAGGCTGTTTTTTGTTGCCTTTTTATCATATCTTATATAAAATAACATTAAGTAATTTCTGTGTAGGTAAAGAGGATGCAAAAGAAGTTATCGAAGTTTTCACACGGTCTGAAAAAAATTCCCAAAGGTATCGTAAAACTCAAATGGGTGTTTCTCGTGCTGTTCGTCGCGCTGTCGATATTCGGCGCGGTGATGATTCCGCATACGAAAATCAACTATGACCTGACGGGGTATCTGCCCGCGAATTGCGATTCGTCAACCGCTCTCGAACTCCTGAAAAAAGAGTTTGACGACAAGGGCATGGCATACGTTATGGTTAAGGACGTTACGCCGGAAAAAGCAGGCGAAATCAAAACGAGGCTTGAAAAAGTCGAAGGCGTTGCGACGGTTACTTACGTTGAGAGTATGAACTACAAAAACAACTCGGCACTCTATACCGTAACGCTGAAAGACTATGACTCGACGGCGGGTGCGTTCGACGCGGTAAAAGACGTAATCGACGCTTTATCCGACGAAAAAGCATATTTATCCGGTCAATCTGCATTTTCATACTACACAAAACTTGAAACTGAACAAAGCATAATGAAGCTTGGAATCGCAATCGTCGTGATCATTCTTCTGGTTATGCTGTTCACGTCGAAGACTTATTTCGAACTCATCGTGCTTATCCTCGTTTTCGGCGCGGCGATGGCGATAAACATGGGGACGAATTTCTTGTTCGTCAACGGTATTTCTTACATTGCGAATCTGGTTGCGCTCGTGTTGCAACTCGCGTTGTCGCTTGACTACTCGATTATTCTTTTGCACCGCTATATGGAAGAAAGGGATAACGGCGAAGACGCAAAAACCGCAACGGTTACCGCACTTACGAAAGGGCTGCCCGAGATTCTGTCAAGTTCCCTTACGACGGTGGCGGGGCTTGCCGCGCTTATGCTGATGACGCTGTCAATCGGCTCGGAAATCGGGTTGTCGCTTGCAAAAGGTATCGTCGTTTCGATGGCGACGGTCATATTCTTTATGCCGGCTCTTCTTGTGATTTTCGACAAACCCATTCAAAAAACCCGTCATAAATCTTTCGTGCCGAACGTAACAAAGCCCGCGCGTGCAATCGTCAAAGCAAGGAAAGTTATCGTGCCGGCGTTTTTGCTTATCGCAATCCTTGCGGGAGTCGCGCAGGGTTTCAACAAATATTCGTTCAACTACAACAGCGGCTCGCTTATCGTCGCGCCGAAAAAGGTCATCGAAGAAACGGGCTTCGGTACGCTTAACTCGCTTGTCGTGGTTGTGCCGAAAGGCGACGCCGAAAAAGAACGCCAACTTGTGAAATACGTGGAGTCTTTCGACCTTATTGACAAATCGCAGACGACCGCACTGTCGACAATCAACGTGTATTCTTTCATCGACGCGGATTCTTCGGAAACGCTGTATCTTACCGACGAATTGTCCAAGGCGGAAATACTTGCCTTAATCGATAAAATTCCCGCGGAAACCGACAAAGATAAGGAAAAGGTAGCCTTGATGAAAAACTTTGCGAACACCTGGTTTAACGAATATGTCGGAAAATATATGCCCGAAGGCACCGACAAAGAAACCGCAAAAGTCAGGCTTATCGACCTTCTGGACTTCGCCGTCCGCGAAAAACTGAACAGCATTTCGCCGCTTTTGAACGGAAACGAAGAAATTAAAGCATATCTCGATCAGGTCAAACAAATTTCCTTTGCAAAGGCTAATCTCGAATCCGAAAACTATTCCCGCATCACGTTCAACATCAACGGCGGGGTGGAAGACGACGACGTGTTTGAACTTGTCAAAACCTTGAAATCTGGTGTGTCCGACTTTTACGAGGAAAGATATATCACCGGCGAAAGCGTCGTGTGCTATGAGATGAGCGAATACTTTATGAAAGACAACCTTATGGTGTGTCTGTTCACCGATTTGTTCATTCTGGTTATATTGCTTATAACGTTCAGGAATATTTCGCTTCCGATAATCCTTATTCTTGCGATTCAGGGCGGAATTTTCATCAACTTTGCGATTCCGTTCTTGTCCAAGACGTCGATTTCATTCATCGGCTACCTTATAATAAGCGCGATACAGATGGGCGCGACAATCGACTACGCAATCGTGCTTACCAACAGATACCGCGGCATAAGGAAAGATTTCACCGACCGCTACGACGCAATGGCTGCCGCAACAAACGCCGTGTTCCCGACAATTCTGACGTCGGGCGTAATTCTTACGGCAACCGGCTTCGTTATGAGTATGCTGTCGTCGGGTGTGGTGGCGCAACTCGGGCTTTTGCTGGGCGTAGGCACGCTGACGTCGATAATCATCGTGTTGTTCGTCCTGCCTTCGCTTCTTCTGGTGACAGAGAAAGTCGTCGATAAAACCGACTTTTCAAAACTGTTCAGGAGAAAACAAAAAGCCGCCGTTGAAGAAGTTACGTTAAGCCCCGACTTCACGGAGCCTTCCGACAACGCCGTAAAGGCACAGAAAACCGAAAACGAACAAGGTTGATTTTGCTATCGTAAATGAGTTGACAAAAAAGATATTTCGCATTATCATTTTCATATCGATATAAAAGGGCGTATTATGAAAAACTTCGTCGAAAACAAGTTTTATTACTATTACTTTCAAAACAACGTTTCATTCTGCAAGGGACGCTGAAAGTCGACGCACTTTTTTTTCAGGTAAGTTAGCGATTCCTTTGCGGAATCGCTTTTTTTATACGAAAAACCGCGCCGATTTGCAATATATGCGGAAAACGGCGCGAAATATGTGAAAAAACGATGGTTTTATAATCAAAATTGATTATAATGGAAAAGACAGAGGTTTATATGAAAGATATTTTGGACGCAAGGAACGAAATCAACGAAATCGACAAACAAATGGCGCAGCTGTTCCAGAAAAGAATGGAAGCCGTGAAAGACGTTGCCGTGTATAAAAAGGACAACTGTCTGTCCGTCCGCGACCTTTCCCGCGAGGCGGAAGTCGCAAAACGCAATTCAAAATTCGTCACGGACGAAAGCCTGAAACCGTATTACGTCGACTTCATCAGAAACACAATCGACGTGTCCTGTAAGTATCAGGAATCGCTGCTTCGGAATATGACCGTCGCGTACTGCGGCGTGGAGGGGGCGTTTGCACACATTGCCGCAAAGAAAATGTTTCCGACCGCGACGTATAAGCCCTGCGCGACTTTTTCGGAGGCGTACGAGGGAGTCGAAAATGGCGACTACGACTGCGCCGTGCTTCCGCTTGAAAACAGTTACGCCGGGGAAGTCGGCGAGGTTATGGATCTGACGTTTTCGGGCGATCTGCATATAAATCAGGTTATCGAAGTGCCGATTACGCACAATCTTCTGGCATTGCCCGGCGCAAGCGTCGACACGATAAAAACCGTCGTGAGCCATCCGCAGGCGCTCATGCAGTGCGCGGAGTTCATAAAGAAAAACAATTTTGAGGTCAAAGCGTACTCAAACACCGCGCTTGCCGCAAAGTTCGTCAAAGACAGCGGCGACAAAACGATTGCCGCGATTGCCTCCGACGAAACCGCAAACGTTTTCGGGCTCGATATCATTGAAAAAAGCGTCAACGACGTGAAAACCAACACGACGAGATTCGCCGCGTTTTCAAGGGTTGAAAATACGCCGTTTTGCCTTACGAAAAGAGAAAACGAAAACTTTATTCTGGTGTTCACGGTGCAGAACGAATCGGGCGCGCTCGCAAGCGCGTTGAACATAATCGGCGCACACAACTTCAATATGCGCGCGCTTCGTTCCCGTCCGATGAAAAACCTGAAATGGAATTACTATTTTTACATCGAGGCGGAAGGAAACGTCAATACGCAAAACGGAAAAGAACTTATGCAAGAGTTGTCCGCGCTTTGCGCCAAGCTGAAACTTGTCGGCAGCTACTTCTCGGACGAGGGATACGAAAAATGATTATACCCGTAAATCTTGACGAAAAATACGACGTCATCGTCGAAAACGGCGCGCTTGACGACGCGGAAAAACACTTTAACCTTAACAGAAAGGTTCTGGTTCTGACCGACGACGGAGTGCCCGAAATGTACGCCGAAAAAGTCGCGAAAAAATGCGAAACCCCCGTTGTCGTGACTCTTAAACACGGCGAAGAAAGCAAAAATTTCGACAACTTCAAACATATCCTTTCCGTTATGCTTGAAAACTCGTTTTCAAGGAAAGATTGCGTTGTGGCTGTCGGCGGCGGCGTTGTCGGGGATATCGGCGGATTCGCCGCGTCGTGTTATATGCGCGGCGTCGATTTTTACAACGTGCCGACAACCCTTTTGTCGATGGTGGACTCGTCAATCGGCGGGAAAACCGCAATCGACTTTATGGGCGTGAAAAACGTTGTCGGCTCATTTTATCAGCCGAAAGCGGTCGTGGTCGACCCTCGCGTTTTAAGCACGCTTGACGACAGACAATTTTACGCAGGGCTTGCGGAGTCGATAAAAATGGCGGCGACGTCGGACGCATCGCTTTTTGAATTTATCGAAGACGCCGACGTGAAACGCGACGTGAAAGAAATCATCGGAAGGTCGATCCTCATCAAAAAAGCCGTCGTGGAAAAGGACGAAAAAGAAGAGGGATTAAGGAAGGTTCTGAACTTTGGCCATACCGTCGGACACGCAATCGAAAGCGCGGAGCAGGGTAGACTATTGCACGGCGAATGCGTTGCGACGGGTATGATGTACGCATGCTCCGACGGCGTAAAAACACGCCTTGAAAACCTTATGACAAAGTTTGGTCTTCCCGTCAGAACCGAAAAAACGGCGGCGCAACTTCTGCCGTACATCACGCACGACAAAAAAGCTAGCGGCGGAAAAATCTCGACGGTGTACGTCGACGAAATCGGAAGTTTCAAATTTATCGACCGCACCGCGGAAGAAATACTTTTAATATCGGAGAAAAAGAAATGAAAAACACGTTCGGAAACAGCATTTCGCTTACCGTATTTGGCGAAAGTCACGGCGA